>ERZ1673752.102-NODE-102-length-152090-cov-30.823179_pt1 | contig 152090 bp, 122 predicted proteins | sample MGYA00580195_ERZ1673752 | MGnify/ENA primary metagenome ERZ1673752 (study PRJEB41218, sample SAMN15661744) | gut metagenome | host: Homo sapiens | place: Canada: London | collected 2015-08-20/2019-03-30 | study: EMG produced TPA metagenomics assembly of... | reverse complement strand
CCGTCTCACGCGACAGCTTTTATAAGATACCACCATCATTTGGCAAAGTCAAGCACTTTTATTGAATTTTACACGAAATAATTTTGGCCACAATACCAAATGATACTGTGGCCATGCTCACCGCTATTATCGTGCTTTATATGATTGAATATTTTCTTCTATATATACTCCAGTGCCTGCTGTATATTTGCGACACCTACCACCTTCATGTCTCCAAGGTCTTTCATCTTCTTCACATTGTCCAGATTGGATCTCGGTATGATACAGGTCTTAAATCCCATCTTTGCGGCCTCGCGTACTCTCTGCTCAGCACCTGACACTCCACGCACTTCGCCTGAAAGTCCCATCTCTCCAAACATGACCATATCAGAAGGTATGGCACGGTTCTTGAAGCTTGATACAAGAGCAAATACTATTCCCAGATCTGCCGACGGATCATCAAGGCGCATACCTCCGGCTATATTCACATATGCATCACAGCCCGCCATAACTATGCCGCCTCTCTTCTCAAGAACAGCAAGCAAGAGATTTACCCTGTTGTAGTCGAGTCCCACACTTGTTCTTCTTGGCAGATTGAAGCTTGACTGGCACACCAGAGCCTGGATCTCAAGCAATATCGGTCTCGTTCCTTCCATTGTACATACTACTACAGACCCGGATGTGTCATCAGGTCTTCCATCCAGCATAAGCTGTGACGGATTCTTCACCTCTGCAAGTCCGGTTCCCTTCATCTCAAATACACCGATCTCATTTGTCGAGCCAAATCTGTTCTTTACTGCACGAAGGACTCTAAACCCGGCATTACGCTCGCCCTCGAAATAGAGAACTGTATCTACCATATGTTCAAGGGTTCTTGGGCCTGCCACGGTTCCCTCTTTGGTAACATGTCCTACTATGAATATGGCGATCCCTGTCTGCTTCGCCATCCTCATGAGTCTGGCTGTAACTTCCTTTACCTGGGATACACTTCCCGGTGCAGACTCCACGTCATCCGTAACTATGGTCTGTATGGAATCTATAACAATGACCTTTGGAGTGTCCTTCTTGACATACTCCTCCACATCCTCGAGATTGTTGACACAGAGAAGCAGCATATCCTTTGTAAAATTTCCGATACGCTCTGCCCTCATCTTTATCTGTGAAAGGGACTCCTCACCTGACACATAAAGTATCTTCTGTCCCATCTCTGACATATTCCTACACATCTGCAGCAATATGGTGGATTTACCTATACCCGGATCTCCTCCCACCAGCACAAGGGATCCGCTCACTATCCCGCCGCCTAATACTCTGTTTAATTCGCCTATTCCTGTGGTAAAACGCGTCTCGTCGGTGGTCTCCACCTCCAAAATGCTTGTAGGCGCCACGACAGCCCTTCTACCGGACTGGCTCTTGGCGCCTACTGTCACTTTCTCCTCGCAAAATGAATTCCACGCTTTACAGCCGGGACACTGCCCCATCCATTTTGTCGATTCGAATCCACATTCCTGGCAAAAAAACACCTGTTTTCCTTTTGCCATAAATATCTCCTGTGTATGCTATATTAGTCAAATGCTCTTTTAACATCAACCTTGACTGGTCTGCCCTCTTCAAGATCTACGCTTATGCTCATCTTGCCACCGAGGTTGGTCTTGTTCTTGCCGACATATACATCGTCTACGTGAACCTTGTACTCTGTCTCAGGCTCAAGCTCAAGTGTGATGGACGCATTCTCTGGTCCCTCAACTACAAATGTAACATCGTTCTCATCAGCCTTGAAACCATGTACTGCTGTTCCCGGTACTGACTCATATACGAACATTCCGTTCTTCTCAAGCTTTGTGATCTCGTTGAAAGTCTTTATCTTGTAGATATCTCCCTGGAACTCAAAACCGTCCTTCTTGGTCTTTGCTCCAAGCTCATAATTACCGAATTCCAATGACTCCCCCTGTGCATTTATCAATTCATTTACTACTGACATTGATCTTATCCTCCTGTTGTTTTTGTATGATCTGAACTCTATCGCAATAATATCCTGATATATATCAATAATCTCTGTATACTATCCGTTAGTGATTTTCATTATACAGTAATGCATCCTTTTTTTCTACAAAATTATGCATTTTCACCAATATTTCATATTAATTTCTACTGCTTAATTTTCCGCACTTGGCACTACTGTATATCATGCTCACATCACAAATATCTAATCCGACATCATTCCTCTGTCTTTTGTTTCGCTGTAAGTGATATTTTCTCAGTGGTTTTTCCGTCGGCTTCCTTCTTTTTCTTCGTTGACACTGTGACTGTATCACCTTTTTTGACATCACCTCTAAGCATCGCCTCCGCAAGCACATCCTCCACATATGTCTGGATAGCCCTTTTGAGTGGTCTTGCTCCATACTTCTTGTCATAGCCTTTTCCAAAGATATATTTCTTTGCATGGTCGGTGAACTTAAGCTCAATATCCATCTGTGTCTGGACACGGTTCTTAAGTTCCTTTAACATAAGTCCGGTTATATCCTTTACATTTGCCTCGCTCAGGGCATGGAACACGATTATGTCGTCTATTCTGTTCAGGAACTCCGGCTTGAAGGTTCTCTTGAGCTCATCCATTACATTGCTCTTCATCTTCTCATGTTCCTTTGTCTCATCGCTTACCGTGACAAATCCAAGCTGCTTAGGATCAACTATACCCTGTGCCCCTGTATTGGAGGTCATGATTATGATGGTGTTCTTGAAATCCACCTTTCTTCCCTGGGAATCCGTTATGTGTCCGTCATCAAGTACCTGAAGGAGAATGTTGAACACATCGCTGTGAGCCTTCTCTATCTCGTCAAACAGCACAACAGAATACGGATTGGTCCTGACCTTCTCACTGAGCTGTCCGCCCTCCTCAAAGCCTACATAACCCGGAGGTGAACCTATCATCTTGGACACGCTGTGCTTCTCCATGTACTCCGACATGTCAACTCTTATCAGGGCATCCTCACTTCCAAATACTATATCTGCAAGAGCCTTGGAAAGCTCTGTCTTACCGACACCTGTAGGTCCGAGGAACAGAAATGATCCCATCGGTCTCTTCGGATCCTTAAGTCCGACTCTGCTTCTCTTGATAGCACGTGATACGGCTGTAACAGCCTCCTCCTGGCCAACTACCCTCTTGTGAAGTTCACTCTCAAGGCGTTCAAGCTTCTTTGACTCCTTCTCCGTGAGCTTGCTCACAGGGATCTTGGTCCACACGGACACAACATCCGCAATATCGTTCTCCTGAACTGTGATATTTCTCTGGCTGGAAGACTGCTTTCTTGCATTCTTCTTTGCAAGCTCCTTCTGTCTCGCGCTCACCTCTGCCGCCGCCTCTATATTGCCAGCCATGAGTGCCTTCTCCAGATCGTCGTTGAGCGTTGTAAGCTCAGCCTCCACAGCCTTTTTCTTCTCATAATTATGTCTGTCCGATGAGAATCCGAGCCTCTTTCTGGAGCATGCCTCATCCATAAGATCTATGGCTTTGTCCGGCAGGAATCTGTCTGTTATATATCTGATGGACAGATCCACCGCAGCTTCAACCGCATCATCGCTTATATCGACATTGTGATGCTGCTCATAGCATGGTCTGAGTCCCTTGAGTATCTCCACTGCCTCATCCCTTGTAGGCTCATCCACGTACACCGGCTGGAATCTTCTCTCAAGGGCCGCATCCTTCTCTATATACTTCCGATATTCGTTCAGAGTCGTAGCACCTATCATCTGGATCTCGCCGCGTGACAGGGACGGCTTCAGTATATTGGACGCATCTATTGCACCCTCGGCACCGCCTGCCCCTATGAGTGTGTGAAGTTCATCCACAAACAATATGATATTGCCATCCGATATGACCTCTCCGATGACCTTCTTTATCCTGTCCTCAAACTCTCCTCTGTACTTGGATCCGGCAACCATGCTTGAAAGGTCAAGCGAAAGGAGCCTTTTACCCTTTACAGTATCCGGCACTTCATCGTGGGCTATGAGATATGCTATGCCCTCCACAACAGCAGTCTTTCCAACACCCGGCTCTCCGACCATACATGGATTGTTCTTCATTCGTCTGCTGAGTATCTGCATGACTCTCTCTATCTCTTTTGTACGTCCGATGACCGGATCCATATTGCCCATCCGTGCTTCCTGTGTCAGATCTCTGGAATACTGATCCAGTGTAGGTGTGGATGTCTTGCTCTTATTTCTCGACTTTTTCAGTGCTGCATATTCTCTCTTTGCCGTATTCGCATCGCTTCCACAGGCCAGAAGTATGTCTGTGTACACCTTCTGGATATTTACATTCTCTGATGCCATAAGCTTTACAGCTACACAGTCTGTCTCCTTTATAAGTGCCAGAAGGATATGCTCTGTTCCCACCTCCTGGGAATTGAGTCTTCTCGCCTCATACTGTGAGTCATCGAGAATCCTTCTTGCGCTCATCGTATATTTGTCTCTCTCCCCTGTGACTACTCCACCAGGTTCCAATGTATACTTCAACGCATCTATGATCTTAACTATATCCAGACCATTCTCGTTCAGAATACTGTACGCTGTTGTATCTGCTACAGATGCCAGTGCAACGATAAAATGCTCGCTTCCGACAAAATTCTGTCCAAGCTTCCTCGCCACCCTGTTTGCCTCTTTTATAACTATGTCAGATTCTTTGCTGTACGGTAATTTCATTCAGTCCACCTCAAATCTAAATAATCTAGGATTTTATGCGCTTCATTATAGCATATGTCGTCGTGCGTAAGCGCGATGACCTACGCACGCATCAGCGTGCTTCATTATAACATATATATTACAGGAATACAAAAGAGGTTTTGAGACAAATTCTCTCAAAACCTCTTCCGTAAATATATATCTATAGATTACTGCTCGTCTATAGCCTTACCTATATCATGTCTCATGTACTTGTTGTCAAATGTGATCCACTCTGTCGCAGCATATGCATTCGCACGAGCCTCGAAAAGATCCTTGCCCTTTGCTGTAACACCGAGTACACGGCCGCCATTTGTCACGATCTGATCACCGTCAAACTTTGTGCCGGCATGGAATACAAAGTAGTCATCCTTGCCGTCAAACTTCTCAAGTCCATGTATAGGATAGCCCTTCTCATATGATACAGGGTATCCGTCTGATGCAAGAACTACGCACACTGCCGCATTGTCCTCAAACTGAAGATCAACTTTATCAAGTGTTCCGTCGATACATGCCTCCATGACATCGATAATATCATTCTTCATACGAGGAAGAACTACCTGAGCCTCAGGATCGCCAAATCTTGCATTGTACTCGAGAACCTTAACACCATTTGGTGTCATCATGAGTCCGCAGAACAGAACTCCCTTGAACTCTCTGCCCTCTGCCTTCATGGCAGCCATGGTTGGCTTGTAGATGTTCTCCATGCAATACTCGTCTATCTCTTTTGTATAGAAAGGACTTGGGGAGAATGTTCCCATTCCGCCTGTGTTGAGTCCCTGATCTCCATCCTTTGCTCTCTTGTGATCCTGTGCTGAAGTCATAGGCTTGATCGTTGTTCCATCACAGAAGCAAAGGACTGATACCTCACGTCCTGTCATGAACTCCTCTATTACCATGGTATTTCCGGCTGAACCAAAGTGCTTGTCAAGCATGATCTCCTTGACGCCTGCCTTTGCCTCCTCAAGGTCATTACATATGAGAACACCCTTGCCGAGTGCAAGTCCGTCAGCCTTTAAAACTATAGGGAATGTGGCTGTCTCAAGGTACTTAAGCGCTGAATCGGCATCTGTAAAGTTCTCATAAGCCGCTGTAGGTATGCCATACTTCTTCATGAGATCCTTGGAGAACGCCTTTGAGCCCTCTATGATCGCTGCATTTGCACGAGGTCCGAATGCTCTGATACCAGCTGCCTCAAATGCATCGACCGCACCTGCAACAAGCGGATCATCCGGCGCAACAACAACCAGATCGACTGCCTTATCCTTTGCAAATGCAACCAGCTTGTCAAAATCCATCACACCTATATCAACGCACTCTGCAAGTGCTGCGATACCTGCGTTGCCAGGTGCACAATATATCTTGGATACTTTATCACTCTTTGAAATACTTGTAACTATAGCATGCTCTCTTCCGCCGCTTCCTACTACCAATACTTTCATGGATATTCCTCCTAATCTTCTACAACTGCAATTCCATCTTCAACATGTACTTTGCCATGGGCGATCTTGTCTATAACCGCAGGCAGAAGCTTCCACTCGGCCTGCTCCATCACACGCTGCTGCAGAACCTTTGGTGTATCTCCATTCTGTACTGCAACCGCCTTCTGCATGATTATAGGACCTGTGTCAGTGCCTTTATCTACAAAATGAACCGTAGCTCCCACTACCTTGACACCTCTTGCAAGGGCTGCCTCATGAACTTTAAGTCCATAGTAGCCTGTTCCGCAGAATGCCGGTATGAGTGATGGGTGTATGTTGACTATCTTATTCGGATATGCATCTATCACTATCTCAGGTATAACCACAAGATATCCTGCGAGAACTATAAGATCCGCTCCGGTCTCCTGAAGCTTTGCGAGAAGTGCTTCGTTGAATCGAGCTCTGTCCGCGTAATCCTTAGGGCTTACGACCTCCGCTGCTATTCCCACCTTCTTCGCCCTCTCAAGAGCAAATGCATTCTTATTGTTGCTTATGACCGCAACTATCTCCGTATCTGTTATGACTTTATTATCTATGGCATCTATGATGGCCTGAAGATTGGTTCCGCCGCCTGATACCAGAACTGCAACCTTTAGCATAAGTCTACTCCCTTTTCACCAGCTACAACTGTACCGAGAACAAATGCCTTGTCGCCGGCAGCTTCTATAGCTGCAATAGTCTTATCTGCGTCTGCAGGGTCTATAGCAAGACACATACCAACTCCCATGTTGTATGTGTTGTACATCATATGCTCATCTATATCGCCTTTCTTTGCGAGAAGCTTGAATATAGCCGGTACCTCATATGAATCCTTCTTAACCTGAGCACGAACTCCGTCTGGAAGCATTCTTGGGATATTCTCATAGAATCCACCACCTGTGATGTGACTGCATCCCTTGATCGTAATGCCTGCATCCTTCACTGACTTGAGAGCCTTTACATAGATTCTTGTAGGCTCAATAAGTGCCTCACCGAGTGTCTTGCCAAGCTCGTCGTAATATGTATCAAGAGATTCCTTTGTCATCTCGAAAACCTTTCTTACAAGTGAGAAACCGTTGCTGTGCACTCCACTTGAAGCGATACCTATAAGTGTATCTCCAGGCTTAATGCTCTCTCCTGTAATAAGATCCTTCTTCTCAACAACACCTACTGCAAATCCTGCAAGGTCGTACTCATCCTCAGGCATAAGTCCCGGATGTTCTGCTGTCTCACCACCTACGAGGGCAGCTCCTGACTGGTTGCATCCCTCTGCAACGCCGCTTACTATAGTTGCAATCTTCTCAGGATAGTTCTTGCCACATGCTATATAGTCAAGGAAGAAAAGTGGCTCTCCACCAGAGCATGCTATATCATTCACACACATTGCCACTGCGTCGATTCCGATGGTGTCATGCTTATCCATAATATAAGCGAGCTGAACCTTTGTTCCGCATCCATCTGTTCCTGACAGAAGTATAGGCTCTTCCATATCCTTGATCTTAGCGAGACTGAAAGCTCCTGCGAATCCACCAATTCCGCCAAGTACCTCAGGTCTCATGGTTGTCTTGATGTGCTTCTTCATAAGCTCCACAGACTTGTATCCAGCTTCAATATCTACTCCGGCATTCTTGTAATCCAATTTCTTATCCTCCTGTTATCTGTTTTGTACAAGGCGCACCGGCACCTTTTCAAATATTCCAATAAATTATAGATTATATCGAATACTTTGTAAAGATTGAGATGATTACAAATTGATAATGTGGTGAACGTGTGATATAATCACAATATATTGTGATTATAGCTATCCGCAATATATAACAGTCGATTATACTACAGCAAAAGCAGTTACTAAAGGAGCACCCGCATGACCAACAACAGATTGAACATCGGTATTTTTACATGTCATATTGATAACGATTACGCAACAGAGGTTTGCAAAGGAGCTGAATACGCAGCAAAGGAACTTGACTGCAATCTCATCGTATTTCCGGGCATGTTTCTGAATGCCTCCTTTTATGATCCTGCCAATCAACTGTATGATTACCAGTATAATTCGATTTTCTACTATGCACATCCTGAGTGTCTGGACGCACTTATCATCTCCGTCGGAGCTATATCATCTCTGTTATCGGAGAAGGACATGAATTCTTTCCTTTCCCATTTTGATGGAATACCTATCCTCACACTGGAGGAGAAGCTTCCGGGATATCCATGCATCAGAACAGACAATTCAAGAGGAATGAGGGATGCCATAGAACATCTCATAAAAGAACACAAGAGAAAGCATATATGCTTTGTTGCCGGCAAGGATGACAACACCGACAGCAATCTCAGACTCAAGATATACAGAGAGGTTCTCTCTGAGAACGGACTCAGCGTTGAGGACCGCATGATAATACACGGCGACTTCGCAGAATACTGTCAGGAGGAGACTGCACAGCTTCTGGATGTCAACCCGGATGCCGATGCCATCGTATTTGCAAATGATCACATGGCAATAGGCGGTTACGCAGAGCTCAAGGCCAGAGGAATACGCATAGGAGAAACCATGTCGGTCATCGGTTTTGACGATTCACCATCTTCAGTCAACATGGATCCACCACTCACAACAGTCAATATCAATTCCTGTGAGCTCGGTTTCCGTGCAGTGTATGCGGCGGTGAGACTTGCCCAGACCGGCAACATGAAATCCGAGGCTTTGGATTCCCGACTTATAAACAGAGTGTCCTGCTGCTGTCATCTGTGCACAGAGAGTGACCTGATGAAGGATGGCAGACATTTGCTGGATCTGGATATACCAGACATCATCGATATTCTTGATGGCCGTCTCTTCGGTGAGATTGCAGATTCATTCTACGCATCCAAGGTCATGTCCGCCTACAACAGGATACTCATTGATATAGTATCCGTGATCAAGAGCGACATAGATACGGAGTACCCACAGAACAAGATCATCGATGAACTCAAATGTATTCTCGAATCTGACCTGACCGATTTTTATTCTGTCCAGAAAACAGCATACATGTTCCGTGAACTGGCTTCCATCTTCTCAAGCTGTAAATTGTCTGCAGCCAAGAGTCTCCAGTTCAACAGACTTAACACGACCATAACCAACACCATATCACTCTTCATCTCGAATCAGCTTTACAACACGATATACGAGAACAAGATGATGGGCTGGTCATCAATATACATAACCCGTGACACCCTGACATACGGCGAGGATCTTGGCAAGACATACACATCCATCCTCCACAAGCTTCAGGGGCTGAATTACGAAGGAGCTTACATCTACACCTACGACGATCCTGTGCGCATCACAGACACGGGAAGCTGGATCGTTCCAAAGTCAGTCTTCCTTCAGGCTTTCTTCAACCCGAACAATTGTCAGGTGCTTTTCGGAGAGTCTAGAAGGGTTCCTTCTATAGAGATTTTTGACAACGAATATACATACTATGACAAGCGTTTTACATCCGTCATAGTTCCTATATTTACAAACGAGGATCAACACGGAGTGTTCATATGCAACACAGATGTGGCTCACTTCAGTTCCATATATTCCACCAGCCTGCAGCTCGGTGCAGCACTGAAATATATGTCGCTGCTCCGTGAGCAGAACATCACGCAGGAACAGCTCAGGATGTCTCTGAACGAGATCCACGAGAAGAACGAGCTTCTGAACCACCTGTCGACATCAGATGAGCTGACGGGTATATATAACAGACGTGGATTTATGGAGCGGGTTGAATACTATATCAACATTCCGTCAAACTGTGGAATGAAGGCCATACTTCTCTTCGCTGATATGGATTCACTGAAAGTTGTAAATGACAAATTTGGACACAAGGACGGTGACTTCGCCCTCAAGAACATCGCGAACATCCTGTCCCAGAGCTTTGGTCCACATGATGTCATCGGTAGAATAGGCGGCGATGAGTTCGTATGCTTTGCATTTATAGACGACTCCGATTACGTCACCGAAGTGCAGCGCAAGATCAAGGATTTCTCAGCCGAGCTGAACGCAACCTGTGGCAAGCCATACTTCATAGAGATGAGCGTTGGTGTTACTGAATTTGTCTGCGATGGAGAACAGACCATCGAGGATCTACTCTCACAGGCAGACACGGCACTTTACTCAAACAAGAGATACAAGAGAATGTCCATACTGAAGTAATCTTCAGTATCAGAACAAAGATATATACATAAAGAGAGACAGATATTTATTTCGACTGAAATAGATATCTGTCTCTTTTTGTCCTATAGGTCTTTTTTCATAATCGCCAGGCTGTCTATGCCTGATCCAGCGCTTCATTGAGCTTCTCTGTTCCCGGCAGGACAAATCTGCCCTTCTCGATGATCGGAACTTCAGTTCCATCCGGATGAACGGAATATATTCCTCCTATCTCATCGTAAGGTATTGTTATGTCTGTATGGCAGTTGAAATACGCCTTTGACACATCTGTTTTTCTCAGAATAGAACACTCATTGTCCTTTGCCACGATCTCCTTGCCATCAGGATTGTGGAGCACATTTTCCTCACTCCAGCTATAGCATGTATCTCCCACAGCAAAATGCGGTCCCATCTTCTCAACTATGAGGATAGGCAGTTTATACACTATGTCATATTTGTTTGCCATGACGTATGCTGTCGTATTTGTTCCTATTGCAAACTCTCCTATAGGAAGTGTATCCCTTCCGCCCAGAAGATTCTCCTTTATATACGCCTTGTTCTTCTCCGTATCCGGATAGTTGTCACATGTATAGTCCGCTATTTTTCCATCCTCAAATGTAAGCTTGAGATTCACATATTTCAGGCCGTCCAGGAATACTTCACTTACGTTTAATATTCCGTGGGTTCCGGTGAGCTTCGGTGAAGTGAACACCTCTCCAACAGGTATATTCACATCGGCTACGCAGTTCTCAAAGTTGGTCTCCTTCGATGGATCTGTCATCTCGTGCATCATAACGGTCATATCAGTCACATTTGCTCCCTGACCGACAACCCTCACGTGTTCAGCCTTATCAAGCTCATCTATCATACTCTGATGGATCGCCCTGAACAGATCATTGTCCAGTGTGTTGATCCTGACAGTATCCCTGAATATATCTCTGTATCTATCTCCGATCTCCGGCACAGGGTATGCTATTATAGTGAAGCTGCACTGATCCTGGGCTATATATTCATTTACGATCTGTGAACTCATTGTGCGGTATGAGATCGCAGCCTCCTGCTGTTTCTTGTCGAGCACAGGATTCAGTTCACTGTTCTCCGGCTCAAATGGGTTCTCGCCGAACACCTCGACCACCGCAGGGCCCGCATATACTGAAGCCTCATAGGCCATATTCTTGTATGCCTGTCTAAGCACCTCCAGCTTTCTCTCCATGAGCTTCTTGTCCATGAAGAGTGCCTCATCCATCCTGTGATCGTACTCGAGCTGTCTGTTAGGAACGCTTGACGAATAACCTATCCTGTGTATAAGTCTCCTGTTGATCCTGTTTGCCGCATATCGGTAGCATATCGGCCTCAGACCCATCTGCTCAAACTGCAGTATCGCGGCTCTTATCATCCTCTCCTGTCCAAGGAAATATCGGATATTTACAGTTTTCTTCTTCGAGAGATCTATTCCGGCAGCCTCGAATCCCAGTCTGTAGCCCTCGGTGAATGTTTTTGCCATGGCCTCTATCTCTGAATCCGACAGGGTACTCATGAAAATCGCCGTGTCGATCTCATTTTTTCCAACATACTCTCCATATCTGTACAGATACGTGACATCGCCCAAATCGCTGTTCATAATGATATCCGTCGCAAATGTGAGATCAGGGTCAAGCTGCTCTCTTATCCTGTACGTGATCCAGAACTCGGCATAATCGTTCTCAAAATAATACACAGCGGATTCCAGATCCTTCACGGAAAAATCATCCTGAAACATGAAATATATCTGGACAAACAGCTCCGCAAACAAAGTTATGTCAATCACTCTGCCCTCAAACGCGTACACTGTCATTCCTCTTATCTCGTTGTACACAAATCCCAGAAGCTGGGCGATGAGCTTTATCTCCTCTTTGTCACGGGTGTAATCCTTTGAAAACTCACCCATGATATATCTGTAATTTGCATAGCTTCTATTGTAGTTGTCTCCCAGTATGTCATTGTACAGCCCATGGTTCATCGCCTGAAGCTGATCAAGGCTCCTGTCTGGCAGTGCGTCATTTTTTACCAGTTCCAGAACATCTCCTATTCTAGCTATAAATCCGGCAACATGACTGAAATAATCTCTGTACGGCTCCTTTACCAGTGATTCATGGATTATCTGTCTCACACGTTCCATGATAAGCTCATAGCGTTCTTCTATATCATCATATTCTTCTGTAAGATTCTTATAATAATTCATCGCATGCCCTTTCTATAATCCCATCAATAAAAATATAACAGACGCTCCAAGAACTATAACATTAAGTATGATCGCCATCTTCTTGTTTGTTATACCTCCGTTGTCCGCCCTGTAGCCTATGGCCGAGAATACCAGGCCTGTAAATGCCATCAGCATCGCGCTGACCATGAGGACTCCGTACACCCTCTGTACCTTTCCCTGGGTAAGTATGGATTTTATGATGGATATGACCACAAACACTCCGCCAAATCCGCCCAGAAAGTATCCAATTATGGTGTCCGTCGGCAGACCCGGTGTCGAAACTTTGAATTCCTTACTTCTTTGCATGATATCTCCTGATAAGTTTTGCTGTAACGTAATATATACAATATCCTATGACTCCACCAAGCGTATTCATGATGATGTCATCGATATCGAACACACCCAGTTTGGTTATGTACTGCACCGTCTCTATGACAAGTGTAAATCCCAGAGAGTACAGCAGAGCCTGTACAAATGTCGTGTTCTTATTTCTCGCCCATCTGAGCAGCATACCAAACGGTATAAATGCGATTATATTGCCATAGAGATTCAGAAATACACTCATTGGCGACATCTGATCCCCGTATGTGATAAACCGCTGTATTTCCTGCAGAGGGTGAAGATTGTATCTGCGTTCATCATATCCCCCTCTGCCAAACATATCGCTGAAAATAAGAAAGTAAACGATACAGATTATATAAAGCACAAACAACACAGAGCACACAGCCCTGAGTTTTTTTCTATCTATCTGCTTCAAAATATTACTCCTGTCAGGACAGGTCTGCAACTTTACGCATCTCCATTATTCTGTCAAGAAGCATGTCTGCACACTCTTCCTTTGACATCATCGGAAGTTCACTGATACTGTCCCTTGTAATGAGAGTGAGAACATTGGTGTCAACACCAAATCCCGCCCCTGCGACCTTTAAATTATTTGCCGCAATAAGATCTATATGCTTTGAATCTATCTTCTTCCTTGAATTCTCTATGAGATCCCTCGTCTCCATTGAGAATCCGCAGATGATCTGATCCTGTATCCCCTTTTCAATTCTCTGATTTCCAAGTGCAAGCAGAATATCCTTCGTTCTCGAAAGCTTGATGCTCATGTCTCCATCAGCCTTCTTGATCTTGTGTTCTGCCACCTCTGCAGGCCTGTAATCAGCCACCGCAGCAGCCTTGATGATCACGTCCTGCTCTGTACTTCTGTCCATGACAGCCTCATACATATCCTGAGCCGATGTTATGTCAACCACATTGACAAATCTCGGCGGTTCTATCTCCACCTTGCCTGTGACCAGGGTGACGTCCGCCCCTCTGAGCATGGCCTGTCTGGCAATGGCATATCCCATCTTGCCTGTGGAGTGATTCGTTATATATCTGACCGGGTCTATGGCCTCACGGGTAGGGCCTGCCGTAACCAGAAGTCTCACCCCGGCCATATCCTTTTCTTTCGCTATGGCCTTAAGGATATAATCCTGAAGAACCTCCGCATCAGGGAGCTTGCCCTTGCCTGTGTCTCCACATGCAAGGTATCCAGTTGCGGATTCCACTATCTCATATCCATATGACTCAAGCTTCTTTATATTGTCCTGTACTATAGGATTCTCTATCATTCCGGTATTCATGGCCGGTGCTATGATCTTAGGACATTTTGCCGGCATGATCGTTGTGCTGAGCATATCGTCTGCTATTCCCCCCGCTATCTTGCCGATTATATTGGCCGACGCAGGTGCCACCATGAACACATCCGCCCTCTTTGCCAGTGCTACGTGCTCCACGTTGAACTGGAAATTCCTGTCAAATGTATCGACCAGGCATTTGTTGCCTGTGAGCGTCTCAAATGTGATCGGATTGATAAAGTTTGTTGCGTTCTCCGTCATGATGACATGCACATCCGCATGCTTTTTCACCAGCATACTTGCCAGATTGGCTATCTTATATGCCGCAATGCTTCCTGTGACTCCGAGAACTACTGTCTTTCCTTTTAACATACTGTGTATTTTATCCTTTCTTCAAAGGCTGTATTCTATAACTCAGCTATAAAGTTGTCAATCAGTCTCGCCTTGCCGAACTTGACTGCCATTGCACAGAGTACATGTCCTTCTGCCTTCTCTATGGACTGCATGGTATCCATGTTGACCATCTCTACATAGTCGATAGTTGCAAGCGGTTCAGCAGAGATGAGCTTCTTCATCTCACCAACGATCTTCGCTGCGTCTCTCTCTCCGTCAGCTATCATGTCCTGACCAAGCTTTACGGCCTTGCTGAGAACTACTGCAGCCTTTCTCTCCTCTGGTGTGAGGTAGATGTTTCTTGAGCTCTTTGCCAGTCCGTCCGCCTCTCTTATGATCGGACAGCCGACTATCTCTATATCAAAGTTCAGATCCTTGACCATTCTCATGATGATGGCAAGCTGCTGGGCATCCTTCTGTCCAAAGTATGCTCTGTCAGGTGTAACTATATTGAAGAGCTTTCCTACAACTGTACATACACCCTTGAAATGTATTGGACGTGTAAGTCCGCAGAGTGCATTTGGAAGTCCTGTCATGTTGATGAATGACACGAAGCCGTCTGCGTACATCTCCTCAGGCTCCGGATTGAATATGATGTCTGCACCTGTGCTCTCACAGAGCTTTGCATCAGCCTCAAGATCTCTTGGATAGCTCTCAAGATCCTCGTTTGGTCCAAACTGTATAGGATTTACAAATACGCTTACAACTGTTCTGTCGTTCTGCTCCACTGACTTCTTGATAAGACTCTGATGTCCCTCGTGAAGATAACCCATTGTAGGAACAAGACCAACTGTAAGTCCCTGCTTCTTCCACTCTTTAACCTGCGCTCTTACCTCATCTATCTTCTTTAAAATTACCATGATCGTTTTCTCCTTTAGTATAACTTCTCTATTACTTCATCGTCTATCTTGTATGTGTGCTCAGGGCCCGGGAATGTTCCGGCATTTATCTCATCGATATAAGCCTTAACCGCACCTCTCATAACATCGCCCACATTTGCAAACTGCTTTACGAACTTTGGAACAAAGTCTGAATACATGCCAAACATATCCTGATTTACAAGCACCTGTCCATCGCAGTAACGGCCTGCGCCTATTCCTATGGTAGGGATGCTTACTGTCTCTGTGACTATCTTCGCAAGCTTCTCCGGTACGCACTCCATTACGAGCATGAATGCGCCTGCCTCCTCAACAGCCTTTGCATCCTCTATGAGCTTCTTGGCTGCAGCCTCTGTCTTGCCCTGCACCTTGAATCCGCCAAATGCGTTGATAGACTGTGGTGTGAGTCCAAGATGTGCACATACAGGTATGCTCGCCTTGACTATGGCGCTTATCTGCGGACACATGTCCTGACCGCCCTCAAGCTTCACCGCTCCGGCACGTCCTTCCTTCATGATCCTTCCGGCATTGACAACCGCGTCATACACGCTTGTCTGATAGGACATAAATGGCATATCTGTGATAACAAGAGCATTCTTTGCGCCCCTTGCCACCGCTGCACTGTGATGTATCATATCATCAACAGTTACAGAGATCGTGTCCTCATATCCGAGGATAGTGTTGCCCAGGGAATCTCCAACAAGAATAGTGTTGACTCCTGACTCATCCACGATCTTCGCCATGGTGTAATCATACGCTGTGATCATGGATATCTTCTTGTCCGTTCCCTTCATCTGCCTGAGTGTTGCCGTCGTGTTCTTCATAATTAAATTCTCCTATTCCGTTCAGTAGACGTATCAAACCGCTATAATCTCTGTCCGGGTGCTTTCTCTCTGCCACCGGCACAAGGCATCTGGACACCGCAGCATATGCGCTCCGTTCATCTCCGCTCAATGCATTCAGATGCTTTCTCACAGTTTCTGTATCGCATCTCTCAACAGGCCCTGTCAGGCTGTCAACCGTTCCCCTGTCAGCCGCAGCTTTCGCATTGCCGAGGAACAAAGGCACTATAGCCCTCTGTGCCTCCTCCGCCGAGAAGCCGCACTGTGTCAGAAGCTCCTGTGAAACCGCCAGCAGCCCTGTTACCAGATTGCTTGCAAACACCGCAGCGCCGTGATACTTCACCTTGTCGGTACCATCAATGCGCACACAGCTATTGCCGAGGGCTCTTATGACAGAACATACCTTATCGACATGTCTGTCATCTCCCTCAACTGTAAAAAATGAATTGTCCAGTTCTTTATAGGATTCGTACTTTGAACTTATTGCATACATAGGATGAATCGAATAACCAAAGGCTCCCGCCTCTGTTATACCTGAGAAAATATCTGATGTCATCGCCCCACTGGCGTGACAAATGATCCTGCCACGAATGTCAAGATCCTTTATACTCTTCCACACCTCTCCTATCTGTCCGTCAGGAACGGTGAGAAAAATAATTTCACTATACTCACACAGCTGCTCCAGGCTGTCGTACACACAGGTCTCGGTAAACTCTGCTGCAAGCTCCGCACTCTGTCTGCTGGCGCTAAAATATCCACCAACCTCCAGGCACAATGCTCCATCCGTTTTCTCTCTGACAAGCTCTCTCTTCTCTGCGATATACCTGCCAAATGTGAATCCGACTTTTCCAGCTCCAATAAATCCAATCCTCATACAATCACCTGCTTAAATCTGTTGTCAGTATCCGTGTATGCGCTTCCTGTGGAAGCATGATTCAGGTACAGCTTCTTTCGAATACCATCCATCCAACATACTAACATTCCACTTTTTAATTGTAAAGTTAGTACTTAAACTTTTCTATTACTTCTTCGTTAGCTTTCATGGCAGCCTTTTCCATGTCTCTACGCTCATCCTGAAGCTTTAATCTGACTGTCTCGTTGTTGACACCGATTATCTGAAGGGCAAGATATGCAGCATTCTTGCTTCCGTTTATCGCAACTGTTGCAACAGGGATTCCTGAAGGCATCTGAACGATAGAAAGAAGTGCATCCATTCCATCAAGAGTTGCGCCTGAGAGAGGTACTCCAATAACAGGGAGAACTGTCTGTGATGCCACAACTCCAGGGAGTGCTGCCGCCATTCCTGCAGCTGCGATTATGACCTCTGTTCCGTTATTGTTAGCTTCCTCGATGAATTCTGAAAGTCCTGCGTGTGCTCTGTGTGCTGAAAGGCATCTCACATCGACCTCCACACCGTAATTCTTAAGAATTGATACTGCCGGCTCAACCTTTGGCAGATCACTTGTTGATCCCATGATAATTGCTACTCTCATTTTTCATTTCCTCTTTTCTTGTTTATTTATATTGCAGCGCAGGCTTATTTTGCCTGCGCACTTTATATAATGTTAGATACTGTTGAGATACTGGTCTATCATCTCACTGGAGGTCTGGTAATCTCCGGTTCCCACATACTCCTTAAGTGCAGTGAAGAACTCTGTGTCTATATCTCCGTAGGAGTACCTGTCAATATCACGTATAAGGTCCTCCACAGGTTCGCGGTCCCCCGCTCTCAAGAATGCCCTGAGCTCCTTGAGCTTGCTCTTGTTTATTCCATCCCGGACTTCCTTCTCAGCAGGCTCCTCCACATGATTTATCTTTGACATATACTTGTCTATCTGCTTGAAGAAGTCGTTCATCATAGCTATAAAATCGCGGGTATTATCGCGGGCATACTGCTGGTTTCCGATATTTATCGCAGACTCCAGGTTGGCCGCCTTGCGCTCGATTCCGTAAGCCCCGATATTTGCACTGCTGCTCTTGATGTCATGGATTATATTTTTGTACTTTCTCACATCGTCGTCTATATATTTTCTGAGCTGCTGTACCTCTTCCCGGTACTCATCCCTGTAATTTCTGACAAATGTGTTAAAGGTTCTGAAGCTTCCACCCATGGCTTTGACGGAATCTTCCACGGACACAAATCTTCCAAGCAGGACTGCATCCTCCATATAGTTGATGTCATCATCGGACTGGGAAAGCTCTGTGTCTCTCTCCTTTATCTTGTCCTCCGATATATAAGTCCTCAGCATGGATTCTGCCTGATCGAGCTCTATCGGCTTAACTATGACATCGTTGAAGCCCGATGTGAGTATCTCCTCTCTGGATGTCTCGACCGTGTTGGCGGACAGCGCAATGATAGGCATCTTCTTGTACTCCTCACCGTCAAGATTTCTCATCTCCCTGACGGTATCCAGTCCATCCATGACAGGCATAACGGTGTCGATAAATACCATATCGTAATTCTCCACCATGACCTTATCAAGTGCATCAAATCCCGATGTGGCTGTGTCGCACGCCAGACCATATGTATCAAATATGGTCTTCTCCACCTGTAATGCAAGCTCTGAGTCGTCCACTATAAGTATGCGGGCATCCGGCAGCCACAGATGTGAATTGGCATTTCTTCTCGCCATCTCCTTGCGCTTTCTCTCATTGTAGTTGACATAACTATAATCAAACACTGACTGCTTGATGCTGAAGCGTATGGTCGTTCCTGCGCCATATATGCTCTCTGCGCTGATGCTTCCATCCAGCATACGCACAAGCTCCTTGGCTATGGCAAGGCCAAGACTGACTCTGAACATTCCTATATCTGATCTCTCATAGGAATCATCCAGCTCAAACAATGTTCCAAGTCTCTCTTCCTTAACTCCAAGTCCTGTATCCGATATCTTGAAGTCCAGATATATCTCATCGTGATCCCTGTCAAATATTCGGGATATCTCAGTCTCCGGTTCCTCTATGAGCTCCGAGAATTCACTGACTGTGTAATCCTCGGCCTCCGCCTCATCTACATCCTCGTCAGCTCTTCTGGCTATACGCCAGTCAATGTCTATGCTTATATAGCCCTCTTTTGTAGTATTTGCGGACCATGCAAATATGTTCTCAAGAATCTCTCTCACCGCCGTCATATCTCCTATGAGTCCGTTCGGTATCTTGTCCTCAATGCTGACCTTGAGATCGATGAGATCACTGTTCACCATGGACTTGAATTCGTCGGAGAGCTCATCTATGAGATCCGAGGCAAAATACTGCTTGTACTCCGGCTCTATGATGTCGTCCTTGAGGTTTGAAAGCTTCGATATTCCATCGGACATATCGAGTATCTCTCTTCCCGCAGCATACATGGCACCGTACTGTGCATACTCATCACTCTGGGTATCCTGACAGTTTCTCATGGCAAGCTCTGAGATGGCGATTATGTTATTGAGTGGAGTCCTTATCTCATGATTAAGATAGTTTACATAATCATTCTTTGCCTGATTGGACTTCTCCGCCTCCTCACTCTTCTTGCTGAGCTCTTCCACCTGCTCGTTCTGTCTTCTGAGAAGCTTGAAGATACTTCTCGCAACAGCTATTCCCACTAAGATAAGAAGAACTATAAATATCACAAGGAGCATCTTTGCCAGATTCGTCTCGAAAAAACCAAGTTCCTTGTCTATGACAAATGTAAGCGGCTGTTCACACTCCACGCCGTCCGCATTTTTTGCAGTTAACATAAAACGGTAAGTACCTCCCTCAAGATTGGTGTACTCGACCTCCATCTTGTCAGTTCCCGTGAGCGTTCTCTTCTCGCTCTCAAAGCCCTCAAGGTAATACTCCACTGATATGTCAGCACGGTTTACATAACTAAGGACTGAGAACTTGATAGTTATTCTGTTGGTGTTCTTCGGCACATCTATCTGTCCGTCAAGATCTGAGAACTGATGCTCAGTTCCATCCACCTCTATGGAGGCAATACGAACCCTAGGAGCTACCTCGTTCACATACTCTGAATTGAGATTTATCCTGCACAGCCCTTCATCGCAGCACACATACACAACGCCTGTCTTTGACACATAGTTGGTTGATTTCTCTGTTATATTGGATATTATTCCGTCGTTCTTCGTAAAGCTTATATATTCAGGTGAGGCATTGCTCAGTATATCCTTCTCATAATATCTGTATAAACCTCTGGAACCAAACATCCACAGGTATCCCTGATCGTCCATTATGAGATCGTATATACCGTTGGTGTTATCCACGGTGGTGACCTGTCTGACGGTTCCCTCCTGATAATACAGACCATTATCCGTTCCTATCCACAAACCGCTGCTTCCGCGGACCATACTTGACACAACGCTCATCTTCTGGGTATCATCCAGCTTCATCTTGCCGACAGTATAATCCGTGTCAACTATAAACACGCCAGCGCCGTTGGAACCGGCATACAGCTCGCCGGTCTCGTCTGCGTACAGGCTGATTATGTCAGGGTTATCAAGTCCATCCAGTCTCGATATGCTCTTTACGACATCATCGCCCTCTATCACAGATATACCGTTCTCTGTTCCAACCGCCACCGTTCCCGGCTTTATCTCAGTTATACAGTTCACGGCATTGCTTATGAGTGATGACTCTCCACGGCTGTAGCTCTTGTACTGCCAGTTTCGGCTCACCTTTATTACACCATATATCTTATATGTAGCTATCCACAGATGATCGTCCGAATCCACATACAGATCTCGTATACTTATACCGCTGAGCTTTGATACGAGCTCATTGTCCGCACTCATCACAAGCTTGCCATTTGAATCTACGATATACAGACCTTCATCAGTTCCTATAAACGTGTTGCCATTGTAGCTCGTCACACAGTTCACGATGGAGCTGTCTATGCCGTACTTCATGGTGACATTCTGGAACTTGCTCCTCTCCAACTGAAGAATACCTTTTCTGTATGACGTAAACCAGTAATTGCCCTCAAAGTCTATGATCATATCGCTCATCGACTCGTTAAAGCTCAGTCCCCCGATGGCTGTCACATTACCCTTTGATGAGATATATCCAACACCGTCATCGGCAAGCGCCCAGATGTTGTCGCCATCCGAATATATCTTGTTGATTCCGTGAAGGCTGCCCGTGTTGATGATCTCATTCTTGCCGTCTGTTCCTATCTTAAGGATGCTGTATCCGGCGGATCCATAATATCTGTTGCCATTCTCGTCAACATACAGTGAGTTTATATCGTCGACCCTGTACTCTGACTTGTTGGTTATGGAGACATGTCTTTCAGGATCAACGGTTATCAAAATATCATTATTGGCTATTGCATACACATAGTCCCCATGTCCTGATATATTTCCCACGCTGAGTCCTGACACGACATCATCAGCCAGAGCTTCCGCACCGTCAGATGACAGACGAAATATTCCCGACGAGGCCGCTATCCACAGATTCTTGTTATCGTCCTCGTACATGGCGTTGATGGTCGACACACCCAGATTGTACATCTCGGAAACTCTCTGAAAGGTTCCGTTATCATACATGTAGAGTCCATAGTTGTCCGTTCCAACATACAGCTTCTCATCACTTGTGAGATAAATACAGTTGATCGAATATTTCGTGGCATCCTCGTCACCGTCCAGTGAGAACAGTGTAAATTCACTTCCGTCATACCTGTAAAGTCCGTTGTCCGTACCTATCCATATGTATCCACTCACAGACTGGCACACACAATTTGCCTCTCCACTGTCAAACCCATCGGTATCGGAGAATGTCCTCTGGTTATAATTTGATGTAAAATCCTCATCTGCAAACACACTAAGCCGTGGCCACATCACTGTCGCCACGGCAAGTATTATCACGTATATGATAAGTTTCTTTTGATGATCTCTCATTTTTTCCTCCGAAGATATGTCCGCTCCTACGCCTCTTTGAGGAATGCAACATATCCTTTCTTGGTCTCATATATATCTGCCTTGGATGTCACTTCCCATGGTGCATGCATGTTGAGTACAGCCACGCCACAGTCTATTACCTCCATACCATACAGTGAAAGTATATATGCGATGGTTCCGCCGCCACCGACATCTACCTTGCCGAGCTCGGCTGTCTGGTATGTGATCTCCGCATCATCCATGATCTTTCTTATAGCCGCCATGTATTCTGCATTTGCGTCATTTGATCCTGACTTTCCTCTTGATCCTGTGAACTTGTTAAATACCATTCCTTCACCGAAGATAGCCGCATTCTTCTTGTCAAATGCTGACTCAAATGTAGGATCAAAGCCCGCAGATACATCCGATGACAGCATCCTTGACGATGCAAGACATCTTCTGAGTGAGATCTCTGAGAAGCCACCCATGGCGTTCATGATCTCAGCTACAGTATTCTCAAAGAAGTGTGACTGCATTCCTGTTGCTCCAACACTTCCTATCTCCTCCTTGTCAGTGAGCAGACAGCAGGTCGTCTTCTCCGGATTGTCAGCCTCAAGCATGGCGACAAGGGATGTGTATGCACACACTCTGTCGTCCTGGCCATATGCCATGATCATACTCTCGTCTATACCGCAGTTCCTTGCCTTTCCTGCAGGAACGATCTCGAGCTCTGCTGAGAGGAAATCCTCCTCCTTCATATCGTACTTCTTCTCAAGTAGCGCAAGTACAGCTTCCTTTACAGCCTCCTTCTCCTTGCCCTCAAGCGGTCTGCTTGCAAACAGTATGTCAAGCTGCTCTCCCTCTATCACTGAATCCGCTCTCTTCTTGAGCTGCTCCTGAGAGAGATGTATGAGAAGATCTGTAACACAGAATACCGGATCATTCTTGTCCTCTCCTATGTTCACTGTCATAACGTCACCATTTGTCTTTGCAACAACACCGTGTATGGCAAGTGGGAGTGTTACCCACTGATACTTCTTGATTCCGCCGTAATAGTGAGTGTCGAGATATGCAAATCCGCCCTTCTCATAAAGCGGATTCTGCTTCACATCCATTCGAGGGGAATCAATGTGTGCACCGAGTATGTTCATGCCCTTCTCAAGCTTCTTCTTTCCTATATTAAACATGGCGACCGTCTTGTTCATCCACACGGCATAAACTTTATCTCCAGCTGCAAGGCTCTCCTTGTTCTTAATGATCTTCTTCAGATCTCTGTAGCCGTGATCCTCTGCCTGTCTGACGATCTCTTTAACGCATTCTCTCTCTGTCTTGCCATTGTCAAGGAATTCCCTGTAGTCCTTACACAGGCTCTCCAGCTCCTTTATCTCATCCTTCTTGTATTTGTTCCACGCATTTTTCTGTGCCATTTTCATTGCCTCCTGTTAATAACTGTACACATCAGTGTCTATATTCCACGCACTCCTGCGCATAGTAATACTGCGCAGGATAACGAGTATAGCTCCCATTATTATAAAGAAAATAATATATACTGCATATGACGGGATCATTGTAAACTTGAAAACAAGATATCCTGCCACACACAAAACAATTGCTATAACAATTGCAATAGCCATATTAAAGAATGCATTCAGATTGCCTCTGAGCGCACCGTATTCATCCTCCCAGTCAAGCTTCGGATGTGTTGAATCGAGAAGCACACCTGTGTATGTGCAAATACCCGAGCCGAGGATTCCCAGCACAACATAATACACACTGTCTATAACACTACACTCCATATATATACAGAGGATAACCGTGGTAACCGCGATCGTCACTCCGCTGAACAGCATGCTAACCCAGACCTTTGCGCGGATCTGGAGATCATATGTCATCGGGATGTGCTTTATAAATGATATATGGCTTCCCTCTCTGGTGAACGCCGTGGATGCGATACTGTTCATCGCTGTTGCAAAGAATGCCAGGGCGATGACCGCAACCAGCATGACCATGTCAGCCAGGAAAAGCCCTCTTCCAAATGTGTCTCTGAATGCCCTGATCGAATCCGCAGTTGCAGGTATATTGAACAATGCCACAACGAGTATCGGCCATATCAGGTTGACCACAACGCAATACTTCCTGTATGCCGGAGTCCTCACCAGTGTCTTTATCTCCTTTGCCATATATGATCTGAACGGTGTCTTTATGGCAAAGTTCTGCAGCCCGACAACTTCCTTCTGGCGGCGTCCTGACCTTCCGGTGGATGACACAAGGTATACGCCCCTGAGGTACAGCAGATTTCCAAGGAAAAACAGAAGTGCCACACAGGCAGCGTTCACAAGCACAAAGAGCAACATATACACGATGTTGTTACTGCCCAATGCCTTCAGGAACAGCGGAACCGTGAAAAATATATTGTTCATTACCTTTATGAATATATTGTCACCATTTTTAAGGCTGTCTATGTAATTATTTATATTCACAGAGTCCATCTGTGCAAATGACCATATGAAAAGGCCTGCAAACACTACAACCGCAAGTCCCACCATGAAGTCCACATTTCTGAGCAGTTTGAGTCTGCTGAAAAACGCCATGACTATCAGTGCAAATATACCACAGTACACCAGCGGCAGAACCGGAAGTAAAAATACGCCAAGTAATGAGGTTATCACGGATACCGGCTTTATCTCTGCGGCTACAAAGTAACCGATAAATCCACAGAAGAGAACCATAAACTCCATGACGCTCTCGGCAAAATATGCGTGTGTAAACTTGGCGGCCACAAGCTCTGCCGGTTTCACAGGCAGCGGCAGTAAATGATCAAGATCAGATGAAAAATAAAGCAGATTGAATATGACCATTATACTGAATATAACGCCGAACACCGACATGAGCTGGATAACGAGGTTGAGTCCCTCTGTACAGCCTCCCGCCTCCATGAGTGCGGCAGTCATTATGTAAACTATAAATCCCACAACGATACAGCACGGGATCATGATACAGCACATGGCGATGATTCCCATGACCTTATATGCCTTTGCCTTGTCCCCGTGCTCCGGCATCTCCATATCATTATTCCTGCTTATCATACTGAGCAATATCCTAAAATTCTTCATGCGTCATCTCCACAAATATCTCTTCAAGAGATTTGTTCCTGTGCTGTGTCTCAAGCTCATCCAGAGTTCCCTGGTATATATCCTTTCCCTTTCTTATCATGATTATCTTGTCGCAGAGCTTCTCTGCAACCTCGAGAACATGTGTTGAAAAGAATACACAGTTTCCTGCGTCGGCATGTTCACGCATCATCTTCTTGAGCTCATATGCCGCATTCGGATCAAGTCCCGTCATAGGCTCGTCGAGTATCCATACAGGTGGATTGTGCACAAGCGCAGCTATGACCATCATCTTCTGGCGCATACCGTGGGAATAGCTGACCATCTGTCTGTTCAGGCTGTCCTCCATACCAAAGCGTTCAGCCATCTGCTCTATCCTCTGCTTTCTCTCGGTGGTCGATACTCCATATATATCAGCGATGAAATTGACATACTCAAGTCCCGTAAGTCTGAGAAATATATCAGGATTGTCGGCTATATAACCCATGGACTGCTTGGCCTCCATCGGCTTTTCTCTCATATCGAAACCATTTATCTTTACTCTGCCCTCCGTCGGCATAAGTATACCTGTCAGCATCTTGATGGTAGTTGTCTTACCCGCACCATTCTGTCCAACAAATCCTACTATCTCACCCTTGTGTATATGGAAACTGAGATCATCAACTGATACAATGTCTCCGCCATACACCTTCTTAAGATTCTCCGCTATTATCATGCGCATGTCCTTTCATCACTATATCGTTTTTGCATACCCGGTCTTATTATATCAATTCAGCGTACGGTTTACAAGTTTACCGTTGTATCAAGACAGAATGAATATATGACCTTCTCCTTAACCTTCATGCCGGTGAGCTGTTCAAGCACATCGGCGTATTTGTCGAGCTGGACATGGTATCTCTTAACCAGCTCCGACGCATCCTTCACGCTGTCTGTCTTGTAATCCAGAAGAACTATGCCGCCATCCTCCTCGAAGTAGGCATCTATGATTCCCTGTACAACTATCGTCTCGTCTCCGCAGTCCTTAAGTGAGCTCATTATTTCTCCGGGCTTCATCATCATGTAGAACTGTCTCTCACGGTACAGTCTGTCCGACTTGCCCGCAGCCGCCATGCGCTGTCCTATCTCACTGTGTATCATCTTATATATCTTCTTTGGTCTTATCCGCTCTCTGTACAGCTCATCAAATAACCCAAGCTCAAACACTCTGTCGACATCCTTCTCTGCATCCGCAACAGTTTTCCCTGAGAAGTCTGCAAGCTCCATGATCTTGTGATAAATGTTTCCTATCTCATTTCCATGGACTATCCTCTCCTCACTCATGAATGCTGGGATTGGGACCTCACTTCTGGCACTGTACTCCCTGCTGGTTAGGATATCCGGTGTAATGGCATCCTCACCGTGCGCCTGAAGTCTTTTTATCTCGGTTATGGACATCTTGCTCTTAAGCCCCGAATGTCTGTAGCCATACCTGAATTCCAGTCCGTTCTTCACATGGTCATAAAGTTCTTTGTCGAGCTTCGCTTCAGAGGCTTCCACTGTCATATTTTCTGCTTCATCCTGATCAGTCTCAGGAGACATAAAGCTGTCGGCCTCCACCTCGATGCTCTTCACATGATCGCACTCTCCCACATATCTGAGCGCGGTATATATCCAGGCGGCATAGCCATTTGCTTTCATGATAGATGCATAATTCATCCTGTCTCCGATTATATACATATCACAGGCTGCCTTGAATTTATCTGCATCCTTCACGCACCCGGTCATGTACAACTTTTCCTTTGCCCTGGTTAACGCCACATACAGGACTCTCATCTCCTCGGCATAGGTCTCCGCAACGATATTCTTACTCATTATCCGCTTGAAAAATGTCATTCTTCTGGCTCTTGTTCTGAGGTCGACCTGGTCGCACGCCAGATAATGATCCTGGTGGACAAGCACATTTGATCTGGTGTCCATCAGATTAAACTCCTTGCCGAGCCCAGACACAAATACAACAGGGAACTCCAGTCCCTTGCTCTTGTGCATGGTCATGACTCGGACGACGTCCTCATTCTCACTGACCACATCAGCCTCTGCAAAATCCAGATCATTTGTCTTGAGCTCATCAACATATCGGATGAAGTTGAACACGCCCTTGCTGTTCTCCTCGAAATCATCCGCCTTCTTGATGAGCATGTCGATATTCGCCTGGCGTCTTCTTCCCATCGGTCTGGCACCGACAAACCAGTAAAATCCGGTGGTGTCCAGCACGTATCTTATTATGTCGCTTATGGACATATAATTTTTATTCTTCTTGAGATAGTCAAGCATGCGGAGGAATTCCCACAGTCTGTCCACAGCGTGTTTTTTCTCGCCCACATGGGTGTCCATATAATCTATGACCTTGTCATAAAGTCTGGCGTTCCAGTCCGTGCCGTTCTTCTCGTATCTGCTGCGGTATTCACCCACTATAACCGCAAGCTCCTCCTCATCAAGGCCCACCAGTGGCGACCTTAAGACAGCAGCCAGGTCGTAATCCACGTAGCTGTTATCAACTATGGAGAGCATGCTGACCAGTGTCCGTATCTCAGCAGCATCAAAGTAGCCACTCTCACTCTCAATATACAGAGGTATGCCCTTCTCCTGAAATACCCTGTCAAATATGGTGGATGCTGTGGACACACTTCTAAGCAGTATGACGATATCCTTATATCTGACAGGTCTCCTGTCAGCACCACTTCCAACATACAGAGGTTCACTTCCGTCAACAATATCACGTATCTTACCGGCGATATAATTCGCCTCAACCTCAGGATTGCCATACTCCTCAGATACATCCGCTTCTCTCATATTGTTGTCTATGAGTATGAACTCTGATACAGGGCCATGATCCACGTCATCCGGCTCCTTCATCCCTTCTCCGTCACTTATGGCAAATCTGGAATTGAGCTTTGCGCCCTCATCGTACTCTATGTCTCCTATCTCTCGCCTCATGAGCTGGGCAAATATTGAGTTCACCGTCTTTAACACATTTATCTCACTTCGGAAGTTTCTGGTCAGTAGTATGCTGTTGCCATCTATGTCCGGGTCCGCTATGTCAGCATCACCCAGCCTGCGGTAGCTGTCATACTTCTCTATGAACAGATCCGGTCTCGCCATTCTGAATCTGTATATGCTCTGCTTAACATCGCCGACCATGAATGTGTTGTGGATATCCTCACCGTGTCCCGACACACTTGCCAGAATGTATTCCTGCAGAAAGTTACTGTCCTGATACTCATCTATAAGTATCTCCCTGTACCGCCTTGAGACTTCCTTTCCAATCTCTGAAGGGACAGCCCTGTCATCCTCTATTCCATCGCAAAGTATCCTGAACGCGAACTCCTCTATGTCGTGGAACTCGAACATATTCTTGTCCATCTTGACCTTCATCAGCTCATCCATATAAAGCTCAGTGAGCTTCAAAAGTGATGATATCACTGGCTCAGTCATGGCTGCCTGCCTCAGAATGTCATCCACATCCAGGACGACCGAAACTATGTCGTCTATGATCGACTTATACACATCCCGCCTTGATTTGACAAATTCCTTCTTCTCCGGGTCAGCTCCACCGCCCGGGTTCACAAATCTGTCAAATGCATAGCATATACTCCGGCCCTGGGCATCCTTCTCCATCTTGAGTCCTTCCGGTCTCAATGACGATCTGTATATATCTCTGAGTTCAAACAGGTCAACATGCAGGTCGTCTTCCCCGCCACAGCTTCTGAGCATGTGTGTTATCAGCTCAACATCCTTATCCACACGGAGTCCGTACGCCTCAAGGCCATACGCCTCCGTTGCATATTTCTGGCACTCCCTGACCATATCATCCGCAGTTCTGAGCATCATGTACACCCTGTCCGCAAATGTTCTGACCATCGGAAGCCCCATGACTTCTCTTCTCTTCTCCTCCTCAGTGGATGATGTATCCACGGCAAATTTCATGGCATCCGCCGCCTGCGCAAGCCATTTCTTCGGCTCCGGATAGCTGGATATAACCTTTATTATCCTCTCAACGATATCCGGCACGGCACTGTCACTCTCATTTCTCGCAAACGTCATTATCAGCCTGTCGAAACCGGGCACGACCGATTCATCCTCGTAGCACATCTCCATGACCTGATCCATCACGTCGTGCTTTATGATCTTCATCTCCGTGTCGTCCGCTATGCCAAATGCACAGTCGAGCTCCACCCTCGCAAAGTATTCCTTCACTATCCTAAGGCAAAAGCTGTCTATGGTGCAGATGTCAGCATGGTTGATCAATGTCATCTGCTTTATAAGATGCTCGTCATATTCGCCCTTCGCCATCATCTCATCTATCTTTTTCTGCAGTGCCTGTCCTATCTTCTCCTTCATCTGGGCCGCTGCCGCATTTGTAAATGTAACGACAAGAAGCTCATCCACAGATACCGGCTCGCTTCCCTCTATTCTGTCACCACGCGAATTTCTTCCGGCCACCATCTCTATGATACGCTCCACGAGCACCGCCGTCTTACCTGACCCCGCCGCTGCAGATACAAGAAGATTGCCATGCCTTGTGTCGATGACATGCGCCTGCTGGTCTGTCCACTTTATTCCATTGTCAGTCTTCATATCTTTTCCCATGTCATCATTCCTCACTCATCTCTATATCGAACTCAGCAGCTCTCTTCACTATCTGTTCAGACAGTTCCCTCAGCTCCTCAAGATGCGCCCTCTCCTCCGCAAGCTTCCTGCCGGTGCTCTCGAGAGTATCCCTCATCTTCTGTGTTGCCTTATCGCCGCGGTCATCTACCTTCTTCTTTGCATCCTCATACTTTTTCCGGGCGCTGTCACATGACTTAACGGCCTTCTCCATATCGCCCCTGACCTTCTTGTATTCAGTCTTGATATTCTTTATATCCTCAGCTTTGCGGCTGTAATTTTCCGCCTCGCCCCTATAGATCCTGGAGTATGAATTGCCTGAATACTTGCTGTCAAATGCACATATGCCCTTAAAATCACAGTATTTGCACGCATTTGCCTTGCCCTCATTGACCGGATTTATCTCGATGCTTCCCTCGGCTATACTGCCGGCAAGCCTCTCTATGTTCCTGCGGTTCGCCTCCATGAGATCTGTTATAAGAGTCTCCTCAAGGCTCTGTCCGTTCTTGAGTGTCGCTGAGCTGTTGTCCATGACCTTCAGCGCCCTGTTATCTCCATTGTACAGGCCTGAATATCTGGACTCCTCAAGTATCTTCTTCTCGAAGGTGTCCACAAGCACTCCCCCGAACACCTCGTCATCGGCCGCAAATCCCATGCCGTCATCGGTGTATCTGATCTTATCTCCCATTGCCGTCACGTCACATGCCGGATTGTCAAAGGTATAATACAGAAGTCCGCCCACATGTATACCACCAGGTCTTCCAAGCTGTGCCATCCTGCGCTTTTCAAGCTCGCAAGCTATGGCGCCGTATGTCACGAGCTGCATCTGGAGTCCTCCGAGCACCTTGTCTATATCCAGCTTCTTATCAGATGACTTGTAATCTATGATCTTGAAATAAGCATCCCTGTCATCCGTAAATTCATCTATTCTGTCTATAACTCCCTTGAGGCTCATCGTGAGTCCATTTGGAAGATTGAATATATATCTGTCTATGTTGTCTGCATTTTCCGATGTGTTGAACCGCCGCTCAAAATTCTCCGGGTCCATCTCCCCACATCTGATAAATGTGCGGAGCGTCCTGGCTGTCCTCGACGCAACATCCGCCAGAAGCTTTTTCATGTATGCCGCTCTTGAAGAATCCTCAAAGTACAGCCCGGCTTCATCCTCCGCAGATTCATTTGCAAATTCCACCGCCTTCTGTTCCAGCTCCGCCTCGTCCAGATGTACCCAGTCGTTGTCCCTGAACATCCTGACAAATGAGAATATCTTCTCCATGGTGCTGTGAAGTATATTACCAACATTTGCAGCGCCTATCCTGTATGTCTCCCTCTCTCTGAGCGAAAGTCCGTATGTCAGGAAATACTTGAACTGGCACTCAGCATACCGCTCAAGCTTGGACACACTCTCCACCAGATTCTCTCCATATATAAGGCGTACAGTATCTGGAGACAGATTTTTTGACGAGTTAACATAATTCTGCCCGAAGTTAATCGATCTGAGCTGTCTGCCATATCCCATCTTCGAAAGCAGTTTTCTGACAGCGTCCAGCGTCTCCCCGGCTTCAGCGTCATCAGAATGTCTGATGATGTATCTGAGCGCTCCCGCCGCAGTCTCCGGCATCTGACCGTCCACATCATACTCCTCCGTCCGTATATCCGGGAATATATTCTTTATCCTGTCTATCAGGTATGACGGCTTCATGGACTTGAGATCCTCTCCGATCTTTCGGCACAGCACATAGATCATATCCGACGCCTTGGTGAGCGTGGTGTATATATAGAACTGTTCTATATACGCATTTGTCTTATCTGATGGAGCCAGCTCTATACCGTAGTCCTCAAGACTCTGGCGGTCTGCACCGGAGAGTATCCTGCCCTTCTTGGCCGGTTTCGGAATTATGCCTTCGTTCACTCCCGCCATGAACAGCACCTTTATATGGTTGAGCCTTGATCTCGTCATATCGCCGACCACCACGCGGTCTATAGTCGGAGGCACTATACCGATCTCCATATCCGCTATGCCTGCATCCAGGATTCCCGCATATTCTTTTACGGTAAGCTTCTCATCGCCGATTATAGCCTCCATCTTCTCAAACAGGGCAACAACCTTGTCAAATATCCTTCCGTATGCATCTCCCTCATCCCATCTCTCCTGCTCATACAGCACTTTCTTATGAGCCTCAAGCTTACCGCACACATCAAGCTGCGCAAGTAAGCTGTAAAGAGATTCCGTATATGTTCTCACTGTGTTCTTGGAGCCAGGGCTTGCCGGCTTCCACACATCGATACATTTGTCCGGGAAAAGCTCCATGATCTGGGCTCTTATAGACTCCATGTCTGCCGCATAGTCAGGATTCCTGTCATCGGTTATCTCCTTCGTCCAGCTCCTGTAACCCCTGAGATTCCTGAGAAGCACATAGTTCTCCATCCTCTCAATGTCGTCCTGATCCACACCGGTCATTCCTGACTTTAACAGTCTGAACACGCTGTCAAATGAGAAGTTCTCCGTCATCACACCGAGGAAAGCCCTTATGGTGTCTGAGCACGGATCTCCCTTAAGAGATATATTTGCATCTATGAACACAGGGATATCGTATTCCTCCATCGCCTGACGGTAATACCTTGCCACATCCTGCAGATCACCCGCAACCACGGCTATATCCTTATAACGGTATCCCTTGTCCCTGACAAGCTCTCGTATTCTTCCCGCTATATACTCAGCCTCGTCTGCCGCCCTGTCCACAGCGACCACATGTATGTCTCCGTCATCGCCTGTGACTCTGCCATGGGGGTATCTGAACAGATTGGCCTCAAGTCCGGCAAGCTCCTTGCTTTTCTCGAATCTGTACGGTCTGCGATCCTGACACATAACGACATTATCCAGTATGTCCACCTGCTCATCCCCCGCCATTCTCACAAGCGCCTGCACAGTCTCCTTGGTGAGTCTGAACAGCTCGTACTCCTTCGGCTTTGTGAAGCCTATCTGCGACGCATCTATCGTAAATACAAATATCATGCTCTCAACGCGTGTCATGAGCTTCCTGATAAGATCCATCTGTACCGGTGTAAATCCTGTGAATCCGTCAAGATACAGATGGCTGTGCGCCAGCATATCCGACCTGTCCACGCACTCAGCTAGCAGCTCTATGAGCTGCTCCGCAACTATATAGCTGCCATCCCTGTTATACTCCTCAAATCTCTCGTATATAAGCCTGATGTCATGCATTTTTCTGTATACCAGACTGTCCTTATCCAGCTTGTCCATGACTGCGTCGATCGAATCCCTGTCAACCGCATACTGGAACAGCTCAGACATCATGGATTTCATCTCATCTATAAAACCCATCTTGTTGATATAGCTTCCATAAACAAGGAGCTCGTCCTGTGACTCTATAAGTATCTTCTTGATGAGCATGCTCTTTCCAAAGTCCTCCAGAACCCTTCCCGGATTCACTGACAGCTCATCGAATACCCGGTACGCAAGCCTGTTGAAGCCTATGGCATCTATGTTCATTGTTCCATGCCTCGGATGCATGGTCACTATATCTCTCTGCGCCTCCATGGAGAACTGCTCTGGAACCACGTACAAATAATTCAGGTCTCCGTGAGCCATCGACTCCTCTATCAGCTTCTTTATCACATATTCTGTTTTTCCTGAACCGGCGGGTCCCAGTACAAACTGTATTGCCATCTGTATTCTCCTTACACCTCAATATACTGTTATCTATGCTGTTTTTTCATCTGCTAATAATTTTCTCATAAAATCGCTCTCTTGTGAATAAAATATATAAAAAACAGGGAGAGCAAATAATGTCATCAACTAAACTTATCGTATTAAAATCAAAAGAACTCATATACACCGCCATACTGCTGGCACTTGTGATCGTATTTGTCATTATACTTATCACCATGTTCCGCGGCAAAGATTCGGATGACACCAGTGGTTCAGCCAGGAGCATCGCAACCTCAGCCCAGACTGATCCGTCTCCTAAGCTCGACGAGATACATTACACACCGGGGACATACTCATCTTCCCTTGTTCTGGGAGAAAACACTCTGTCCGTCATGGTCACTGTGGATGAGGACTACATCACAGATGTGTCATTCAAACAGGTGGATGAGACTGTGACCACCATGTACCCACTTCTTGAAACGGCACTCGAGGATATCAATACTCAGCTTCACTACATATCTTCCGTGGACGATATAACACCTTCCGGAGACAGCACATACACTACCAGACTTATCATAGATTCCATACGAAATGCCCTGAAGGATGCCGTGATCAACTAGCTGTCACGGTGCTTTCTGCCAAAACAAAAGGACATATGACCGTATATATCTTGTATTATATACGGTCATATGTCCTTTATTTATCCCACCGTTTATACGGTCGTTACTGCTTTGCAACTATGTTATCCTTATCCTTGAAAATACTGCCTCCCGGCACATATCCCCTGACTCTTGATACAGGATAGATGTTGCTGAATCTTCCTATTACGGTTCCAGGATTGAGGACGCTGTTGCAGCCAACCTCAACATTATCTCCGAGCATTGCACCAAACTTCTTAAGTCCTGTTGCAATGTCAAAGCTCTGTCCGTCCACATTTCCCTTAACGTGAACCAGAGTCTTGTCAGACTTCACATTGGACGTGATGCTTCCGGCACCCATATGTGACTTGAAGCCGAGGACTGAATCTCCCACATAGTTGTAATGAGGAACCTGAACGTTGTTGAATATGATGACATTCTTGAGCTCTGTTGAATTACCTATCACACAATTCTCTCCGACCAGTACGCTTCCTCTGATGAACGCACCCGGGCGAACCTCTGTGCCTGCACCTATGATTGTCGGTCCAAGGATGGTTGCTGTTCCATACACCTTACAGCTCTTGTGGATCCACACATGCTCATCCACCTCATTGTACTCATCCTTGTCAAGGCTCTTTCCAAGCTCAAGCACAAAATCCTTGATAAGTGGAAGCGCCTCCCATGGATAGGTAAGCTTCTCAAGAAGAGGCTTTGCCATGGTCTGATCCAGGCTGTAGAGCTCCTTTATTGTTACAACTGACTGTATATCTTCCATAATAATAGTCTCCTTTTCTATCACATATAACTGATACATACTATGTTATACACCTTTGAATCAGTATGTGCAATCACTGTGTATCCGCATTCTTCTCCGCCTTTGCGCCTGTTCTGGCTGCGGCTCTTGTCTCCTTCTTCTGGGCACCTCCGCCCTTGGCGTAGAACACCTTCGTTTTGTCGAATACCCCTGTTATTCCATTCTGGTTCTGTATCTGCTTCACAAGGTTTGTGTATTTGGTGACAAATGTAGTCATCTTATCCGTGTATTCCTGCTTGGATATCTGACCTTCAGCGACACCCTCAAGCCCCTTTTCCCAGCTCGCCGTCAGGTCCGCTCTCAGCAGACCGTTGATGGAATAATATACTATATCGTATATTATCTCCCCAAGGAATGTCGGGGTCACTATCTGTGTCTTCTTGTTCAGCGATATATATTTGTTCTTCTCCAGCTTGGTGATGATCCCGTCTCTTGTGGCACTTGTTCCGATTCCAGCTCCCTTGATCTGCTCTCTGAGCGCCTCATCCTCTATGAACTGTCCTGCATTCTCCATGGTCAGGATCAGTGATCCTGAGTTGTATCTCTTAGGTGGGGATGTCTCACCCTCCTTTATGTCGATTCCCTGGACGCTCAGCTTGTCACCCTTCTTTATCTTCGCAAGCCTTGCTATGAATTCAGGGCTGTACTTCACATCGTCCTTCTTCTTGGAAAAGCTGTTGGCCGCCACCTTAAGATAGCCATCGTTTATCAAATATTTGAAGTTGGCAAACAACTTCTCTCCGTTCTTGGAGAGTGTCATTGCAACCTTCTGGTATTCCGCAGCAGGGTAAAATATGCTGAGGAATCTCCTGCATATGATCTCATATACCTTGAGAGCTGTAGGTGCCAGACTTCTAAGTGCTCCAAAGCCCTGTCCGGTAGGTATGATGGCGTAGTGGTCGGTGATCTGCTTATCGTTCACATATTTCGTCTTTGCGATTCCCTTATATGTGCCGCTCTCCATGGCCCCCTGTGCAAATTCTGCCACAGGCTGGAAATTCTTAAGTCCCGATATGTTCCGTCCTATCTCCTTTGCCACGGCCGTTGACAGCACTCTGGCATCTGTTCTCGGATAGGTTACCAGCTTCTTCTCGTAGAGCTCCTGGACTATCTTGAGGGTATCGGACGGACTGATCTTGAAAAGTGATGAACAGTCATTCTGAAGCTCCGCCAGATTATACAGCATCGGAGGCTGTTTCTTCTCTTTCTTGCGCTCCACAGCCTGGGCCACAGCCTCGGGCTCCCCTGCCTTCAGCTCCGCCAGAAGCTGCTCCGCTGCGGGTCTCTCTTTAAATCCATTCTCCTTATACAGAAGAGGCGACTCGAAATACTTTGTGCCCTTCACTGCCTTCCATTCTGCATCAAATGTCTGTCCTTCCTCGCCCACATTTGCAACGAGTCTGTAGAACGGAGTCTTTACAAACTCCCTGATCTCACGCTCTCTCTTCACTATTATACCGAGGACACAGGTCATGACACGGCCCACAGCTATGACACATCTGTCCATGCCGAGATACCTCTGGACTACATTTGAAAACTTCAGCGACAGCGCCCTTGAAAAGTTGATACCCATAAGGTAGTCCTCCTGGGCCCTAAGGTACGCTGCGTCGCTGAGACTGTCGTACTCTGAGAGCGGCTTCGCCTCACGGATTCCCCTGAGGATCTCCTCCTCGGTCTGTGAATCGATCCACACACGGCGTTTCTCCTTGCCGGTTACGTGAGCCATGGAATCCACCAGTCTATATATATATTCTCCCTCCCGTCCTGAATCCGTTGCCACATAGATACAGCCTATGTCATCGCGGGTAAGCAATCCCGCAACGATATTGAACTGTTTCTTTGTGTCAGGAAGAACTTCATATTTGTATTCAGTTGGAATAAATGGAATAGTTGAAAGGCTCCACTTCTTAAGATTCGGATCGTAGACCTCCGGGTAGCTCATGGTGACCAGATGTCCGACACACCATGTGACAACCGCTGTATCCGACTCCAGGTAACCATTTCCCGCATTGCCCTTCACTCCCAGCACGTCGGCAAACTGCCTCGCCACGCTTGGCTTCTCTGCTATATATAAATTCTTCAAATTATGCTCCTATTCTTTCAGCATCCGCCACACACATGATCCTGTTTATGCCGTGGCCGGTGCAAAAATACATCACAACACATCTGTATATAATAGCAGAATTTGTGGAGGGGGGCAAGTGGAGACGGAGGTGCCTGCTCCTCCGCTTCGCACTTGCCCCCCTCCACACGCATTGCGCGTTAATACCGAATTGCTTCGCACTTCGTGCTCCCGCAATTCTACGCGGCATTCACACTCCGGCCTATCGGCCTTCGTGTTCATGTCGCGTCATCCCGTCAAATGCGCTACATGCCGCGAGCAAGCTCTCGCATGTGCGCGCTTGACGGGATTATAACGCGCAAAAAGCACCCCGCCTGCGATGCCGCAGACAGGATGCCTCTAAGCTATTTTATATAGAATTTAGTAGGATTAGCAAACTCAATCTATGTTTTACTGCTCGAATAACAGCTGCTCGTATGTTGGGAATGGCCAAGCTGTCTTTGGAAGTTCCTTCTCAAGTTCATCAGCAGGCTTTCTCACTGTGTCAAATGCTGCAAATACTGTGTTGTGGAAATACTTAGCCCAGGCCTCTGTATCTCCCTCGTAATCTGATGCCTTTGCAACCAGCTCCTCAAGGGCTACTGTAGCGCTCTTGAGCTCTGTGAGCTTCTCTGAGATGGTGTTCAGAAGTGATACCTGAACTGTAGGATCAATTCCGAGAGCCTTGATCTCAGCTGCACCCTTTGCAAGTTCTGCCTGATATTCCATAACTGCAGGAATGATCTCCTCATTAGACATCTCTATCATAGTGAGTGCCTCGATGTTGATCTTCTTTGCATAGTTCTCAAGCATTACATCAGCTCTCGCCTCAAGCTCTGCCTTATCCATAACTCCAAGGTTCTCGAAAATCTTAACGCTCTTATCTGCTGCAAGATAAGGAACAGCATCAACCATACACTTGATATTTGGAAGACCACGCTTTGCTGCCTCCTCAACCCACTCATCTGAGTAACCGTTGCCATTGAAGATGATTCTCTGATGCGCTGTGAGTTCTCTTCTGATGAGTGCCTTGCAGGCTGTCTCGAAATCGTCAGCGCCCTCAAGTTCATCTGTCATCTTCTTGATCTGATCTGCAACTATTGTATTAAGTACCATCATTGGGAATGCGATGGACTGTGTTGAACCAACCATTCTGAACTCGAACTTGTTACCTGTGAATGCAAATGGTGATGTTCTGTTTCTATCTGTGGCATCCATTGTAAATGTAGGAAGTGTTGATGCACCTGATACATATGTCTTGCCCTTTGGGGACTCTGTAGCCTCACCCTTCTCGATAATCTGCTCAACGATCGACTGGAGCTGCTCTCCAAGGAATGCTGAGATGATTGCTGGAGGTGCCTCGTTAGCTCCAAGTCTGTGATCGTTTCCTGCTGATGATGCTGAAAGTCTCAGGAGCTCAGCGTTGTTGTCTACTGCTGCCAGAACTGCTGCCAGGAAGAACTGGAACTGGAGATTTGTCTCAGGATGCTTGCCTGGATCGATGAGGTTCTCGCCCTCGTCTGTTGAGATCGACCAGTTGTTGTGCTTACCTGAACCATTTACACCGGCAAATGGCTTCTCATGGAGTACGCACTCAAGGTCATGCTTTGCAGCGATCTTCTTCATGGTTGCCATAACCAGATGGTTCTGATCTGTGGCGATGTTGGTTGTTGAGAAGATTGGTGCAAGCTCATGCTGTGCAGGTGCAACCTCATTGTGCTGTGTCTTGGCAAGGATGCCGTACTTCCACAGCTCCTCGTTCAACTCTGTCATGTATGATGCGATCTTATCCTTGATTGCTGCGAAATACTGATCATCAAGCTCCTGTCCCTTTGGAGGCATTGCTCCGAAAAGTGTACGTCCGCAGAGCTTAAGGTCTGTTCTCTTTGCAAATTTCTTCTTATCTATCAGGAAGTACTCCTGCTCAGGACCAACTGATGAAGTAACCTTCTTGGCTGTTGTGTTGCCGAACATTGCAAGAGCCTTAAGGGCTTCCTTGCTGATGGCATCCATTGAACGGAGAAGAGGTGTCTTGTAGTCAAGTGACTCTCCTGTGTATGATGTGAATGCTGCCGGGATACAGAGGATACATGTTCCCTCATCTGTTGTCTTTACAAATGCAGGTGATGTACAATCCCATGCTGTATATCCTCTTGCTGCGCATGTCTCACGAAGACCGCCTGAAGGGAATGATGAAGCATCCGGCTCTGACTTGATGAGCTCCTTGCCTGTGAACTGGAGGATAACACCGCCATCACCGACTGTGCTTACGAATGAGTCGTGCTTCTCTGCTGTTGTCTCTGTAAGTGGCTGGAACCAATGTGTATAATGTGTTGCACCAAGCTCCATTGCCCATTCCTTCATGGCTGCTGCAACTGAATCTGCGATTGATGTATCGAGAGGCTCGCCCTTGTCAATAGTCGCCTTGAGTGACTTGTAAACTGCTTTTGGAAGTCTCTCTCTCATGACCTGATCTGAGAATACGTGTGAGCCAAATACGGCTGAAATTTTGTTCATCATAATTACTACTCCTTTTCTTGATCAAAAATGAATCCTTAACGTATCCTCAAAAAAAGAGAAAGGTGTCCTCCTTCTTGAGAACACCTTTGTCCATTTCGTATCATCTAATTGTTGAATATAAAATACTCCATATTCTTTCAAAAATCAACCCCTAATTTTAAAAAATTATAAATAAGGTTTCAAATACTCCACCAATTCATAAACCTTTGTGCCCGGTGACGAATCAGATAAATAACACGTTTTATCAAATATAAACCACTCTATCCTCCTCCACACAGTAGCACGCCAGCTTTCCGCCTCTATTCCTCTCTCCATTTCCACAGTCGAGATCCATATAGTATGGCGTCTTGTAAACGTTGTAAGAATTGTCTTCATTGAGCCTGTTCGTCGTCACATGTCCGCAGAACACAAACCTGTCAAATGCCTTCTTGTCTGCAAATGGAACATTGTGGATATCAGGCGAGATTAGGAATCTGTATTCATCTCTTTTTACGGCATTTGTTATGGACTCTGTGATATTGATCGTCCTGTCAGCATTCCTTATATATGAACCACAATGAATACCCGAATGGGTTACAACACAATCTCCGTACTTTGGCGACTTGATCTCAGCATAATGCGGCAAATGTGCCAGAAAACCACACAATCGCATCTGCTCATCCACTGTTAGTTTTTTTATATCTCTCAGAGTCCCGCCACCACCATATATTATCCACTGTCTCTCTGACATGTTTCCCTCTATGTACATCTGGGCAAACAGCTCATGGTTACCCTTTATGAGCTGCACTGAACCATCCACAAGATAGTCCGACATAAACTCAAGGAGAGGGATTCCCTCATCGTTCCAGTCGAATATGTCTCCCATGACTATCATGTGGTCCCTGACCTGATCAAAACTTATCTTTTTCAACATTTTCTTGAATGATGTGACATCTCCGTGGATGTCGGATATGAGATATAACATTTATACATCCTTTGACAATCTTTCTATCGCTCAGTTTTATATATTTGCATTGACTTTTTCACTGTGGCTGCCATCTTCTACAAAAAACATTCTAAATCCCAATATCATAACCGGAACCACCTCGTTCATATGCAGCAAAAGTGTCACTGCCGGCTTGATAAATCCCATTTCAGCCAATATAGCATATATGATTAGAAATGCTTCTATCATATATATTCCAAGCACAAACGTTCCACGTCTGGCAGATACCTTCATAAGCCTTGCTACAGACAGAATGACAGCGATCGACAAAATCACAAACAATATGAACCACAATATACACAAACCAATTCCAGCCTGATGTTCAATTATCGTAATATTATATCTTGCTCCAAAAATCCTGTCTGGCATCGTTCCAGCCTGATCCAGTTCATCCATGATCGACGAACCTGAAATCTTATTCTTACTGGTAAATACCTCATCACATCCAGCAAATATAAGTATAGCTCCACAAAGCAGTGATAATAGACAAGTTACAATATTCAACCTGTGCTGAACAGCCATGTATACAATAAACATAACCGTTTCTGCACATACAATAGCAAATGTGAGATCATCTTTGGCTGTCACAAGTTTTACACTCACAACGTTTGCAAGTTCGATAAGGAACCAAAACCAAACTCCACTCCAACTTTTCTTTACAAGGTCACCCCCCTTTACCATAACCACAAAAGCGAGTATCGTTATCACCACAGCATATATTTCGTCACTTCCCGAGCCGAATAATCCCCAATGTCCTCCATCATCGAGTCCACTGTCGGTATGTATTGAAAACGTCACACTTGCCCAGCAAATAACGACATACAGAAACGTAAGCACAAACAATGCCGCCACATCTCTAGATTTCTTTTTATCTGTAAAAAGCGATCCACAATAACGCACTGCGCCATATGTCTTATCACATATCTTCTCAAGTGGCAAAACAAAAAGTATCGCCTCTACAAGAATACATATAAGAATATTCCTTATCTGGCTGACTGCACCTCCGCCGCCTATGTATCCAGCAAAAAATGTATTCTCCATTCTTGTCATTATTCCCCACATGGCCGCATAACATATAGCTGATATTATAAATGCCGGTATTGCCATTTTCAGAATCTTCTGATCATATTTTTTCATCTTTCTTCGTCTCCATATATCAGTTTTTCTATTTGTAAATCATCCTTTTTAAAAAGGTTTAATAATTCAGTATTATTCCAATCTCTTCACAAATTCCTCATATATCTCTTCCGCAACCGCCAGCTTGTACGCAAGCCTGGACGACTGTGGTGGCAACTCCACGTAATATGCCTGTACATTGCCATCTATGTCTATGGCAAAATACACCTGTCCGGGAACTGAAACATCAGGATTTGCCGGATCAACATTGCCCATTGTTCCAGTCACGCCGATCCCTATATTCGCATTATATGCCTTCCTGCACGCCTTCGCCATGGCACCTGCAGTTTCCTTTGAGTAGACTGTGTACTTGTCTATGATCTCCGCCGGAACTCCCTGCATGATCTTTGCCTCATTGCAGTAGGTGACAAATGCCCCCTTAAGCACCGCAGATGAACCTTCCGTGTCTGTGATGAGGGATGCAATCTGCCCCGAGGTGGCGGATTCCATGGTGGTGATGGTGAGTTCTTTGGCAATAAGTAACCTGGTAAGTTTTCTATAGTTCTCTCTTATATCGTTTTCGCTGTACTGTTTGTACTCATTCACTTTATTATCAATCATAGATTAGCACCTCCTTATCAGTTGAATATTAACAGTCTATCTAACATATCAGTGACAGTCATCTCCACCACCAGTCTTTAGGCCTTTTATCACACCAATATAAGAACTTTCTTGCCCTCAAATGCAAATCCATAACGTACAATATGGGCTTTGTCTATCCCCTTATCCGTAAGTTCTGTATAAAAGCTTTAAGAGCAGTAAATTCCAAACGATCTACTGCTCTTAGAATACACAATTATTTTATTTGCCACAATACCAAACATGTACACTATAACATCCCAAAACCATTGTCCAGTGAAGATTCATCTCTCTGTATTCCGACATAAACTCTTGATACAAGTTTCCCATAAAAATGCAGGACCTGCTTACCTGCCTCTTGTGAATTTGACGACATTCCCTTTGTGGTCTCCTCTGTAATTTTTCTTAACAAAGAACATCCTCAGGCACAATATCATACAAGATATCGCAGTCTTATGCAAGAGCATACCAGTCTCTGACGGTGCAATCAGCCCGGACTCAGCCAATATTGTATAGATCAAAAGAGCAGCCACAATCACATACATTCCAAACACAAATGAAACCCGCTTAGTTTCTTTTTTCATAAGTTTTATGGAAGGTTATGATAACTGATGCCGAAAAAACTACAAACACTGCAAACCAGGCTATGATACCTGATGTTCCAAACTGGTCTTTTATTATAGTAAGATCATATATGTTCTCAAAAAACTCATTTGGAATCTCACCTGTGTTTTTAATCTTGTCCATAAGATCATTTCCGGATGCCGCATTGCCAGTGAACATACCTGTATAACCTGCAAGCACCAACACCACACTGTAAATTAATGAAACCAGACCATTCGACAGCTTAAGCTCACCTGTGGCTGCCATATATACGATATACATAACAAACTCTGAGACTACTATACCGATAACAAGATCACGTCCGCCTGTGACTATGTAAACACTTGTTATGTTCGCAAACGTAACTGCTGCCCAGTAGATAAGTCTGAACCATCTGGTCTGTGCCGCGTCTACGCCCACAAGCAGAACGGCAAATGCAAGCACTGTCATAACTGCCGCATATATATATATATGCACTGTCTGCTCCAAATGAACCATAGCGCCCGCTCGAATTGTATTCAATATTTGCATGGATATGATATGCAGCACTCAGCCAGCATATCACAACATAGAAAATCACTGTCATAACAACAGCAGCCTCATGCCGCGCCTTCTTGCCAATAGTCATCAAAGATCCACAATATTCCATGGCAGCGCACGCTTTCTGTCCGATTTTTTCCAGTGGCAGTAAGAATAATATGACGCCAGCCAGCACACTGACAAGAATCTGTACAGCAGTTCCGGAACCAGATGTCCCACCTATGTAATCACCAAAGAATTTTTTTTCTGCACTCCTCATCATAAACCACATGATGGTATAGCATAGCGTAGCTATGACGAATGATATTATTGCGGTTCTGGTTAGTTTTTTGCTTTCGTCCATATTTTTTTATCCTATAAACTATCTATTACTATATCAATAACTGCCAAAATATCAGACAACTCTTTTCTAAACTCCTGTCTGCATAATTCTATATCATTAATATCTTTAACTTGTCTTTTTTGTTCAAATGAATTCTTCTTATTATTACAGGCAATCACAGCCATATTCCCTGAAATCTGGATACTTGTATTTCTTCCCATTTTCTTTAGTCCTAAGATAAACTGAGGAGTTAATATAGAATATGCAATAGCCTCATCAGACGCATTAACATCAAATCCACCAATAAGTAAAGACTTTTTATTCCTATTTTCTTTTCTTGAACTACTTTTTTCTGTAATTTGTACAATTCCATTTACATTCTTGTTTAAAGATACTGTTATAAATTGCCCCGAAAACTCCGTGATTGTAGTTCTCATATTATTTTCACCTGCAGTATAGTCCTGGTTCTCTATTTTTAAAACGAGATTGCTATACGTAAATTCTATATTTCTATATATTCCATGAATATAATCTGATCCTGACACTCTATTATAAGCAGGAAGAAAACTGCAACTACTTAAAAATGATTCGCTTACATATCCGCTCGGCATGTAGTCAATAACCTGCATTCGTTCCATAAGAATTCCCACTACAATATTATATCCTATAAACTCCTTAAGATTGTTCATTTTTTTGTTACACAACATAGCAAGTAAAAATCCAACCAGTATACACACAACAGCTGCCACTCTAAGGACAGTAAGAATCTCTGTATCATATATGTTTAATAATGCACCCACAAAAGGAAGTGCCAAGCCGATCATAGATAAATACATGGGGATTTTAATAATAGTAATATTCCGCTGTTTTGTTTTTATTACTTCTAGCATATCTTCATCATTTTTATAAGTAATTGCTTGTTTATTCATATATCCTTGTATGATAATTAGGAAGTTAATTATCACACGTCTCCTTTATTTTAATATCGTGGTTCAAAACAATTCTGATACTATGGACTTTTGATTTTATCCTGTAGCTTGACTACTCAACTGGAGTGTATTGCCGCAACCTTTATCTGAATTGTTTATCAGCTGGATGTTGCCGGAGTGTTTTTCACTCAGGGTACTTATTTCTATCAAGTCTACAATGATAATCGATGGTGGACGTCATGGTATCAGACTTTAGGAAAGGGAGGTACAACCTCTTGAAAATTTTTGTAGGCATTGATATTGCCAAACTAATCCATTTCGCCGTTGCGATTTCTTCGGACGGTGAAATACTCATTGAGCCGTTCAAATTCACAAACGATGCTGATAGTTTCCAACTGCTGGTCTCTAAGCTCGAATCATTCAATAAGAACAGCACCATCATAGGTCTCCCGTCGACGGCACACTACGGTAACAACCTTGTTCGATACCTTGTTGCTGAGTTCTACCAAGTGTATGTGTTGAACCCAATCCAAACCTGTCAGATGCGTAAGAACAATGTTCGTAAAACGAAGACAGATAAGGTCAACACATTTGTTATTGTTAAGACTCTTATGATGCAGGATGACCTCAGATTCATTACCTTTCTTGATCTCGATATGATGAATCTTATGGCCATAGGACGCTTTCGTCAGAAAACCATTAAGCAGCGCACCCGAGTGAAAATCCAACTGACAACCTATGTTGATCAGGTATTCCCGCAGCTTCAATACTTTTTAAATTTGATCTGCATCATCACGCTGTCTATACCTTGTTAAAAGAAAAACCTTCTCCAAAAGAGATTAGTTCCATGCATATGACTTATCTGGCAAATCTGCTCAAAGTAAACTCACATGAACACTTTACCAAAGAGCAGGCCCCCAAATTAAGAATTCTCGCACAGAAGTCTGTCGGTGCAAACGACAGCGCTATATCTATTCAGATAACTCAGACAATTCAACAAATCGAGTTACTAGATAGCCAATTAGAAAAGATTGAAACAGAGATGACGGACATCATGAAATTCAATGATTCTGTCATCATACCCATTCCTAGTATCGGATATATCAATGGTGGAATGATTCTTGGTGAAATAGGTGATATTATTCAGCGTTTCTCCTATACTAACAAGCTGCTTGCTTTTGCCGTCTTGATCCATCTGTTTATCAGTCTGGTAACTTTCAGGCTAAGACAACTCGCATGTCCAAACGCAGCTCTCACGTATTACTCTACGCTCTTGTTAATGTAGCTTGGAACGTTGTTAGAAACATCAGACCGTAATATATCAGTTTGGTCTGTTATCATTCTAAAATATCGATTTATGGATTTATTATTTTGCCCTCTATCAATCACTGGTGTCATGTTATCATTTACAATTGCAAACTTCGTTGCCTCCGATTTTTCCCTATTAAGAAATACCGCATCACCATTTTTCAAGATTGAACTAGAAATCAATTTTTCATTTAACCAAATACCATTTGTGCTTTTATTATCAAAAATATACCATTCATTTCCAATTTTTTTATATGTCCACGTTTTCTTGAAACATGGATATTTTTCAATACTATATCTTGTTCTGAGTTTCTCCCAAATGTAATATATTCTTTATTAAAATTTTCAAATCGATATTCTTTCAAGTTATTGCCATCCAATATCTGCAGTAATATATCTTTCACCATTTAATCAATAATTATTCTATATAACGCCAGCTTACTATTTTATAAAATAATATTGTATGTTGCATTCTCTATGTTTGCACAAACACCCCCCCAAATACAACATGCATCTGAAATAAAATCTACTATATTATACCTATTCTTCCCACGTGGATGCGCTTCCTCTTTCTATATCCGGATGTTTCTCTAAATATTTGTTTATATTGTCCACTACAATCCTATCGTCCTCATCTGTATATCCTTCAAATACAACTTTGGCAATATCAGCGTGATTAAAATACACTATTTGATCGCTTATTAATCCGTCTGGATACAGTACACCTGCATAATCAAAGAAATATTCATTTTCGCCATTTTTAACAACTAAACCTCTGCTTGTAATTACTAACTTCTGTATTCCTCCCTCTAATAATACAACACTTCCTAATGCATGATATTCTATTCTTTCCATATCCTTTTCTCCTTCTTTTACTACACTTATTGCATTGTCATTTTCTTTATCTTCTACTATATCTATTTCACCTAATTTCTGCATAAAATCACTTATGCTTTCAGATATAATATATGCATTGCCTTGTTCCGTTGAAATTGGAACTTTCAAATTTATGTCCCAATAACATACCTTTAATGAGTGATTGTAATTTACAATCACTATGTAATTGTTCTGATCATCGATTCCTATTATTAATGAACCATCTCCAATATCATCCCTATACTTATTGTTATAGTATATTATATCATTTTGTTCATTTTCACAAAATCCCAAAAATCTATTTAAATAAACTTTTTGATGCAAATCAGCTATCTCAATTACAACTTTTTCTTTCTGACTATATATTCTCCCACCGTTTGTCTTAAGCAAAAATTCCACATACTCTTTGGGAATAACTATATTATTTTCTTCTATTTTTTCTAGAATTTCATTATATGAAATCTTGCCAAAAGAATTGATTATCAATTACCCACCAACTTTCTATTTCGATGTCTTTGGAGCCTTTGAAGCAGTAAAATGAGCACCACATACTTTCTGTGTAGAATCCATTTTTGACCTGCTCCAATTTACACCTTCTTTATCAGAATAATACAAATTATCTTTTTTGCCCCCTCGAACTTTCATAGATCTTGATTGGAACGTCACTTTGCCCTTCGAATCCATATAAATTTTCCCACCATTTTTTATCCAATTTTCGGGCTTATCTACTACATCTGTTGGAATCTGACTTCTTATCTTTTTATCTTTCAAGTCTTCCTTAGTTATCTCTTCTCCAATTATTTTCTGTGGAAGCGCGGACTCAGCACCTTTTTTTGCTCCACCTTTTACAAAATCATTTGCAATCTTATCAGCTTGGAAAATTTTTTTCCCAGCATCTTCCCTTTCTTTTGGACTATCAGCAAATGCCCAATCTACAGTTCGATCCTCAATACCTGAAACCACACTCTCGGTTCCACCAATCGCAGCAGCTGATGTAACCCGCACAATTTTTTTATCATTATTGAGCGCATAATGATCTATATGTGTCTTCTTAATCGCAGAATCTGTCGCTTCACCTGTTAATCCACTGATTCCACCTTTTACCGCATCTTTACCAATTTCCTTTAAATTAAAAGTATCTTTAAGGCTTTTTGTGAAATTAAACTCTCCATCATTACTAATTAGGTGATCCGTATCATTTATAATATTTTCAGTGGCCCTAGTCATAATTCCATCAATAGAACCTGTAACAGCCTCAGTTCCAGTACTTGTTAATAACCTTACGCCTATATTAGCGGAATCCATTCCAGACTTAATATATTTTAAGTTCTTTATGCCTTTACCAATTGACCCCCCTACATAACCAGTTACGAACGCCTGAGTACCCTTAATAACAGCGTTTTTGCCAACATTCTTAACATCAACCTGACTAAAGTCACCATCCTCAACATACGATTCTGTTAAATCATCTGTTAAAGAATTTGCTACTGCTGTTCCTGCGCCTACAAGTCCCATAACCATTGGGGATGCCGCTCCTGCAGTTGCTACAACCACTACTACTGATGCTACAACACAAGCTGTTCCTACAACAAACTTAATCGCATTAGCTTTTTTCTGTCTATACTCTATAGTTTCATTTATTATTTTTTCATCTTGTTCAATTGCTATCTTGTAATCTTTTTCTTTATCATTTAATTCATGTTGTGTATCAATCGCAGCATTTGCAAACCCATCCCAAGATGCCAAGTTTAAAAAACTTCCACTCACATATGAGGTCCTATATGTTCTGTCTTTAAGTTTACATTCTTCTATAAGTTTCTTTGTTTCAGCAATTATTTTATCTGTATTAATAAAATCTTTATTTATGCTATTAGTCTCTATTCCCACAATTTTGCTATCCAAATCTTTGATACTCTTTATTATCGCATCATGTGATTGGTTTATATTTTCAAGACTATGTGATTTTTTTGGCGTATATATGTCACTAATACTATTCAGGTTTCTACTCACTTCACTATTTATATTAGAAAATTTCGTTTTTGTATCAGAAACTGATTTTGAAACCCTATCTAATTCTTTCTTTTTTATCAACGCCATTATATCAGTATCAACCTGTGTTGTGTACTTTGACCTATAAACCGCATAGTTTCCTTTATGTACCTCCACCAGATTACACAACTGTCCTATAATAACCGAATGTACTTCCTGAAAGTATAGCTTTAACGACTGCGCACCTACACCTTGAATTTCATTACAATTAATAAGCCATTCTACATTCGTTGACACTGTTGCAAGTTTTTCACCCCATTTTGCACAATTTCCCTCAAGCTGCTTTGCCATTGTCGTGAATGTATTAAAATCTATAACATATGAATCCATAATACTCCTCCAACACCACTATTTAGCCATTATTTTACTACTCAACAACGTATCCATTGTATTAAACCCTAAAATTGCTTGTTGAACATCCATACAATCTTTACTCAATAATTGCCCATATTCATCAAATAAAGCCTTTATATCTTCATTTTGTGATTTATATTTTTCAGCAGCCTTGAGACCTGAAGTTTTTGTAATATTGACCTGTTTGTAGTCATCATTTAAATCCAGACCACTACTACTAACAAGAGCAACTTTTATACTAATCTGTGAATCTATTATCAGTTTCATATGTATACCTCCTTATTAAAAATAATATAAAATAGTGCATCAATATATTTTAATTGTATTATTTACTAACATAACATTAAATAATTTTTGTCTTAATTAAAGAAATTTCGAATTTTTGCATCCAAAATATTCAATTGTCCTGATAATTTTCCTAGTAATGTTGAATGTCCATAAAAATCATTTTCAAGTTTTGCTATTTCTATATTTATATCGTCCATAATATCATCAATAATATCGATATAGTTTTTATCCTTCGTTACCATCTCTTCACGAGAATGATCAAATTTGTTATAATTCTGCCCTTTCCACTCCTTTTTATTGTTTACCTTCTTATCAGTTTTTTTCGCATTCTTAGCCTGATCTTTCAGTTCATCTATTGCTTTATACACGACCTCTAATCTTCTTTTTTTCTCAACAATGCTTTCTTTTTCTTTTATTAAATTTTCTATACTCTGGCTCAATGAATATTTCTGATTTTTAAGTCCCTGATATTCTTGCTGTTTTTTTGAATCATCCACAATATCACCCTCCCATCAACCTAATTTAAAGTGTCAGCAATGAACTATTAAATAGTCATTGCTGGCACAAAATTATTATAAGGAAACATAGATTCATTACTTACGCCATGAACTTCCTATTTCCTTATCAGTCTGCTCAAGCTTATCTGCAGAAGTCTTCAACGCCGTTGAAATATCTGTTATAAGATCTCTTGCCTTTGTAAAGCCTGGCTTTAACTCAGCGAACTTCGCAGCAAAACCCTCGGCAGCCTGTCCTTCCCACTCTGTCTGAAGCTGTGTGAGAAGTTTATCCATCTTCTTTATAATGCTATCAAGATTTGAAGCCTGTGTAGAATACTCACCAGCTCTCTGACGCATTGTTTCAGGTGTCATTTTAATCATTTTATTCATCTCCTTTCCCTTCATTATTTTATAAAATTAGAAAATCTAATATTATAAGCTACTCATCTTTAACTAGGCGCAGTTTTATTAATGAATTATCATCAATATAATAGGCGTCACCTACACTTAATTTCTTTTTATATGCTCTGATATAATCATAGTTGACATCACATACCTTAAGATTATCAAGATCATCAAAATATATAAAATGGCGATTTTTCTTAATTTCTCTTATTGGTTCTGGTGCCTCGTATGATATCGCAGTATTACTGTAATTTGCAAAAATAACACAAACATTTAGCGCTTTATATTTTTCTAGCATCTCTGTATAGAAATTATTTAAATCCATGTCTTCGCTTATATATTTTGCAACTTCATTATTCTGTATTATCAACATAAGCAATGAATTATCATAGGCTTCTGTTTCGTCTAACATTGCCTGATATCTATTCTCAAGCAAAGCCTGCCATCCCATTAAAGTGGACTCTATCTCTTCAACATCTAAAGTATACTTTTTCACTATGCTCAATTCACTTAATGACTTATATTTTCTAGTTACATCATCAAATATATAAACTTTGCACGGCTGTCTGTCATTCCTTTTATCCAACTGATGTAGCAGATTTGCAATAAAATTGTAATGACCTCTTTTCTCTCCACCACATAACCCTATTGCTCCTAACTGAGCAAAATTCATATAAAATGGTGAAACTTCTGAATATGAAAGTCCTATTGGAAGTTTATACTGATCCACAATTACATTATATTCTCGCTCTAACATTCTGTTTGTTAGAACATTTGGAATATATGGTATACTTCGTGCCTTCAGGTCTGGATAGATTGTATTTCTTTCCTCGATAAATGCCAATATTTCTTTACTTCTCTCATACTCCTCATCGCCATCAAATGCGAGGTACATTTGTGTTTCCAAATATCTCTTATTTATCTCAACAGATGCTCTTCCTGGAATATCATCTGGTTTTATGGCTGAATAATCCAATAAACCACTGTATTCATTGGAATCATTACAATGTAATGTAAGCTTATTCGCAAAATTTGACAAATATCTGTAATTAATTCCTGTAGTTTGTGAATTTACAACAGAAACTGTGATTCCTACTGATACACCTTCTCGTATTATCACTAAGAATGAATCATCATTTTCCAAATAAAGTTCTATAAGAGCAGTCATATTATCTACCATAACATAAATGTGCGGTAAATCTTTATATCCTGCCGCTAAATATGCATTAAATGAACTTACACCAACGGATACTATCTTCTCTTTTCTTTTTTCTATTTCTTCATTTAGGAGTTTAAATAAATTTTTTAACTTTTCATCATCTGATGAACATACAACACCACCCACATGATTAAGTTTTTCAAACACCTTAAGTACCATAGAACCAAAATCAATAATATATATATTTGCTTCTGCTGGTGTATATTTTAATGCAATCTCTCGAATTAAAAGCTGTAAAAAATTGGTTTTTCCATACTGAGACGATCCCACTACAAACGTATTCTTTGTATTGATATCTATATACGTTGATCCTTGGTACTGATTATCAGGATCATCATATAACCCTATATCCATTAGATCATTTTGCAAATCTACCTTTTTAGTATCAAACAACACCCTTTTCTGAAGTGATGGTAAGCATATATTAGAAAGTTTTGCTATTTTTGCATTGTTACAATATTCATGCACATATTCAACAATTGCATCTAACTGAGTTCTTCCCTTTTCTCCGTTTGATTGTTTCTTTTGCTCAAAAATCAAATGTCGTTTTCCAGAAGGCTCCACCTCTGCCACGGAAAATGGTTTCACAAAATTATCAACCGCCTTTTCTGAATCACCGCTATATGCAGACTGAAATAATTCAAATATTTCATTATTTCCAACCTGTAGATATGCACGCCCAGGTTCTTTTATCTCTGCGGCAAGAGGTGACTTTAGCACCTCATTACTATCCTCCGGTCCCTGAACCTTAAGACAAAGCTTAAACCTAGAATTACTCCATATCTGATCATCAACCTGACCTGCCGGTTTCTGAGTTGCAAGTATCAAATGTACTCCAAGGCTTCGTCCAATTCGTGCTGCAGATATAAGTTCCTTCATAAAATCTGGTTGCTCCGCTTTGAGTTCGGCAAACTCATCCACAATTATAATCAGATGTGGAAGTGGCTCCTTTGTTTCTCCGCTCTTGAACTTCATAATATACTTATCTATATGATTCACATCATTTTCAGCAAATAACCTCTGTCTCTTTTGCAACTCTGCTTTTATTGATTTCAAGGATCGGTCTATCTCCTTACCATCAATATTCGTAATCGCACCAAGCAAATGTGGTAAATCTCTAAATTGATTAACCATTCCACCACCCTTGAAATCAATGATTACAAACGCGACTTCATAAGGATGAAAATATGTTGCGATTGACAATATATATGTCTGAAGTATTTCCGATTTACCGGAACCAGTTGTACCTGCTACCAAGCCATGAGGACCATGAGCTTTATCATGTAAATCAAGATAAACAACTCCCGTTTTTGAAACTCCAAGTGGGACAGCCATTGATTTATATACTTTAGTTGAACTCCACCTCTTTTTTAGATCCAAATCCTCCACACCAAATATATTCAACAATGTAAATAAGTTAATATTCTTAGTGAGACTACCCTCAAGAGATATCTCATCTGTCTCAACCGATGCCAGTCTCTGTGAAATTCTTCCAATTGCATTATCTGTAACCCTATCATACACAAACTCTGTTACATTCGTCATGTCCCCAGCATTGTATATCTGAGCCTTATTTTCATCCAATATATTTATGAGTTTATCACATCCCATAGGTATATCAGATCTCTCTTCTCCAAAGAACACAAATGTAACATTTAAATCCTTTGCCTTGTCAACAAACCTTGATATCGGATGCTGCATAAACCCACACAAATCATAAAAAAACAAAACCAAACTAACATACTCTGCATCTTTATTTTGTTCCCTTACAGATAATTCATTGTATAAATATTCAAAAATCTGTTTCCTACTCTCTTCGTCGCATGCTACATTTCTCGAATTTGTTTCCTGATTATTCAGATATGGTAAGAATCTAAAATTACTCACTATGTTTGAATGAATTTCATCCACTATCAAAAATATCTGCACATCCGTATAAAATTGTCTTGCTATGATATCAGTAACCATGCTTTTCATTAATTCATATCTGTATTTATCATTACCTACAATACCTAAAGCATTGATTTCACGCAATTGACATATAACAGGAACATCATCCATATATTCGTATTTTCCGCACAATTTCTCAGGAATTTCCTGTAAATTATCCTCAATTTCCAATTTTTCCTGTTTTTTATAATTAATTTTTCTAAGTGCCTCAATTTTTCCATTTCCAACTCGAACACTCAAAAAATCATCGTCAGATGGTCTCCTATCAAATAAATCTGGAGAAAAAATCTCAAACCTTTTCAACTCCTCCTGTTTCGATACATATATATTCTCTAGAGTTTCCTTTTCTTTTCCCCTCGCCTTTTTTATTTCATTTTCCTTATTTTGAATATATGTATTATACTTCTCTATCCTTTCCGAAACCTGTTTTTTGTAATCTTTATTTCCCTGTACCAAACCTCCTACAGTTGTAATGACAGCCATAACTCCTGATATAACACTAAAGATAATCATAGAGCCTCCCATAAATGCCATTGCCCCCGAGGCTATAAGCATTCCCAATGACGGAAGTAAACTCATAATTATATGATTCTGAGGTTTTGTTGGTTTTGCCGGAGGATCAAGTATTTGTATATCTGACTCATCAACAACCTTCTGGACACGTGTATTTCTCTTGAATCTTGGATAATTGTTCATCACAATATAGTCTTTATATTCCAATCTTGAGATAGCACAATCTTCTCTAATCTCTGTCCATAGAGCATTGTCCTTGAAATAAAATGCAAAATCCGATACAGAGAAAAAATCCCCATTCTTAATAACCTCATTATTTATAGCTCTGTTACCATTATGGTAAACTCCATATGTAGTGTTTCTGATTGATAGATTAAATCCTGCACTACAACGAATCAGTTCTAACTGGTCACCATATATATACTGACTTCTCAATACTATGCTGTTATTAATATCAGCACCAATAGATATATTACTCAAATTTCCAAGTTCAATTTTTCTCTCAAACTTCTTGTCATCACTATCAAAATCAACTTTAAATTCCAATTCAAACACATTATTATTAGACTGTTGATATTTAATAATCATTTTTTCGCCATGCCTAATCTGTTTGGTCAGAAGTTTCCTTGCATCCCCCACCGTTATATAAAGGTTATCCGAACACATAACGGACCAATTATTGTTATTATTGATAAAATCTAAACGAATGTCTTCAAAAAATAGTTCTTTTCTCAGTCTATAATTACACTCAATACCAGTACCTATACTATATGAAACACTGTCAAATGGTATTTCAATTTCCCTATATAGATTTTTGTTCTGTATAACCGCCTTGAACTGATTAATCATTTGTCTCCCCTATTCTGTGTAATATATCACACTGCCATTTCTTATGCCGCAATCTGCTAAAATTCTGTTTCCTCTAAGCAATGCTATAGGATTTTCCATCTGTAAATGACATTTGGTTATATCATCCGTATTTATATTCAATGCGTATGCCTCATTCAATGCACGAATTAAATCTCTTGCAGATATATCAACAGGCACCTCGATATCAACTGATGTATTTTGTTTTACATTTACAAAAATCACAATCACTTTTTTATCCATATCATCACCTAAACTATAAGAAAAGCTGCCTTTCTTATTCCCCTCTTCTCACTTAACTCTTTGCAGCTGACAATTCCATTTGATACAAATGTTTCTACATATTCATTAACATTAAACTTAACCGAAAATCCAGGAGATATAAGTGCATTGTAATCTTCTTTGTTAAACTTATTACAAATGAATATATATCTATCTGCTCCTACACCATTCAAATTACCAAGTAATATATTTGTGGCATTCACCGAATTCGCATCCTGCCCAGTCACGACAACTATCTTGTCAGCTATATCATATAGCTTTACCATGTCAGCACTGAATGTACTTTCTGCATCAATAATAACGAAATCATATTCCTTACTGTTTTTTGCAGAAATTGCAATTTTACCATATATATTAAAATCAATTCCAATAGATATAAGGGCAGCCTTAAAAGTTGGAATATAGTAAAATTGCTCATATCTAATAACATGCTTTATATCGTTATATATATTTTCATTTGGATTCATTAATTTTGAATATACATCCTGTGACGATATTGCCGTTTTATTATCCAACATATATTGAAACATTTGAAGGTTACTTGCATTTATGTATAAGACTTTTTTGTGATTTTGAGAAAGGCACGCTGCCATTCCCATAGCAAGTGTTGTCTTACCAGCCCCCCCATTTGCCGAAGTAACTAATACTATTTGACTTTCTTTAACAGCATTGTTTCCAACATTCAAAACTCCAGCGCTTTGTCCAATTATCTCATTAAATATTTCCTTTATACTCGAATATTTAAACAGTCTATTAACATGCAACTCTCCCGTAGCGCCCTCATCATTTTGCTCTACCATCAAAAATATATTTGATATGTTATGCTTTTGAAGATACGACGTATACATATCCTCGGAAATTATCAAGATATCTGCACTCTGAGGTTTCTCAAACAACCAATTGAAATACTCTTTATCTGTTATAATTTCTAAATCAATTTTATCAAAATAATCTCTTATAAATTTCAGCTGAAGCGGAACTATATAATTTATATCTGTATCAGCTATTATCACTCTAGGTTTTTCCATATCATTCCTCACTTTTATACAAGCTGAAAATCACTGTCTGCCATTCTAATAATATCTCCACGTTTCACCTGGTAATACTGACTAGGCTGCAACTTATACCCATTTACGTAAGTGCCATTTGCGCTTTTCTCATCTACTATATAATAAGTGTTTCCATTGATATAAAATGTACAATGCTTACGACTTATCATATTATTAAACGACACCACAAAATCTACCCAATCCGCACGTTTTCCTATACTCGTTTTAGCTTTATCAAGAACAACTTCCACACGTTGTGGGGCATTTACAGCAATCAACTTTAATACTCCTGTCTGTAAATTCGACTGTTGATTTTGCTGTTGTCCCGAATGCGCGTACTCATTCGCGTTATATTGACTTGTACCAGCATATATATTTTTACTCTGACCAGCTAAATTGCTCATTCCTACATCCTTTGATTTATTGTATAAATCAGTAAGCGTCAGGGAACCATTTGCAAGGTCCTGAGAAAACTGTTCAAGTCTCGGAGATGTACATTGGACTACATTATTTATCATTTTTATCAGATTTGATCTCAATTCATTTTCAAATTCTGCATAATCACCATATACAGTACAATTTACAGGTACATATATAAGTTTTGTTTTAAATGTACTAGTATTTACAAATATTTTATCCCAGCTCATATCTATATTATGACATGATAAAAATCCGTTGTTCTTTACCTCAATTATGGCTGCAAATAGATTTAATAATATGGTTATTAATGTGTCTGACTGTATTCCATTAATCAATGTAGAAATAGGTCTATATTCATCCGTCAAATAAAATATCTCAATCTTTCCGTTATACGATATCTTCATACACTGCACGAAAACATCGCTAGTTTGACTAAGCAGAACTTTATAATCCGTATTTACAAAATATCTGTTATCATTAAGAACATATCCAAAATTATTACCACTATTTATTTCTTCTATAATTCCTTTTTCTTTTAGTAAATCCATATAACAATTCTCCTCTTTGACATTTACCACAATCAAGCACTCACATGACAATGAATGACTGATTCTAATAAATGTCACCTGAAAACCCATGTATTAACATGAGTTTTCAGGTATATTTTATTATTTACTGTTCTTCATTTTTCTTTTTTTTCGAAGCTATAATTATGAACATCAATCCCATAATAAGTAATATCACTATTGCTATACTTCCATAGAATAGAGGCTTATTTGCAAACCAACGAACAAACATACTGGTAGATACTGTAACCTTACTATTAAATGCATATGCGCTCTTAAAATCAGGTGAACTTGTATCTATAACATTTCCAGCCTTATCTGTTACCACTAATTCTACTGTCTGAACTGCATTTTTTTCTGTAAGTTTAAAATTACCAGAGAAATTATTTGCATCTGAACTAAAATCTGTAATATTACCTACTTCTTTACCATTGACATATACAACAACAGACGCAAGTCCTATCGTGTCATATATGGTATATCTAACATCAACCTCTGTTGCATTTATGATACTCTTTTCAAGACCTGTAATACTGTTTATTTCCGGTGCAGAACTATCGACTCTAAACATAATTTCTTTGTCTTTGTAATTTGTATTCTGTGGAGAATTACCGGTCTTGTCTTCAGATGAAATCAGCACTTTATACAATCCATCTGATGAAAATGCACTCTTATCAATAGTATATCTATACTGATACCATCCGCTACTTCCTAGCTTGACATTATTATCTATAGATGGAGTTACATTAATCTTTGATGAATCCACAGGTTTTCCATCACAAGATATTTCTATATCTAGCGAGTTGCTCACAAGCTTATCTGGGTTATACTCTGTTATAACTAAATCCTCATCAACACTCTTTGTATAAGCTCCACCATCTGCAACTAATTTTGATAAATAATCACTATAAATATATACTGATCCAAAACGATTAACCGTAAATGTTGCCGTCTTAGACTTCTTATGACCAGCCTTGTCTTCTATCGATACTGTCAATGTATAAATACCATCATTATCCTGAATTTTATCAAGATTACCAAATACGCCTTCACCATTACCCGTTGTATAATTTACAGACATTTTATTCTTGACAAACATATCAGTAACATCTTCATTTTGTTTTTCATATCTTGTACGTGTCATCTTAACTGTGTAAGACGCAAGATTATCATCAGAAAAACTTACAGCCGGTTTCACATCATCTTTGAACGCTTTTCCATTGGCTGATTGTCCATTTATTGTTATTATCGGGTCATCCATCTTTGTATCAATTGTAAGCTGTTCTGAAGTATACACGCCCATCTGATTTGAGGACTTATCTGAATAATTTATCTGCACATTGTAATCCCCATCCTCTGTTAGTGTAAATGTTCCTGTATGTACATCCGTACTTCCGCTTGACCATGATACATTTATAGGATACGTTCCACCATCCTTTGTAACAGATACATTTACATCTTCTGAATAGAAATTAGCCTCATTCACTGTTATTGTTGCATTAATATCTCCATCATAATATGATGCACCGTCTATCCTCTGAACAGGATTATTATAGGTAACTTCAGCAGTAGGAGATATATTATCAACAACAATACGTTTCGTATCCTGCAGCTTTCCAGATTCATTATTTGCTCTATCAATCGCCGTAAATTCTATATTACCATTAAATTGCGTTCCGCTAGTAAGTACTGAACCTGGTACTTCAAATGTCGCTGTTGATATTCCATTCCTACTAACAATATTTGCCCCTGCAAGCAGCTGATCAAGTAATTCAGCATTTACAAGACTAACACCGGCTGCAGTTCTGTAACCATATTTAAATTCATTAATACCTGACACAGAATCTTCTGCAGTAATTGTAACTGTCACCTTTGAGTTATAAAATCCCATCGACACATTCTGTAAAACTGTATCTAAAACACTTCTACTATATGATACGCTAAGATTTGTTGGTGCCGTTTTATCTACGGTAAAGTAATCTGGTGTATATTTTCTTTGCATTCCATTGTTAGCTTCGTCCGTATAACTAACACTAAATGTATAATTTGCATCTCCAGGATATGTAATTGTCATTGTATGTACATCCCCAGAATTACTCCACTTTGACTTTGTCACCCTGGAATCTATAGTCCTTCCTGAGACATCCTTCGCATCTATCGAAAGTTTAACATTTTCTGCATTAAAGTTAGTTTCAACGATTTTAACCCTTGCAACACGTGTTTTTGAATAATACTGTCTATTATGTCCTTCCGTATCCTTAAGTGTTTTTTCTGCCTTACTTGTATTATATGTAACATACACTTCTGGACGGGTTGTATCTACAACAATCACTGGCGAAGTATACTTCTTAGTAATCGTTTTACCTGACATTTGCATGACATTTCCAGACTTATCTGAATATCTAACCGAAACCACATACTCTCCATCAGCACTATGATTTTTCGCTGCCGGAATCGTTAATGTTCCTCTATACGTGTCCGCAGCCTTTTGTTTTTTCCATACCATATTATGCGCTTTCAGAGAAAGTGTTTTGCCATTTTTTGTAATCTGCACCGCCACATCATTCTTATCAAAATTTGCTTCTTTGACATCGAATGTTAAAATTACATCCTTGTTGTAATATCTTCTGGAATTAACTACTTTCTCAGCATCAGAATATGTAATACTCATATCTGGACTAATTGAATCTACAACGATAACATGCTTTGTATCTGTTGCTATTCCCGTCTTATTATTCATTTTATCAGCAGCCATAACACTAATGTTACCTCTAAGCTGAACCGCTGTTTCATACGGTATGACAACAGATGCCGTAAACTTACTTTTATCCTTTGCATCCTGAATAGCGTCAATTGCCGTCTGTTCATATTTATCCAGATTTATATTGCTTGCATTCTTCTGTTTATTGTATGCCCACTCAAATTCTTTTACACCAGATGTATAATCATTAGCTGTGAAAGAAACTTTTACCTTTGATTTATAATATCCAAACGAAACTGCACTCTTAATATTTTCCCAAACAGTTGGTTTCGAATAAGATATTTGTATTTTGTCCGGAGCACTATGATCTGAAACAAATATTCCTGTAGCCACGCTTTCAGCACCATTTGTTGCAAGATCACTATATCCTATTGTTAAGGAGTATATTGCATCTGGCAATTTACTTATTATCGCAGTATATTTTTCCTTATTTTTCTCATCCTGTGTCCAGTTATCTATATTTCTCAAATAAGACTGTATCTGTTCCGCATTCCTATATACTGTCTCCCCATTAATATTCTTACCGGCATCACCATCGTCATAGGCGCCGGCAACAACTATGTTTCCAGACGTAAAATATTTATCTGTTACTGTTACTGTTGCAATTTGATAACTATTATTACCATCATCCGTTTTATCATCGTAAGACCACTCTATAGTTGGAACAGTTGTTTTTATTATGAATCTATATTCTTCAGATGATTTTTTTTCATTTAAAGAACGATCCTGATATGATACCTGTAAACAGTACTCTCCTTCTTCTGTAAATGACACCTGTCCTGTATAAGTATCTTTTTCGTCATCATTTACCTTCCAGTCTGCAACAGCATCATATTTCCTACCATCTTTCTTTACGTCAATTTTAACGTCCTCTGCAAAGAAATTAATTTCATTAACGATTATTGACAAGTCTACTTTCTTAGATGTATACGCAGTTTTTACCCCCAAATTCTCAATAAACTGTGTACAATCACTAACATACCTGACTTGAGTATTTACGTTAGGAGCTATATTATCGTATACAAATACATTTCCACTATCATCTATGGAATTTGATATATTTCCAGCCACATCAATTGCTCTGACTTCAAGCGAACCATTCAGCTGCTCTGTTCCTTCGGGCAAAGTAATATTTGCCTTATAAATACCATCTGTTGTATCCTTAACCGCTTTTACAACACCTGATAATTCATTTTTATTTGATTCACTGACATTCTCTCTTCTTTTATATTTCCATTCAAACGTATCTACCCCTGAACCATAAAGATTGTCTATTGCAGAAAATTCTACATTTAATTTATCTTTATAATATTTAGCATCTTCTGCATTTTTATTATAATTATCGGGATATTTAATTTCTATATCTTCACTAGCTGGTGCTTTACTATCAATTTTATAATTAGAGCCACTATTATCTACTACAAATATTGGAGCAGTAATACCCTTTGTCTCTTTGTTCCTCAGGAATATAAGTCTTTTTTTATCTCCCTGATCCTCATTTTCATAATTTTTATCACCACCAAATTTTACACTTTCAGAAAATTTTCCATTAATATCACCGGTATCCGACAAATTTCTTGAAATGTAATATTTTGTTTCGGTATTATATCTATTTGCCTCAAGAGGCTTAACTTCTATATCTGTATACCATGTGTTTTTCGGTGTTCCTGTAACTGTATATAATCTCTTATCAGTTCCAGATTCCGTGGTTGTATCTTCCTTAACTTCTGGGCTAGTTTCAAACTTTATCACTACTGTGTAACTCGCTGAGTCAGCCGCATAAACAACCTTATTATGTTTTCTGTCCGCATCTTTAAGTGCTGTTACTTTCAATTTCACTTTTTTGTCTGAAGATGATGCTATCAAATCTGCAAGTTTTTTATATGATGAAATAGTTATTTGACCACTAGTACTAGCTAATGCTATTCCATAATCTTCAAGTGTTCCAGCATACCCTACCACACTTGCTGTGTAACTCACTCCTGAATTATCTCTTCTGTATTTTTTGTTTGCAATCTGCCTTGCAACAATATCTGATCTTCCTAATATGTACTCTATTTCAGACGATTTAAAACTTATCAGTCCTTGGGTTTCCGGATTCGTAACAACTAATATCGTTTCAAGTGAATCAGCATCATAATTGTCGGATTTCAACTGCGCCATTACCTTTAAAACAAAACCGCTCTGTTTTAACGTCAGCTTACCTTCAGAGTCAATTATTGCCACATCATCTATACTACCAAGACTCTCTCCACTTTCCGCAAAATCAACATTATACTCAATTTTCCCAACAACTGTTTTATCATTGATAACAGCAGAGAAATCGTATGAATTACCAACGTTTCCCCGATATGTTATACTGTCAGGTGGAGTATTCTTAAACCTAATTCCAACCTTCTTTTTTCCAATATTCACCTTGACGCCTGGTAAATAGGTCACTTTAAAATTATTATTTCTTGTTACTCTCGTATAAACGGTATACTCTCCAGCATTTTCACCCGTTGGTATATTCTCAGTCCAATTAGTGTTGTCTTTACTATACTCAATCTTATCTCCCGCCTGAGTTCCACTTACTCCAATTACTAATTCCTGTGCACTTCCTGTGTACACTAAATTTTCTTTTGCCTGAACAGTAAGTCCCTCTATACTCGTAGGATTTATTTTTGCTGTTACATTTTCTACATAATCTTTATAATTTGTCCTCTTTATTATAATTGTTACTTCATATTCCCCTGCATCTATAATAGATGGAGCGGTTGACAAATTTTCACCTTTATAATTATAGATAACTGTATCAGAACTACGTAAACCGCTTAATATGACTGAGTTATGTGAACTTCCATCATAATCCTTGTTATATGGCGTAATTTTAATATTTTTTATTGTTCCCAATGTTATTTCTGCGTCAACAGTTGTAATATAATCAGCATATCCAGCACGTTCTATCTTTACCGTTATGCTATATTTTCCAACATTTTTCTCACTAGGAATATTTTTAGTAAAGTCCCCCCCATTAACACTATATGATATATTGTCTCCGGTCTTACTTCCCAAAATATTTATCAATTGATGTGTATTGTCATCATATTCACCAACATATGGTGTAACTGAAATACCTGTGATAGATGTCGATACAAGTGTTACGCTGAATTTTTCACTTTCTGAATTTATACTTCTATTTACAATACTTGTAACATCTTTCTTATATCCAGTTTTGCTAATCTGTGCGGTTACAGTAAACTCATTTGCCACAAAACTATTTTGTGGCAATATCTCAACAACACCTTTTTCATCTGAACTCTTTGTTCCCGTATACTTCACTTCCGAAGTTCTTACCGACATAATCGAATAGCTGACTTCTGCGTCACTAACTGCATTGCCATTTTCATCTATCACTGTAATCGTAACACCGTCTGTCTGTTCATTTGATGCCGCACTTACAGGAACATACGATGATATAAGGCTGATCATCATAACCAATGACATAAAAGCAGCAATAACTCTACGGATAGTATTTTCGTTAAATATACCTTTCATCATTTCTCTCTCCTTTTCCTCTTAATAAAGTCATTATATATGTAGCCACCAAACAAACCATATGTATTTAGCGACATAATACACGTACACAAACACAAATACACAGAATAATTATTGTTTTTCTCTAAAAAAGCTGAAATAATTATCCACACCAGTGAAACAATAAACACCGTCTCTGCACACGCAATTAAAACACTGGGTCTGTCTTTCCTGCTGCATCCATTTTTTCTTTTTGGGCATCTTCTGGCTAATAAGACCAATCTCATCCATGTACCATAACCTATCAATAAGGTGATCCAAAATAATGCTCCACTTAATATTAAAATTTTTCTATTATTCTCCTCGATACCACCTGATGCTATCGGCATTAATAGAAAAGATAATGAAAACAGTGTAGTACCAACAACCGACATGTTCCACAAAAATCTAATCTTTTTCTCGTTAATCATAGTTGCAATACCTCATCCGTATGGATCAGAATTACTTCCTCAATCACCTGTATTTTTTTCACTACTTTATTTTCTTCTTCTCCAGTATATCCAACTCTCTTTAAAACCATAGTATCATCATCACCATTGGAAAGTGGCTGAGTATCTTCGCTATGCATTAATATTGATGTCTGCTCTGTCCCAGATAACTTTTCTTTTAGGTTTTCTTTCAACAAAGCCGTCTCATTGTCGTTGTACTTCCTGGATGTGATTTGTTTATTTCCAGACGTTTTAATCGGTGCAGTAACTTTTCCACGCTCTATATTAACCGGACCTGAACGATATGATTTATTGCCTGTTTTTTCATTCACTGCACGTAATTTTTCAATTGACCTTCGTGCATTTTTCCCTGATAAATCGCCTATAACAAAAGGAATTTTAAACACAACGAACAATATAATTGCTATTACAAAAAAAACAGCAGCTACTATAAACATTATTATTGAAATTTTAGATAATATATCTGCCATAGTCATTACCTCGTATTTACATTTATATATGTTCTTTGTACAACTCGTTTATATGACTCGTAATTATCGATTATTTCTTCTTGTACCTTTTTAGATTGCTCTTTCTGTACGGATAATTTTTTAGCAGCATCAAATACTGTATCCATTAAACCTAAAACATCTGTTTCTGAAACATTCACCTGAGCCATACTCACATTCTGATCGTATAGCAACATAAATGTACCATTATATAGAGTTAACTGGTCGTATGGGCTGGCATCTTGTACATCTTCCAATGCAACATTTATATCATTGAGAAGTGTTTCATAATTCTCCTTTGATGCCTCTTCAACAGTCGCAGAATTTAATATATACTGTTTATAAAAAGAACAAATCTGGTAATAACAATCAGATATACGTTTATACTTAAATTGTGAAGATATATCTTTATTTTCATAATTTACCGCAAAAAACGAATATGCCTTTTGTACTCTAGTTGAAAACTCATAGCTTCCATCATCATTTGAGTAATAGTTAAAATACATCATACCTATTTTATAATTCAGCTCTGCATATTCCTTGCTGGTTACATCGAGACTATCCTTATTTGCATTATATAATGCTAAGAATTCATCATTTTCTGTTTTTCCAAACTTACCATCATCTTCATAGGCCTCTATCATTTTCATATATCCATCTATTCTATCAGGATAGATCGCTATAGCCTTTTTGTAACTACTGATTTTATTTTCCAATGACGTTGCTGCTGACTGCGATATCAAAGTTTCATAATTATTATTATTTACCTTTACAGATTCATATCTGCATATAATGCCAGCGCATAATGTCAATATCGCAAGACTTGCACTCACTGCAAAGATGCCCAATTTTCTTTTCTGTCTATTCTTATATCCTCGTGTTATTAATTCAGGATGCTCCAAATCATAAAGCAAATCCGCACAACTCTGATATCTGTTTTCTGCAGCAGGCTGCACACACTTATTTATAATAATTTCTATTCCCTCGGACAGTTCCGGGTTATATACTCTGACAGGGGCATATGCCTCACCTTTTCTTGGATCTACACCGGTCAACAAATGATGCATAGTCATTCCCAAAGCGTAAATATCAGATCTTGCATCTGTTTGTCCATTATACTGTTCAGGCGGTGCATAACCTTTTGTTCCTAAAACTGTTGTATCTGATAAATTTTGTTCCTTATATTCTCGAGCAATTCCAAAGTCAATAATCTTAATATTTCCCTCTGGTTTAAGCATTACATTTGCCGGTTTCATGTCTCGATATATTATCGGGGGTTTTTGTGAATGCAGATAAGATAGAGCATCACACAATTGTTTTGCCCATCCAATTACTAGTTCTTCTGGCTGTGCTCCAAACTCACTGAGAATTTTATCAAGCGATTCACCTTCTATATAATCCATAACAACATAAATTGTTACTCCATTATCAATAATATCAACAATTCTTGGAAGCGCCGGATGATCTAGTCTCTTCATCAAATTTGCCTCAGCCAGCAAACTATTAACCACTATCTCATCAGTTTTTGCCTTTCCTCTTTTCTTTATCTCTTTGACAGCCCACTGTTTATTTAAGTGCGTATCCATTGCAAGATAAACAACAGACATGCCGCCATGTCCTATCTCTGTAAGTATCTCATATTTTCCATCAATAACAGAACCTATCTCAGCCATTATCTATAACCCCTCAAATTACTCTAATCAAAATGACAGATATATTATCTTTTTCATTTCTTTTCTTAACAAGATCAATCATATATCTAGCCCTTGAGTGCATCACATTTTTATCAGTTAAACTTTGTGGTATAAACGCATCATAAATTTCCCTAGCAGTTATTTCATGTCTAAATCCATCTGAACATAACATGTATACTCCTGGGGTATCCTTTCCCCAAAATATCTGAGGTTCAACTTTTCCAGATGCTCCAACGCATTGCAAAAGCATATTTCTTTGAGGATCTATTCTCGCCTGATCCAACGTCATTCTTCCAGCGTTTATTTCTCTAGCAACATAGGTATGATCCTGTGTTAATTGGTGTATATCCTGATCTATCCTATAAAGTCTAGAATCGCCAACATGTCCAACAACATATTCGTCATTTACAAACAAAATACCTGTAAATGTTGTTCCCATATTTTCTCTAGTAGCTGAACTATATTCTGAAATTCTTGTATTTAATTCTTTTAATAGTAACTCCCACTTTGCCCCTATAATCTTCATGTCCGGATTATTCAATTCAAATGGGAGTTCATTATCAAACCAGTTGGAGAACGCTGTAATCACACTTGCGCTTGCCACTTCACCTTTTGCCAATCCTCCCATGCCATCACACACTACTGCAAGAAGTATCTCTCCATCTTCATAACTGCCATGTTTAATCAACAAACTATCTTGATTTGTCTTTTTTGTGATACCTATATCTGTATCCGCTGTTGCCAGATATTTCACAATGTGCCCCCCATCTATTGAACTATATAATCTTCACTATACATAAAACACAAACTCTTCGTTAGCAAGTTTCAGCCTATCACCATTACGTAATTCGGTTTCCTGTCTAATAGGAATTACTTTATCATTGATAAATGTTCTATTTTTTGAATTTAAATCTATAACATAATAATGATTGCCTCTGCATACTATATCGGCATGATTCCTGCTGACTGCATTATTATTACTAACAAAATAATCTGTATAACTTTTTTCCTTACCAATTCTAAATACTGGTTTGTTTATAACAATAACTTCATCAGTTAGTAACCTGTGTAACTTAGGATATTGGATTTGTTGCTGTTGTGGATTTTCAACAAGTAATCCAGTATTATCATCTTCCAACAATCCAGTATTTTCATCATCTAGCAATCCAGTTGCACCTTCATCCAATAATCCAGTTGCATCATTTTTATCTTCATATATTTTACTTTGAGTATTATTACTCATTTTTTCATCTTGATAAGAAATATTCATTCCTGCATGGACTTGATATCCATTACCACTATATGAATTATCTACACTTCTCCCCGATTGCTTATAATAATCCTGATAGTCCTCAGCTTTCTTTTGAACATCCGTCAAATCAGCTTGTTGATATCCTTGTCTGATTTGATTTACCACTGTTCTATCTTCATTTTGAATATATTGTTCTATTTTTTTCGCATCATATACAGCCAGATTTCTCAAGAAAAATATTAACCGTGACATATATGCTGTATCCTGTTCAGCAATCGGAGTAGCAGCATATATCATAGATTCCATAAAAGACACAATGTTTACATCTCCCCTGTATTCATTCAATGGAAGATATAAAAACCACAACTCATTTGTCTTTTCGTTAACATAAACCTGGTTTAAATCGAAAACCACCTTATTTATAGATAGTGTACTAGCGCTGATATCACATGTAAATTTAACGACCAATTCAAGCAAAAAGAAAAAATCATGTTTCGAAATTTGTTTTCTTAATCTTTCTGCTAAGCAAATTCCTTCTGGACCATAAAATTCTATCTTGTTTCCTCTTATTTTTCTTGCTTTGTATAATCCATATATTGATTGTCTGGCAAAAAAATCCAATTCACCCTCGTTTAGTTTTTCATTTCTTGACAATCTGACTTTTATATAATTTTGATTGTTTTTAACTTTTTTCTTATATTTCGCCATATCACTAAACCCAATCTATGTAGTAATTCATATTAAAAATTCATTAAAAAAATTATATCACTATAAAAAATCTTGTGTTATTTCCATGTCTAATCGGTATATGTTTATGTCTAATTTACATTTTTTAATTTTATATCATAATTTATTATTCATCACATCCCCATACCGTCTTCCTACCTTCAGTATTGTTCCATCCATCATTGTAATCATCTGATGATTATATCTCTGTATGTAATCCTTATTCACAATCGTCGCAGCCGAACATCTCACAAAATTGTTAGGCAAATTTTTTATTATCTCACTTAGAGGTTTATATTCATAAAAAATGCCACTATTCTTTTCATCAGTCTTAGTGGTATAGAATTTTGTCACGCGGCTCTCTATCCTTATATACATTATTTCTCTACAATCTAATATAACTATATTTCTATCATACTTAATCTTTATAAAAAACCTTCGCATATCGTCATTTATCTGTTCTATCAGTTTAGCTGTTACCATAACCAATCTGGCATCATGGCGACCTTTGAGCATGCAGTTCACATGTCTACTTTCATATACATCTAGTTCATATGGAATTTTATTTGTAAAAAAAATAATATTACAAGAAGGCACAATAGCATTTATCTTCTTTGCAAGACTCACTCCATTGCTACCGTTCTGAAATGACAATTCAGTTATGAATATGTCACAATCGAATTTTTGATCATCCAAGTCTAGCATTACCAAATCAATGGTGTATTTTACAAACGTCACATTATTTGTACCAATATAAAAGTTTTTTATTTGAGATTCCAAAAGATATATCGTACGACTTATTTCGTCCTCATTCACATCACACACGCCTATTTTTACCATATTGAATTTTCTCCCCTCATTATCTATTTGATCTCGCCTCATTACACACCACAATCTATCTAAAAAGGAGAACTCTTTCAATTGTTACCAAACGCTAAAAAGTCTGAAGTAATATGGAATTTGCGCATTAAAAAATGTAACCCGATCATCGCATTGTCTATTCTGCATTTTTCATTGTCTAGATTACATTTTGATTTTACGATGATTTTTTTCTGTGATTTTTTATTACTTTTTGTTGAATTCTATTAATTTTTATTATATATTCATCTAGGTTTAGTAAAAATTTTTACCAACAAACACTATTTCATTTTTATGAGGGGGAACACGAGATGAAATACCGTACCAGACCAGCTGAAAATATATGCTCTTTGGAAGAACTTTTTACCAAATATCTTGGGCTTGATATTCCTATCGTCCCACAGACATCATCATATTCCAACAAGCATACTTTCAGCCAATTATTTTTTTCACAGAATCCGAATCAATTTACTGATATTGACACAATAATGTCTTTTTCTGTTTTTAAGGATGAAGAAATCGAAAATCTTAAGAGTGATGCCTATTCAGCACAGAAACCACTGTACTATCTCTTGCATCCGGATGAGAGCTATCCAACGGGCACCAAATTGAGTGTATTTTTTTCCAATCTTGCCAACAAAAATTTCTCGGGAAACGAACAGCCTCTGCCTATCAGATCTCTGTTAAGCGCAATTGACTATGAGAAACTTTGCACACATCTCAATACACTTATAGAAAACAGAACTGCTTTTAACCCGGATTTTATAGTAGAACTCCAGACATACCTCAGTAATGTAATTGCTACGGACAGCAATCTTAACCATTACTGTACTTTATTTAAATGCACATCTCCGGCAGAATATCTTGCGACCATTCTGCTATATGCTCTATTCGATGATGTCAACTTCCCTGAATATGCATCGGAGGTTGCCATCACAAGAAAAGCACCAGTAAGCAGACAATCTAAAACAGCAGCCGATCTCAACAATCCTCACTTTCAAAAGCTTATGAACGATGCCCACAGGGTTGACAAGCTGCAGGCATTTGCTACATACACACTGATCGCACTGTATTCTATCCAGATGCTTGCGACCATATTCTCATCAGTGTGGATGGGCAGCTATGATGAAACCAGTTTTAAAGGAACTTTTTTCAGCATCGTGATGTTATGTGCATCCATAATACTGACGGCATTGAGATTTATACCATTCTCACTTCATAAGAAATACTCTGATCTGAGTCTTGTACTGGAACATTCTGTACTTGACGAAAATCATAATACCTACAGTATCACATACAACCATTTTCAGAACTGTTCGAAATCATTCAATGCCATCCAACACAATCGGAGAATGATCATAATACTCTTCTGCATTGTGAGCTTGCTGTACGTTGTTGTATCTTTTGTATTTAACAGCTTTCCACTCCTGGTAGCACTGGTCAGCATAACATTTGGCGGCGTAATGCTCATAGACAGCATGCTGTACGACCACATCGCTTATAAAAAGTATGATTTATATTTTTCAGATAAAGATACCAGCCACACGCCTTCCTCAGGATTTGGAGTGGCACGCATGTGCTCGTGGGATTACGATCCGAAGATGGATTCTTTTAGACATACCGGATACAACAGGCTCACCAATTACAGTGAGGACTGCATACGGCATATCTATGACCAAGTATCCGATTGCTCCAAATACAGTTGGGCAACCCTGACCGCATTTATCATCACCCTGTCATCCATAGGTGTAATAGCAGAGATCTTGCAGCTAGTAAAGCCTGATTTCAGATACTTCCGTATGTCAACCGCATCAATGCTGTATTCCGTATCAATGATCCTTATACTTTTGAATGGAATACTCAACATCCTGATACTTCTGAGAGCCCGAGCTCACTATCAGAAAATGGCTGATTTCTCATACTATGCCGGGAACCCAGATTCCGATAACCGCGCAGTGAGTCAGCTTTTCAGGCACCATATGTATGCAGGAAATATATCAGATCTGGCAATTGCCAGAGGAATCTACAACTACAACTTTTGCATGTTTGAAAGCGGCATCTGCACATCTGACATACAGCCTCCTGATGACAGATATCATCCAATGTATATTGTCAAACAGAAGATTCACCTAATCACCGATGTGGCTATATGTATATTGGTGGCGTACTTCAGTATGGCTGTATGGCACACCAACAACCTGTCGAACATCATTGTACTGCCAACACTGGTGATCATATATGTCGTGTATACATTTCTTCTGTATCCGGCACTCAAATACAGAAAGATAAAACACAATATACGCAAACTTCTAAACGAGCAGAAATAGACATAATAAAGCTCCCGGAAATGATACATACTGATCGTGTACCATTCCCGGGAGTTTTTCACACCTGACTGTCTGATCTGATCTTCAGATTTCTATTCAACACTATCATTGCTGTCACAAGAGGTATACTGATAAATATCAGTTTTGTCCACCGCATTCCGGATATCCCCACCACAAGACTGATGGCAAATATTCCAACCTGATCTCCTATTCCATAGGCAAATGTGGACATCGACGATGCTCTGCCTCTTATCTCCGGGGCGGCACTCTCCATCACCATCATATTGATGAGCTCCTCTGAGGAATAATAAAATCCACTCATGCATCCCCACAGTATTCCCAGCAAAGCAGGCGATGTTATATGATCAACGCCAAATATAAATACACAGCCTGTCACAAGGCTTAGCACGATTCCTGCCGCAACCACATATTCACGGCGCAGTCTGTCAGCCGCAATGCCTGCAATAACATTTACCACAAGCGCAATCACCGGCTGCCACAGCAGAACAATATTGACTTTTTTCTCAGTAATTCCGCCAAATGCAAGAAGTGGTTCATTGTAATACTGTATGCCCGCCGTGGCAAGTCCAACAACACAAATGGAAATCAGCAATGCCTTAGTTCTATTTTGTTTACATAATTCTTTAAGTGTATGTATAAAATGTATTTTTCCATCTTTTGTGAAAATTTCATTACTTATATCATATAGACTTGAAGTTTCAGAAGACCTGCTATGTCCCGCTGCAGCTCTCAGCGCCACGTATATTCCAATACACACGAGTATTCCAACACCGCCGACAACTCCCACAATATATATGTCCTGCCAGCTATACCCGGATCTATTGGCAATCCAAGATCTCATCAGTGGGATACACATGGCAGCCGCCATGGCTGTTCCTCCGCATATTCCCCTCACAGTGGCACGCCTGTTTGCCGGGAGCATATCCACTATGTATATCATATGGATGTCCAGCGAATAACCAAGTATCAGTATTCCATTTCCAAGAAGATAGATTATAAGGCTGTCTGCCAGCATACAGATGACACTGCCCACCACAAGAAGGGCTACGTTTATGAACAGCATCACTTTTCTTCCCACTATGTCCGCATAGGATCTCACAAAAGGCGTGAGCATTCCGATGAGATAAAATGGCAGCATCATCCTGCTCATATACGCCACTCCTTCATCCGCACTCATTCCGCGGGCATCTATAAGAAATGTTGTAACCGACAGCGACTGCGTCCTACCGAATATCTCTGTGCAGTAGGAATCTATGAACTGGATTAGTATTATTACGGCGGCAACGGCAATAGCCGTTACCCCCAGATTTTTCTTATTGCGATCTACTGTACTGTTATTCATCCAACTCTATTTTCTCCTTATAGTACATAAAAAGGGAAGCTCATCGCTTCCCTTTTTGAATAACCACTGGTCGTTCGCCTTGATATCATTCAAGGCATCAACTCCACTTACTTACTGACCTTCCTGAAGTTCTTCTTACCACGTCTGACAACAACTCCCTCGCCGTCAAACTTATCCTCAGGGATTGCTGTCTGGACATCTGTAACTTTCTCACCGTCAACTGCGACACCGCCCTGCTCTACGGCACGTCTGCCCTCGTTACGTGATGTAACAAGACCTGACTTAACGAGAACTGACACGATATCGATGGCGCCGTCCTTGAAGTCATCTGCTGCAAGTGTTACTGATGGCATGTCTGCTGCAACACCCTTGGAGAACAGTGCCCTTGCGCTCTCCTGTGCCTTAGCAGCCTCCTCCTCGCCGTGTACAAGCTTTGTGAGCTCGTATGCAAGGATCTCCTTTGCCTGGTTGAGCTGGCTGCCCTCCCAGCTGTCCATCTTATCTATCTCCTCAAGTGGAAGGAATGTGAGCATACGGATGCACTTCAGAACATCTGCATCTGCCACATTTCTCCAGTACTGGTAGAACTCAAATGGTGATGTCTTGTTAGGATCAAGCCATACAGCACCCTTCTGTGTCTTACCCATCTTCTTGCCCTCTGAGTTGAGGAGAAGTGTGATGGTCATGGCGTATGCATCCTTGCCAAGCTTTCTTCTGATGAGCTCTGTACCACCAAGCATATTGCTCCACTGGTCATCGCCGCCGAACTGCATGTTGCAGCCGTACTTCTGGTACAGTGCGTAAAAGTCGTAACTCTGCATGATCATGTAGTTAAACTCAAGGAAGCTGAGTCCCTTCTCCATACGCTGCTTGTAGCACTCTGCACGAAGCATGTTGTTGACTGAGAAGCATGCTCCAACATCGCGGAGAACATCTACATAGTTCAGGTCGAGAAGCCAGTCTGCGTTGTTGACGAGAAGCGCCTTGTCCTCTGAGAAGTCTATGAACTTGCTCATCTGCTTCTTGAAGCAGTCAACGTTGTGCTGGATAGTCTCCTTTGTCATCATCTGTCTCATATCTGTACGGCCTGATGGATCACCGATCATGGCTGTACCTCCACCTATCAGCGCGATAGGCTTGTTGCCTGCCATCTGAAGTCTCTTCATCAGACAGAGCGCCATGAAGTGGCCTACATGCAGGCTGTCAGCAGTCGGATCAAAACCAATATAGAATACTGCCTTACCATTATTTACTAAATCTCTAATTTCATCTTCATCTGTTGTCTGCGCTATAAGCCCTCTGGCTACAAGCTCGTCATAAATCTGCATGTCCCTCTAGACCTCCTGTATTTATTTATTCAATGTGCGGTTCACTAGCACCACACAGGCAAATATTATAACATTTTGCTATGCACTGTGGCAAGTATATACACACAATTCCCTGTATTATTTTCTTATAAATCGTCCTTCACACATCATTTTCTGCCGCCATCTGCAAATTGACATATATATCTCCGGCACAGCCCTCCTGCCATGGCTATGAGCAGGAATATGTATGGCGTTGTGAGCGACTGGTTAAGATTGACAAATGCCTGAACGGCATACCCGGTTATCCCGAGCAGAACAGCTATCATACTGCCCTCATCCTCAGCATATCCAAGCAGGCACTCCAAGCCAGTCCCTGTCTTTGAACCTCTTACAGTTCTTGAATCTCTCGAGGCTGCCTTCTCCTTCGATCTTTTTCCTGCGGATTGACTGCTCATGCTTTCATTCTCATTCATCACAGCTCCTGATACCGCAGTTCTCACAAGCACACCACCTGTGGTAACCAGCAGTCCTACGTAACTCACTGCACCGAATATTCCTGTGGTTATCAGATACTGCAGATACTCATTGTGAGCATTATCATATATAACACCCACCGTATTCATCATATCGTCATAGTACCTGTCAGTCATGATCGCCTTCACTGATTCATTTCCATAACCGAACAGCCTCTGTGGAACACTGAAATCACTATACGCCTCCATGAGTCTCCTCCACACAAAACCCCTGTAGTTTCCCCAGGAATCTTCAAATGAAAATATACCCATGTGGTTGTGCGCCGCATATATAACAACAGCCACGATGCCTGCAAGTGATACGCCGACCGATACAGCAAGAGCTGCCTTTCCGCGGAACTTCACAGTCCACTTTGAAGCCAGCCTTATGGCCGCCCATACAACGAGAACGACCACGGACACTATCCACACCATCCGGCTGTCACTCACAAAGTAGCTCAGTCCGTCAAGCTCCGAATATCCGCCGTCTGTCTGTCCCAGAATAATACTGATCGCCAGGACTCCGCACGCCATGACCAGGCATACATCCGCAAATTCTTTTATCTTTCCTCGGTATGACGCCCATATCCACGCAGCTATCATGGCACCGCCCACACCTGCGTATGCAAGGTTTGCATTGGATATGATCACCGCACCTGTTCCTGTGAGCACAGCGATGACTGCTGTTATCCGTATCACTATGCTCTCTTTTCCCTCCGAGCTGATATACGCCCCGGCTGCCACCGGAACCAGCACGCACAGGAAGCTTGCAAATATGTCGATATTGCCCAATGTGGATATGTATACATTTCTTATGCTCTGCATCAGCCCTTCCCTGAGTCCAAGGAAATCATATCCCATGAACTGGCATATGCCGACAATTCCCACAAATGAGCCCGCAAGCATGAATATGACCACCACATACCGCCTTATCCTGCAATATCTCGCCATACACACATACAGGAAAAAGGCCAGCAGCACGAACTGAAGTCCGCACCTTCTGCCCTCCTCGCCTGTATATGCTGCTGCCTTATTCCCTGACATAAAGAATGCCAGAACATTTGCCAGAACAAATCCTGCCATGAATATATCCATGGTCATGATATTATGCATATCCATAAAATGTCTCAGGCGTCCAATAAACCTGCTGCCATGTGCCGCCCCTGCTGAAGCATCTACATTCCCGCCTGAGCTCTGCGACCCATGCCCTGTGCTGACATTCCGTCCCAGCACATCCACCAGCACCGCCAGCACCATGAGCACCGCATATATGCACAGCGCAATATAGAACGCCCTGTACTTGGTTACTGTTATATCAAAATATTTGTCATGCATTATCAGGGGATATGCAGCCCCCATATATATAAGAAATAATGTGGTTATTCCGTTCTGAAGTTCCCGCCTGCCGTCTCCTGCAATGTTGTCTTTTCTGCCCATACGGCTATACTCCTTTTATAAAAGCGGTGACAATAATCTGAGTATCGCACCAAGTATATTCACCCTGCTTATGTTATTTCTGCACCACGGAATATCTATCTCCTCCGACTCGGCAAATGTATCCATCATATCCTTCTTCACATCTTCTATGGCCTTGCAGTCATACAGGAGAGTTCCACACTCAAAGTGGTGATAGAAGCTCCTGTTATCCAGATTGATGGATCCCACAGATGCAAGCTTGCCATCCATGAGCAAAGTCTTTGAATGTATAAATCCAGGCGTGTACTGATATATCTTCACACCCGCCAGAAGCAGCTCCTTGTAGCTGAACTGGGTCATCTTGTATATATATTTCTTGTCCGGAATGGCCGGCGTAACAATACGCACATCCACGCCCCTCTTGGCTGCCAGCTTCAGTGCCAGCATGAGCTCGTTACACACGATAAGATATGGGGTAAATATATAAATGTACTCCCGTGCATCATTTATCATCTGCATGTACAGATTCTCACCCACATTCTCTCCGCTCAGAGGACTGGACTTGTACGGCTGAACATATCCGTCACTTACGCCACTATAGTCGATCTCCACCGGTCTATAGTTGTTGTAGCTTCCCTCTGAATATCTGAAGCTGTTCCACATCTGAAGGAACATAACAGTGAAGCTCCAGGCGCCCTCGCCCTCAAGTCTCACTCCACTGTCCTTCCATTTGCCGTACTTCTCTATCTTGTTGATATACTCGTCAGCCATGTTGTAACCGCCGGTGTGAGCTATCTTGCCATCAATAACAGTGATCTTCCTGTGATCCCTGTTATTGAAGATAGTGGCAAAGAATGGAACCACCTGATTGAACGCCATACATTTGATACCGTAGGATTCAAGTTCCTTCCAGTAATACTTCGGCACATTGAACACAGATCCGATGTCATCATACATGAACCTGACATCAAGTCCCTCCGCAGCCTTGCGCTTCAATATCTCAAGTATGGTATCCCACATATAACCCTTGTCCACGATGAAATATTCCATGAATATATACTTCTCCGCACTCTCCAGGTCTCTGATGAGATCATCCATCACATCATCGCCTATGGCATAATACTTTACACTGGTATGCTTGTACAGAGGCGCCTCAGCCACATTCTCCATATAATTACATATCCTGTATGTAGGCTCCGACTTTAAATTCTCCGCTGGGACCCAGTTGTCCCCCTTGACGTTCTCATATACCTCCTGCTGGAGAACCCGCAGAAAATTCTTTCTGAGTTTTTTAGGTATCAGCACATGTCCATAGAGCACATACATGAGACCTCCCAGCACCGGGAATATGAGTATCGGCACCATCCATGCCATCTTTACCATAGGGTTAGTATCCTTTGTTATAAGATACATTACAACTATTACGCTGAGCAGCTTGAGAGCACCCGATATATAGATATATCTGTCCTGAAGAAAAACAACCCCCAGTATCATGATCGCCAACTGGACGACCACAAGAAAGCACGTTATTACCATTCTGCTTAGCAATCTGTTCAGTATCTTCTTCATATATTTCCTGCCTTTACTGAATTGATGTCACCTTATAATCCTGATCCTCTACTGTCTTCTTGAGCACGCTGTCATCAACGTCTGCCTTGAGAGTGACAACCGCTGTTCCTGTCTCATGGCTGACTACAGCCTCCTGCACCTGGTCAAGGGCCTCAAGACTCTTCTTGACTCTGGCTTCACAATGTCCACACATCATACCTTCGATCTTCATTGTCTTTGTCATAACTTTGTCCTCCTTGATTCTATACCTTTTATTTTTATCATAAATGTCTGTCAAATTCAACCTCAGCGCATTTGTAACAACACAAAAACTTGACAGGCTCATGGCAAACGCTCCGAACATAGGATTGAGCGTCCAGCCAAATATCGGGATCCACACGCCGGCGGCAAGTGGTATTCCAATTATATTATATATAAATGCCCAGAAAAGATTCTCTTTTATGTTCTTAACTGTTGCCCTGCTGAGTCTTATGGCCGCCGGAACATCTGTGAGCTCACTCTTCATGAGAACAACATCCGCAGCATCTATGGCTATATCCGTGCCTGCACCTATGGCTATTCCTATATTTGCCCTTGTGAGTGCAGGGGCATCATTTATTCCATCACCAACCATGATCACATGCCCCTTCTGCATGAGATCTCGCACAACGCTCTCCTTGCCGTCCGGACGCACGCCCGCTATTACTCTGTCTACGCCGACCTGCTCTCCTATGGCTTTGGCGGTTCTCTCATTATCACCGGTTAACATAACTACTGAAAGTCCCATCGACTGAAGCTGGCTTATGGCCTCAGCGCTGTCCTCCTTCACAGTATCCGCCACGGCTATTATTCCGAGGACTCTGTAATCTCCGTCAGTCTCCTCGGCAAAGAACATAGGTGTCTTTCCCTGCTGTGATACCTTCTCTGCGTTATCCTTCATCGCCTCAGGTACATCCGCATAGCCCTTTATATAATCCATATTTCCTCCGATGATCTTTCTGCCGTTCAGACTTCCCATCAGACCGTTGCCCGCAACAGCCCTGAAATCGGATACCTCATAATTTTTATCCTTCTGTGCATCACCTGTCTGGTAATTCTCACTGTAATATCCAACCACAGCCCTTGCCAGAGGATGCTCTGACAGCTTCTCCAGAGCCGCAGCCTTCTGCATCAGCTCGTCATCACTTACTCCATCTGCCGCCAGTATATCCGTCACTACCGTCTCTCCCTTTGTGATCGTTCCGGTCTTGTCCATGACCACTATGCTGCTCTTTCCTGTCTCCTCAAGAGCAGTCGCAGTCTTGAACAGTATTCCGTGCTTGGCACCTATTCCATTTCCCACCATGATCGCAACAGGTGTGGCAAGCCCAAGGGCACATGGGCAGCTTATAACAAGCACTGATATTCCTCTCGCCAACACATAACCGGCATCCTTGCCCACTATTATCCACACTATCATCGTGATAAATGCTATCAGTATGACAACAGGTACAAACACTCCCGAAACCTTATCAGCAAGCTTTGCTATTGGAGCTTTGGTAGCCGCCGCATCACTTACCATATCTATTATCTTGGACAGTGCGGTATCCGCACCTACCTGTGTAGCACGGCATTTCAGATAACCCGACTGGTTGATCGTCGCCGCAGACACACGGCTTCCTACAGTTTTATCCACAGGTATACTCTCACCTGAGAGAGCTGACTCGTCCACAGCGGAATCCCCCTCAAGGACTACTCCGTCCACAGGAACGCTCTCACCCGGTCTAACGGCAACTATATCTCCAACCGCAACTTCGTCTATATCCACGGTGACCTCCTCACCATCTCTGATGAGAACGGCTGTCTTCGGGGCAAGATCCATCAGACCTTTGAGTGCGTCCGTGGTTCTTCCCTTTGAATATGCTTCAAGCGTCTTGCCGACTGTTATAAGCGCCAGTATCATGGCCGCAGATTCAAAATAAAAATCATGCATGAGCGTCATGACACGCTCACCGTCACCTGCTGTCTGCGCCGCTGTCATGGCATAGAGCACGTACACGCTGTATATGAATGAGGCACCTGAGCCCATGGCCACCAGCGTATCCATATTAGGCGAGCCGTGTATAGCTCCCTTAAATCCACTCACAAAGAATCTCTGATTTATCACCATCACAATTATGGTTAGCAGCATCTGCGTGAGTCCCATCGCCACATGATTGCCGTCAAAGAAGCTTGGCAGCGGCCAGTTCCACATCATATGTCCCATTGATATATACATGAGGGGAATAAGAATTATAACTGATGCCACCAGTCTCTTCTTCATTTTTCCAAATTCTTTGTCCGCCTCACTCTCACCGGAACCGCTGCTCTTCCCACCTGAATGTGAAGTATTTCCGCCAGCAGATCTTCCACCCGCCAGACTCGCACCGTATCCTGCCTTCTCAACTGCAGCCACTATAGTTCCGCTGTCGGCTGTTCCATCCACCATCATGGAGTTGGTCAGGAGATTCACCTGACACGAGGTAACTCCCTCAACATTGGATACGGCCTTCTCGACTCTTGCACTGCATGCACTGCATGTCATTCCTGTCACATTGTACTTGTCCATATATTTCACCTTCCTTTATCAAGCATCAGTCAGTTCGTAACCGCACTTGCCAATAACTGACATATCTATTTCATAAGTCTGGTAACCGTATTTACCAGATCCTCTATAGTATCATCCTTGCCATTTCTTATATCATCTGCAACACAGGTCCTGATATGTTCGGCAAGGAGCTGTCTGTTGAAGCTGTTGAGTGCCGCATTGATCGCCGACACTTGGAGCACGATGTCTGTGCAATAGGCATCATTTTCCAGCATACTCTTCACGCCTCTTATCTGCCCCTCTATCCTGTTCAGTCTGTTGAGAAGCTTCTTATACTCCTCGTCTGTCCTTGTCCTCACCCTGGCTTCCACATCGCTTATCTCTCCGCCATGATGACAGCAGCATTTCTTCTGTTCTTCCATATATCTTTCCTCCATCCTTATTGAACTCCAGCCATGCAAAATTTGCCTTCGGCAAATGGCTGGGGCTACATGTCAAGTTTTCATAGAAAACTTGACACATCCCTTGTACATCAGCCATTTCTGTTCACATTTCAAATGACGCTGCATATATGCCATCTGTTTATTATCTGCACATTACGGCTGTTAAATTCTCTTTTCATCCACGGATTATATACCCCCTAGGGGTATGTGTCAACAATAAAAAATCCTCATAGACCAATATTTATACCACTTTATCAGTCTATGAGGGTTTTTCTCCTTTAACCTATATGTCTGAGTTTTATTTACTCTGTTGTATCCTGATCGCCCATGTCGATATCAGCATCTCCGATATCAATCGCATCTGCGCTTGACTCATCACTGCTGTCTGCATCGTCAGTATCAGTTATATCAGTCTCATCAATGAGGCTGTCGTCACTTATATCAAAATCTGAATCACTGTCAATAACAGAATCAACTACAGATGAATCATATGTCTGCTGGTTCAGGACATCCTTAAGATCTATCATATCTCCTGTGGTAGCATCTAACATGATGAGCTGTATTGGATAATCCTTATCGAGGCTTCCATCCTCCATCTTGTCGCACTGTGCAAATACCCATACAGGGCTGTATGTGTACTTATCTCCATCCTTGAGCTTGTAGTATGTAAGTCTTACATCGTTGAACTCAATGGTGCTGTACTGTGTCTTGTTGTCTGTGTAATACTTATTTACAGCCTCCGGAAGCTTCTTGAGTGCATCATCCCAGCTTATAAGATCAACATTGTCCTTCTTGTCTCCTGTTGCTCTGAAGGAATCAAGGCAATATGCTGAGATAAGTCCATTGTCATCAATGCCGAGCTGGAATGTCTCATCCATGGTGTCATACCACGTTTCATCACTTGTTGCGAGTGTGTCAAGGCCGTATACATTAGGTGTATATGGAGCCACGCCGTCCACAGAACGCTTATATGTTACCATGTAACCATTCTTCTCTGCGGCAACTGTGCTGTTTGATGCATCGCTGTAATCCCACAGCAGATCAAAATTACTTGTTTCTATGACATCTGAGATTCCACATGATGCAAGGAAATCTGTTCCCTTCTGCTCAGCATCTGCCGCACTGATGGAAGCTGTGTTTGCGGAAGCCTCCTCGTCAGAATATTCACTGCTGTAGCAGTATACACTTGTTGCGCCATCCTTAGGTCTGTACTGTATAAGCTGATCCGATGGATAGTAATCCAGTGAGAATCCGCCGCCTGTGGACATGTCATCGCCACTTCCATAGAATGTTACCATGAACTCGTTGTCCCCTACAGATCCGATGAATGTGTCTCCACTGTAGTCTCCGGCTCCCTCTCTCGTATCAGACGCTGTCTTGAGTTGATCCTTAAGTGACTTCATGTAATCCTCATAATAGCTCTTATCATCATCCGATGTAGCCTGATCCATCATGGACTGAAGTGAATCTATCTCTCTCTGTATATCCTCCTTGTACGGCTTATCCCAGTTATATACATATACACCTGCGCTCACGTCAAATATATTCTCGCACACACGCTTCTTGTAGTCATTGTCTACATTGTTAAGCTCATAGTAAAGCACTGACATCTTATCTGTGTCAGGCACCTCTATCTCTGTGGCATTTATGGATACATCTGTGAGACCTGTATCTGCATTGATGCCCTCAAGCTTGCCATTGTATGACTCTGGTACGTCGAGTCTTGATGCCAGCTTACCGCCACCACCGCCGTTCTCGTCGTCTCCCATGTTGTAATCCACCTTCTTCTTGCCACATCCTGTAAGCGCAGTTCCTGCCACAAGTGATGTCACCAAAAGCAGCGCCGCCGCTTTTTTGTAACCCGCTTTTCTCATATAAAATACCAACCTTTCCTTACTTAATTGAAGTAATTATAATATATTTTCCCCGCTGACACAACACCATCTGCTATCACTCTTTTGTGATGATGACCTTGCCGTCAACAACCTGAACCTTGACCTTATTGCTGTCGATTCCGGCAGCCGCCAGCATATCAGGGCTTATCTGTACACGATTTGCCTTATCGAGTATCGAGAACTCCTCATGTGAATCATCAGATGAGAAGCCGTCTGTCGTCAGCTCGTTCATTCTGTCCTTGTAAGATTCCTTCATGATCTTCTCTGTGCTAATCTTGCCGTCCGCAATCATAACCACACGTCCCACCTTATTTGCAAGGCTTATATCATGTGTAACTATGATTATCGTTATCCCGAGCTCTTCGTTCAGCTTTCTGAACAGATCCTGTATCATGTTGGATGTCTTGCTGTCCACGGCTCCCGTTGGCTCATCCGCAAGAAGTATCTTCGGATTATTTGCCAGGGCTATGGCTATGGCAACTCTCTGCTGCTCACCACCTGACATCTGAGATGGATATGAATTTATCTTGTCCTCAAGTCCCACTCTGCAGAGCAGATCATGGGCTCTTGCATACTTGTCTTCCTTGTTACTCTTGTCGAAGTACATAGGTACCTGAACATTCTCTATGGCTGTCATATATGGCAGAAGGTTTCTGGAGTTTTTCTGCCACACAAATCCTACAGTGTGCTTTCTGTACTCCACAAGCTCCTTATCCGTCATCGCAAACAGATCCTTGCCGTCGACATACAGCTTTCCGGCCGTAGGTCTCTCAAGTCCTCCGATCATATTGAGGAGTGTGGACTTTCCTGATCCCGACTTTCCGATGACCGCCATGAGCTCGCCGTATTTGATGTTGAGCTCCAGGCCTTGAAGAGCCATGACCTCCACATCGTCAGTCTTGTATATCTTGACAAGGCTGTCACACTCTATGATATTCTCCTCAGAACCAAGGCGCTCCCCGCCGGCTTCTTTATCTGTGCCAGCCTCAGGATCTGCTTCCACGGCTTTCCCGCTGTCAGTGCCCTCGTCTTCCTGAAGATCCATGCCGTACACGAACTCCTGCGTCTCCTGGCCATCCGTGTTCTCCATGTCCTGTGTCTCCACACCCGGTGCTATAGTTTCAGGCTCCACAGCATCGTTCTTCTTTTTTCTGAATAAATGCTTATCGCTCAACTATCTCACCATCCTCTATCTCATATACTACATCACCGAGCTCCATAAGCTTCGGATCATGTGTCGTCATGACTATCGTTATTCCTTCCTTGTACACCAGCTCCTGGAACAGCTTCATGACTGCAAGTCCCGAAGCCGTATCAAGGGCTCCTGTAGGCTCATCCGCAAATATTACCTTTGGCTTATGAGCCACCGCTCTGGCTATGGCAACTCTCTGCTGCTCACCACCTGACATCTGATTTGGGAAATGCGTCATTCTGGATGACAGTCCCACCAGATCGAGCACCTCTTTTATACGGGCATCCCTGTTGCCCTCATATTCCGCAAGTCTGAGTCCGAAATCGACGTTCTCATACGCACTCATAATCGGGATCAGGGCAACCGACTGGAATACAAATCCTATATTGTATCTTCTCAGCTTCTCCTTTTCCTTCTCGTTCATCTCGCTGTACACGTGGCCGCCGACTATCACTTCGCCCTCAGTAGGCTCATCCAGCGCGCTCAGGATATTGAGCAGTGTCGTCTTACCCGATCCTGAACGACCTTTGAGTATAGTGAGCTTTCCAGCCGGGACTGTTATATCTATTCCCTTGAGTGCATAGAAATCTTCTCCGCTTCCAAGTCTGAAACAGCGTTTGATTCCATGTGCCTCTATCATAATTTCATCCATAGATTAATCCTCCCCCAGCTTTAATGCCTGTGTTATATTCATCTTCTTCAATATAGTTCTTATGACTACGAAACATACAACAAACATAAATACAACAACCGCTGTGAGCTTTATGATGTCGTAAGGATCCACAGCTATCGATATCGCTATGTTGTGTGATTCCGGCAGATAAACCACGGCAACCAGCTTGACGAAAAGCGTCGTAGCCGCAGCACCGACTCCGTATCCCGCCAGACTGGCAAGTACCGAGCTGAATATCTGCTCATTTATGAGCATCTTGTTGATCTCACGCATGCTCATACCCATAGCTCTGTAGATACCAAACAGAAGTTCTCTCTGTTTGATGGATGTTATCCAGTATATCAGGAATCCCACCGTACAAAGTATGATCGCTATGATAAATGACAGTGAGAACAGACCATTTGTTATGAGCACCAGAGGTGACTCCTGCATCTCTGACACATCCTTATCCACACTCTCATACTGCACTATATTGACATCCTCATCACTGAGTGCCTGAAGTACATCCTTGTAGTCCACACCATCCTTGAGATGCATCCATACCTGGTATGGTGTCTGACTGAATGCACCAACAACATATGCATAGTTGGCAACTACGAGGTATCTCTCCACCTCCTGCATCTCTCCCTCGGAATCCTTCTCATACACATACTGTTGGAATCCCGGGAATGCATCCACTATGGCACATACCGTTCCGCTAGGAGATGCGATCTCCTCCTTCTCCTTGCTTGCAATAGGACTGTATCTCGCATAGTTTATGGAATCTCCAACCTTTATATTGTACTTCTTTGCAAGGTTTGATGAAATGATGACTCCATTCGACACTGTTGCAAGATCATTCAGGTAATTGTACCAGTGCTCCTTGTTGAGTCCGCTCTGCAGTCTGGCCGTCTCACCGAACTCCTTGGTGTTGATACCCATGAGTACGCTGCCCGCCAACTCCTCGCCGCCCGCTTTTATGACGGCATTATCGTCGTATATGACTCTTGTCACCTTGTCACACAGGCTGTCCTCGAGCTTTGTAAATCTCTCAAAATCCTGCTCTGTGTAATACCAGTGGGTCTTCTTGTCTTTGTCTATGTATGTTCCTCTGGTCCACTGCTCCTGTACCACAAGATCCGTTCCCAGATTGTAATCTATTCGCTGTGTCTTGTTCTTATTTATGGTTCTTGCCATGTTCGAGTTGAACATACCCATGGCTATTGTCATTACAAGGAACACCGATATGAACCCCTGCTTCTTGACCGTACGTGTGATCTGCAGGAATGATGCATACACAGCCGGTGACCATCTCTTTCTTCCGATCCTGTATATCAGTCTTATCAGATATTTGATGAGTCTGAGCACCAGAAGTCCCACTGCAAATATAAAGAGTGAGGAGTTCAGGAAGATGACCGGATCAGGTCTTGAACCCGCAAGTATGTCGAGTGCTATCGTCGATTTCTGCTTGTTGTAATTGTACAGGAGGTATATTGAAAGTGTCACAAGGATGACGTCCACAAAGAACTTCTCCCAAAATGGCTTGTAATTTACCTTTCCTGTTCTGCTCTTCTGCTCTACTATGGAGTTCTTGGCGTATTTGAACACCGGAAGTGTCACAAATAATATAGCTATAACAGCGGCAGCCAGACTGTATACTATCATCCACGGATCTACTCCATAGAAATGTGTATCCTTAAATCCAAACTGCAGGAACGAATCCGTGCTTGCCGCAAGCTTACACAGAAGATATCCTATAGGGATACCTATCACTATGGCTATCGCCGACAGTATTGCCGACTGTCCAAGGTATATTCCGAGAACCTGCTTCGTGCTGGTACCACGGCTCTTGAGCATGGCGATCTCTCCATCCTCCATCTCAAGTATCTGACTTGATACCATGTAAATGAATGCCAGAAGCAGAACCAGTATTGGGAGCTCCAGAACCCATATGATTATACCGATGGTTCTTGCATCGCCTTTATAATCTATGAGCACACTGCTGAAATTCTGCTCAAAATATTTATCTGACTTCTCAAATGACTGGAGATAATACAGCGTGTCCATGGCATTCTTGTGTGTTATCTGTGAGTAGTCAAGCATGACGTGATCCACGTAGTATATTGTGAGGAAGCCGTACTTGCCTATCATGTCGTTGAAGTCATCCTTCTTCACATATACCTCGCTGTCGAGATCTGCAAGCTGGTCATACCAGAAGCTGTCTGAGTAATCCTTCTCCTCAAATACACCTACGATCTGATACTTCATAGGATTGCCCTGTGAGTCAACGGCATCGCTGAGTCCGGTATCTATGCTGAATACCTCTCCAACGACAAGGCCGTATTTGTCAAGGTTTCTCTGTGAGATGATACAAGGATACACACCATCCTCTGTCTTGGCATCCTCGAGTGACGTTCCATATGTTATGTTCACATGATCCTCTATCTGTGGCATATATGTCATGTTGAAGCTGGTCCTGTGATTCAGGTTGCTCTGGTTGTAACCCGCCTGAAGTGACAGGCTGGTCTGCTTCTGCAGAGCATCTATCTCCATGTAGTAGTTCCACATGTCCTCATATTTGCCGATCCTGCCAAGCACTGCATCGGCATCGGCATAATCGTCTACCGCGCATGAGCCTGATCTGCCGATAGTTGCCGGATACTTGTTCTGCTCTACCATCGCCGCGTCAAACTTGGACGACATGAGCATATCCAGCGCTCCGTTTTTGAACATTGGGTTGCACGATGCAACAGCCACCAGCAATATGATTCCAAGCAGGAGACATGCATTTAACCACTTCTTGTTCAATAATTTATGTGATAAAAATTTAAACATTATATCTCCTCTCTGCTACTCTGCTGTTGTCGCATCTCCGCCAGATGAATCCGATCCGCCATCCGACTGGCTGTCTGCGCCTGACTTTGAATTATCGGAACCATCTGATGAACTCGATGAGCCACCGGTGGATGTTGCTCCTGATTCCTTAGCTATGACATCGCCCTCTGAAAGACCTGACAGTATAACCGTCTTGGTCTTGTCTGCCTCGCCGAGAGTGACATACTGCTTTATGATCTCATCATCCTTGATGAGCCATACATAGTCATACTCATTTGAATTGTTCTTGCTCGTCTCATGATAGATCATGTTGTTAGGTATCATGACCACGTTCTCATAGGACTTTGTCGGGTAGCTGACCTGATATGACTTCGGCTTCTTGTAAAAGCTTGCATCATCAACCTTTATATAATACTTCAGTTCATCACTGCCTGAACACTTGGTTACGTGAACCCCGCCCTCTGAATCAGTACTGATATATGACTTGGAGCTGTCTCCGGTGCTTCCGACACACACTCCGCTTATCTTCTTACCGCTGTTGTTCTTATTTGATATTGAAACCTTCTGGTTTACAGCAAGTTTTCCCTCTGATATGGATATCGCCAGGATCACATTGTCGTTGCTTCCGACTGTGAGTACATTTGCACCTTCCTTGACAGCCACATCAGTCTTCGCGCCAACCGAGAGGACTGTTCCCGCCTGGTCAGCGTAGACAGTTATCTTTCCGCTTCCATCATTGTTCTTGTTGAGCTTTTCTCTCTGTGCGTTTAAGCTCTTAATGGTTGCATTGTGTGTATATATCCTAAGATCCTTGTTGTATGTAACAACATTTCTCTGGCACACGAGCTGCTCCGCCATGTAGAGAGTGTTCTCTGCATCCGTCGGCGTTGCCACCTTACCCTTCTGGTATCTCGTGATCTCATTTGTAAGCTCATTTATCTGATCATCAAAATCCTTGAGATCCGAACTGTAAGCCTGGTTCTCCTCGCTGATCTGGTTATCTATATCCTTGACCGCCGCTGTTCCGCCGCCACTGTCAATGACAAACAGCACATCCCCCTTCTTAACCTTCTGGCCCTTCTTGACGTTGAGTGACGTGAAACGTCCATCGCATGGTGCAGTGTAGCTGACACTGTTGAGGTCCTCCACCGAGAACGAATCGCTCTTCACCGTTGCTGTCTTCGTATATGAATCGAGTGCCACCGTGTATTCTGTGTAATCACTAGGCATGACCGCATCTGAAGCGTAGTAGACAAGATCTCCTTCCTTGAGTCCGCTGACTACCTCTGTGTAGTTATTGTCGCTGGCACCGGTCTCTATATCCCTGCGCTCCTTCTCACTGGAATCTGTCTTGACATATACAAATTTCTGGTTGTTCTCCTCGTATATGGAATCATTTCCCACTGTGAGTACGTCCTTTGCATCGGATGTACTGAAATACAGTGACACCGTGTTGCCCACGCTGAGGATCTTATCTGCATCCTTCACACCCTTGAGCTTAAATCTTGTGTATGGAAGACTTGACTTGCTCTGTGCCACAGCTATCTCCTGATTGGTGTAGTTGTATGGCACTATGTCATACTGCTTTCCATTTATCACAGTGTACATGTTCTTATACATGCTGTATGTATTCTTCTTGAAGCTCTCACCGGTTATCTCTATATATGGATCACTGTAATCTGAAACCACGACCACGTTCTCACCGCCGCCGACAGTATTCTCACTGCCGCTTATCTTCTTGGCGTATGTTACCGTGCCCGGACGGTCTGCCTTGAGCGTTCCGCTCTGCTTGACCTTGTCCTCATCCTCGTCCTGCTGTGTGAGCTTTTTCTGCTCATACTCATATAAAAGATTATCGTACCTGTTGTTCTCCTCATTTATGGCTTTTTCTGTTCTGGCCTCTGCAGCGCCCTTTGAATCACCGATCTCTTCGCACGCCTTTATCTTCCAGTCCAGCTCAGCCTGATTCTGCTCATATATCTTCTGCTTGATCTCATGTGAATACTTCTTCACATCCTGGGAATCAGCTCCCGAGCTGTCGTCCCCATCCATCGATGTTGAAGAATCATCCACTATTGAGCCTGAATCTGTACCACTGCCATCGTCTCCCGATGCTGTGGATGCATTGCTGTCGGTCTCTGCAAGAACCGTGTCCTTCTTGACCTCATCGCCCACATTCACATACACCTTTGACAGAGTCACAGATGTGTCATAGTAATAACAATAGTCAGTTGGGACTATCGTTCCGGTCTTGATGACCTTTTTGCCTATATCTCCATATGTGACCGGTCTGTATGCCTCATTTGTACTTACAGGTTCAACGAGCTCAGGAACCTTCTCGCTGTTCTCCTTGCCACAGCCCGCCATTCCTCCTGCCATGACAAATGACATTACCAGGCATGCTATTCTGGCGGTCATATTCTTTTTTGTCCGTGTGCTGCCTTTATGCATAATATTCTGTCTCATCAATTTATCACCACCTGCTCTCCGGCCTTCAGTCCTGATTTGATAACTGTATAATCATCCACCGTATCTCCAACGGTAACTTCTACCGCATTCCTGTATCCGTCCTCATTTACAGTGTACACATACTTCTTCTCACCCGAGCCGTCAAACACAGCCTTTTTATTCACATATACAACGTTCTTTACAACCGGCTTATCTATGACCATCTTGAGGGTATCCGCTTCGGTCACTCCGGTCATATCACTGACAGGCTGAAATGTAAGTTTCTGCATCTCCTCTCCTGTGGCAGAGCTTGTATACTTCTCACACTTCGTGAGCTTCAGTGTAAATGTTGCCTCCTGAAAATCAGCATCGTAGGTCTGCCCCTCCTTGAATTCGTATGAATCCGCAGTCTCTGATACATAATCAGACGAACCCGAATCCACCGTTATGAGCGTATCACCCGCTGTGACATATCCATACTGCAGATCTGAGTTGACATAAGTCACTGTTCCGTTCTTGTCTGCAATGACCTGATACTCCTTCATTCTCTCGTTCTGCTCTTTGATGTATGTATCCGCCAGATCCATATCCTCCTTCGCCGCGGATATGTCACTGGAGTAATCCTGGCTACTGTCTATGCTCGCCAGCCTGTTGTAATGGTCTATAAGAAGCTGATCCCGCTCCTTCTGATCCGTATACTGTTCTATGGTCTTCTGGATATCCTTGGCCTCAAACTGGATCATCACATCGCCTTTGGCCACCTTATCGCCCTCTTTTACCTTGACCTCCTGAACCTTGTAGTCAGACTGCTGTATCGAGTAATCATTGCTGCTGTAACCATCAGGCTTGAGCTCCAATGTCAATGAGGACTGGATATCTCCGCTCTTAACCTGATCCGTATTGAATTCCACCTTGCTATACGGCTCTATATTTATTCTGGAACTTCCTGTCTGTCCACCGGTACTGCCTCCGCAGCCAACCAGCGACACGGACATCAGACCGGCAATCGCTGCCGCCAGAACCTTCTTATTGAATATCGCTTTTGACACGCTCTATTCCTCCTGTTTTTATGAATATATTTGATTCTACCCCCTGTCAGCCCATATATCAAGGAAATCTCCCGGGAGTTAATATTAGTTAAAAAAAAGAGAAAGCTTATGTTTTAAGCTTTCTCTAGAAATAAAAAATGCGGGAGATGGGACTTGAACCCACACGCCGTTTCCAGCACTAGATCCTTAGTCTAGCCTGTCTGCCAATTCCAGCACTCCCGCATATTCTATATGTAATTGATAACCGCCCATTCTCTCACATCCGAAATTCCATAAGACTTTCAAAATAAAAATGCGGGAGATGGGACTTGAACCCACACGCCGTTTCCAGCACTAGATCCTTAGTCTAGCCTGTCTGCCAATTCCAGCACTCCCGCATATTTATGTGATGTCGACTTCTGTGCTCGTCACCAACGAATAAGATAATACCATCTATCGAATACAAAGTCAACAACTTTTTTCAGATTTTTATCATATTAGTGAGCTTTCTGTCCACATCCTTCATAAGGTACTCCTTGAACGCTGTGTAATACTCATGTGTGAACTGTGTATACAGGAACTTATTCCAAAGATTACTGCAGTATGTACTGTCAAAATCATAATATGAATCAGTATATACCAGACCATTGCTGAACCTGGTCACATCCAGATACGGTTCCTTTCCTGCATAGTTAAGTCTCATAACGAGGTTCTTCTGCTCACTACAGCAAGCAAAAGTCTCAAGAAACATCTTCATCTGATCCTTTGTTATTCTCTCTACGAACATATGTGCCTCCTACTCTGTGTCTTTACTCTCATTGGTCATCCCCCTAACCTCTATAATTATAGCATACGCCTCCGAATTATAAAACCTTTTCGCGCAACAAAAGAACCGGATGTGTAAGTTTATACCACATCCGGTTCTTTTTACTTATATATAGAAGATTCTATATTCTATATTATGATAACTGTGCCTTTGCAACCTCAACAAGCTTTGCAAATCCCTCAGCATCGCTGATAGCCATCTCTGAGAGCATCTTTCTGTTGATGTCAACACCTGCCAGCTTAAGACCATGCATAAGCTTGCTGTATGAGATGTCGTTCATTCTTGCTGCTGCGTTGATACGAGCGATCCAGAGCTGTCTGAACTGTCTCTTTCTCTGCTTTCTGCCAGCGTATGAAGATGTAAGTGCTCTCATAACTGACTGCTTTGCTACTCTATACTGCTTGCTTCTTGCTCCTCTGTAGCCCTTTGCAAGCTTTAATACCTTATTGTGCTTCTGCTTTGCGTTCATTCCGCCTTTAACTCTTGCCATTGGTTTTCTTCCTCCTGATCTATTAGATATAAGGTAATATCTTCTTCATTACCTTCTCGTTTGTTGCGTCTGTCATTGTAGCCTTTCTAAGATTTCTCTTTCTCTTAGTGGTCTTCTTTGTTAAGATATGACTCTTATAAGCTTTAGATCTCTTTAAACCGCCGTTAGCTGTTTTCTTGAAACGCTTAGCTGCTGCTCTTTTTGTCTTTAATTTAGCCATTTTACTTACTTCCTCCTTGAATTATATGTCTATAATAATTTAACGCTTTTGTGTTAAAAACATTATCATGCTTCTTCCTTCAAACTTAGCAGGCTTATCGATAACTGCTATCTCTGCAAGCTTCTCAGCAAAGTTGTCAAGAATAACCTTTGACTGCTCTACATGCGCAAGCTCTCTTCCCCTGAATCGCAGTGTAACCTTAACCTTATCGCCATGCTCAAGGAACTTTCTTGCCTGATTGATCTTGGTATTAAGGTCATTCGCATCGATGTTCGGTGAAAGTCTGACTTCCTTGACTTCCATGGTCTTCTGCTTCTTCTTGGCCTCTTTCTCTTTTCTGGCCTGCTCATAACGATACTTACCATAGTCAACTATCTTGCACACCGGTGGCTGTGCCTTAGGTGCTATCTTCACAAGATCAAGTCCTGCATCCTGAGCCATCTTGTATGCATCCCTGGATGACATTATTCCAACAAGCTGACCATCTTCTCCGATGAGTCGTACCTCTCTGTCTCTAATCTGTTCGTTGATCATTAAATCGCTAATGACTCTCTACCTCCACACTTTTAAAATTCAATTCTCTGACATAAGAAAAGTGGATAGAACCATCTATCCACTTTCTTAATACAAAGCATATTCAAACTCAGGGAAACCCTGTAAATCTTCTAAGCTAAATATTAACCCGAGTCATGTCAGACCATGCTGAGGTGAGAGTGGATACTCTGCTTCTATGTTCACTGTTTCACACAGCAATGGTAGAATACCACATCGCCAGCCGTGTGTCAACTGTTATTTTTCTTTTGTCGATATGCCTCTGTGCTGCCTTTATATCACTCATTATCGCCGTGGGATTCAACCGGGATGAACACCCTGTCATTGTCCTCTTCCTTCACCGGCTTCTGACTCTCCTGCGCAAGCTTCACAAAATACATCTGTGAATCAAGCTTTGCCTTGCCCCTGAGATCCTGCTTCGCATATGAGCCGTCAGGCTGCATGATGTGAGCCTTGAGTGTATCCTCAAGCTGTATCTTAAGGATATTCTTTATCTTCTTCTTAAGCTCCGGATCCTCTACAGGGAACGTTATCTCAACTCGCTTGTCCAGATTTCTAGGCATCCAGTCCGCACTTCCCATGTATATATCCTCAAATCCATCATTGTAGAAATAGAATATTCTCGAGTGCTCAAGATAATTTCCAACTATGGATCTTACTGATATATTATCTGAAAGTCCCGGAACTCCTGCCTTGATACAACATATTCCCCTGACGATGAGTTCGATCTTTACGCCTGCCTTTGAGGCATCGTAGAGCGCATTCATGATCACCGGATCACAGAGACTGTTCATCTTGGCAACTATCCTTGCCTTTTTGCCCTGTCTCGCATTCTCTGCCTCACGGCCTATCAGCATGAGGAATTTGTCCTTCAGCCAGATCGGGGCAACTGCAAGCTTGTTCCACTTCTTCGGCTCTGAATATCCTGACAGCATGTTGAACACCGCCGTCGCGTCCTCTCCTATGGCATCGCTGCAGGTGAGAAGTCCCATGTCAGTGTAAAGCTTTGCGGTCTGATCATTGTAATTTCCTGTTCCCAGATGCACATATCTTCTGATTCCGTCCTCCTCGCGTCTGACAACCAGTGCGATCTTGGAATGTGTCTTAAGACCCACAAGGCCATAGATAACATGACAGCCCGCCTGCTCCAGCTTCTTGGCCCACGCTATATTGTTCTCCTCGTCAAATCTTGCCTTGAGCTCGACGAGAACAGTTACCTGCTTGCCATTTTCGGCAGCCTGTGCAAGTGCCGCGATGATAGGTGAATTGCCGCTGACACGGTAAAGTGTCTGCTTGATCGCCAGGACATCAGGATCATTTGCCGCCTGTTTTATGAACTCTATGACCGGAGTGAACTCATAATATGGATGGAACAGAAGGATGTCTCCCTTCTTTATCCTGTCAAATATATGGCTGTAATCGCCCATTCCAGGTACAGGCTGCGGTTTGTACTTAGGATACTTCAGATGGTCAAAACCATCTATGCCGTTCACCTTCATGAGAAATGTGAGATCCAGAGGTCCGTTGATCTTGTATACGACCTCGTCATCGACTCCGAGATGCTTCTTGAGCTCCTTAAGGAGCTTCTTGTCCATTGCCTCGTCCACCTCAAGTCTTATGACCTCTCCCCACTGTCTCTGCTTGAGCTGCTTCTCGATCTCCTTCAGCAGATCTGCGGTCTCCTCCTCATCTATGGAGAAGTCTGCATTTCTCATGATACGGTATGGATATGCACACACTATGTCGTAGTTCAGGAACAGCTTGTCAAGGTTCTTCTCAATAACCTCCTCCAGAAGAATTATCTCGGTAACGCCCTTCTCCTCAGAAGGAAGTCTCACGATCCTTGGAAGTACAGATGGAACCTGGACGGTCGCTATATCCGTCACGTCCTTTTTCTTATCGTATATGAGTGCACCTATATTCAGTGATTTATTGCGCACCAGCGGGAATGGTCTGGACGAGTCCACCGCCATAGGTGTGAGTACCGGGTATACATCCTTCTCAAAGTATTTGTCCACGTACTTTGCCTGCTTTGGAGTGAGATCCTCATGGTGTCTCACAAGCTTCAATCCGTTCTGGGCAAGCTGAGGGATGAGGGATCTGTTCAGTGTCTGATACTGGTTCTTCATGAACTCTTTGGTGCTGGCATGGAGTGCGTCAAGCTGCTCCCGCGCCGTCATTCCGGCTATATCCTTCTTGGTGTATCCGGCATGCACCATATCCGTGAGTGATGCTATTCTTACCATGAAGAACTCATCCAGATTGGATGCCGTTATACTCAGGAACTTTATTCTCTCAAACAGAGGAATGGTCCTGTCCTTCGCCTCGGACAGACATCTCTTGTCAAATTCAAGCCAACTGAGCTCTCTGTTATAAAATATCGGATTCTTATCTGCCATCCTTTACAACCCCCTTTTCTGTTTTAACACAGGCTTCACTCCAAAGACCTTTCTGAACAGTTCAGTCTTGGTCTTGAACACCCCTGCCTCAAGCGTAATATCATTCAGTGTATCTACCGTCATCGTGAGCACGTAGTCCTTGAAGCTGAACTTCATATCACTTATCTTCTGCCTGTGGCTCTTGTCAAGGACATCCGCAAGTCTCAGTATGGATGCCAGCTTGGCGACCTTCATGTAATCCGCAGTCATCAGCGATACCTGTGCCTTTGTCTGTGAAGGGAGATAATACTCGTTGAACTTCACAATATTTGCAATCTCCTCCCTCTCCTTGTGGGACAGTCCAAGTATCTCCGTGGACATGATTATGTGATAGGACATCATGGTGCCCTCGTTCATATTTACAAATTTGCCACAACTGTGGAGCATGGCTGCGATCTGGAGCTGCAGTCTCTCTCTCCTTCCGAGTCCGTGGACGCTCTTGAAGGAATCAAATATATCCAGTGCGTTCTGCGTCACATTCTGTGTGTGCTTCCTGTTGACCTTATATTTCTTGGCTATGCTGTTTGCCGATGCAATGATATCCTCGTCGAAATTCTTATTCAGCAGAAGCGTTCCGTTCTTATCCATATAATCGGCAACTATTCCGTCACAGAACGTAACATCCGGCGTGATGATATCCTCCGCCCTTGAGTTGTCGAGGAATGACTGGTAAATGATCGCCATCGGAAGCATCAGTGTCGCCCTCTCGTATGGCACACCGTATTTTTCTGAAAGGACCTCCGGGGTGGTCTCAACTACCTTGTGATAAAGCACGCGGAACTGATCTCTTGTGATCTTGTCTGTGATATTCAGCTCCGGTCCGACCTTCTTCAGATTTGCGATTCCGTCTCCTATGGCTATTATGCTCTTGATGTCCTTATCGTTTATAAAGAGGTTCCTGAACTCCTCTATGAAGTTCGATACGAACTCCTCCATGATATTCTCCAGAGCCACCGTGTCTGCGCCGTATTTTGCCAGATAATCCCTTATTCTCACGGCTCCTATAGGAAGGTTCTGTGTCTGGATCAGATTCTGCTTGTCAAATATAGATATCTGAAGACTTCCCGCTCCTATGTCCAGAAGCGCCCTGTTCTTCGTGTCGGCATCCTCAAACTTTGACTTTGCCGCATACGCCTTGTAGTTCATGAATCTCTGCTCCGAGTTGCTGAGCACTGCGACGTCGATGCCTGTGTGCTGCTTTATCCTCTCAAGGACCATGACTGAATTCTCCGCCTCACGCACAGCGGACGATGCATACGCCTTGTATTCACGCACATCGTATTCCCTCATCTTCCTGCGGAATTTGTTGAGGATCTCACATACCTTCATTATGGAATCCTCGGTTATCCTGCCACTGTTGTAGGTATCACTTCCGAGCTCAACTGTGCTGTTGACGTAATCGATCTCCCTCGCCCCTTTTTTGGGAGTTATCTCATACACCTTCATTGACAGCTCGTTAGAACCTACATCGATGGCTGCAAATACCTTACTTGCCATATCTACCCCACCTTTCATGTTACTTATCAGTATGTTCCAATTATCTTGAAATCCATAGAATCCTTATTTATATGGTCCAGCGCATCTATCGTCGCCGGGTCCATGAGACTTCCCTCAAGAGTTATGAAGAATGAATATTCCCATTTTCTTCCCCTGAGAGGCCTCGACTCAATGCTTGTCATATTGAGCCCGTTATGTTTTATATGTCCAAGTATACTGTAAAGGGTTCCACTCTCATGTGGCAGTGCAAAGCATACAGATATATTTCCCGCACTCTTCACATACTCCTTTTTCTTTGACAGTATGATAAATCTCGTTGTGTTGTTCTCATTGTTGACTATATCGTCCTTGAGTATCTCAAGTCCGTATATATCTGCGGCAAGAGCGCTCGCTATGGCAGCCTGGGTAATATCACCTTCATCCCTGACCTTCACCGCACCCACTGCAGTGTTCGCAACCGGGCACTGTGCGTATCCGGCTCTGTTTAGGAATTCACTGCACTGCAGAAGCCCCTGCGGATGGGAATATACAGTCTGTATATCAGAAAGCTTTGAGCCCGGAACTCCCATGAGCATATGTGCCACCTTGACCTCGTCTCCGCCCACGATGGTCAGGCCGCTGCTACCAACCATATCATATATACCACTCACAAATCCGGCAGAGGAATTCTCTATAGGCAGGACTCCGTAATCAGCCTTGCCGCTCTTCACCGTCTCTATGACATCCTCAAATTTTGCAACATTTACATTCTTTATATCCTTGCCAAAATAGTCATGCATAGCCTGATGACTGTAAGCCCCCGGAACACCCTGGTATACAACCACCGTGTCTTTATCGACCTTCAGATGATCCACGGGAACAAACCCGCTCACCACATCAGAGCTTATATGTGCCAGCGCAATATCTCTGCCCTCAACACACGCTCTGTCGATAAGCTCATTCTTTCTGGTGATAAGCTGCTGTATCTGCTCTTCCAGACTGTTTATCTCTTCCAATGTATTCATTCTATCTATCCTTCCACTTGAAGTGTCAAATTTGTCACTGTTTGTCCAGCCCGGCACGAAGCTCGGATATTGTCTTGCCAAGCAGCGGGTGCCTCTTGTATCCCGCTATCATGGACAACGGTTCAAGTACAAACTCTCTCTTGTGCATCTCCACGTGTGGTATGTGAAGATCCTCACTGTCATACACGACATCATCATAAAGCAGGATATCGATATCCAGAGTTCTCGGTCCCCAGTGGATCAGCCTCTCTCTTCCCGCCGCTTTCTCTATTCCATTCACCAGTCTCAGCAGTTCCTCAGGAGTCCTGAGCGTCTCTATCTCCAGACAGCCGTTCAGAAAATCGTCCTGCTCAACGCCGCCATACGGCTCGGTCTCTATAAAATCTGATACTCTTGTCACCTTGGTGTATTTATCCTTGTTCAGCTCATCTATGGCCATGTCCAGATATGATTCCCTGTCGCCGATATTTGACCCAAGTCCAAGATATGCTGTGTGCTTTTTTCTGCTTATGGACACGGACACTGTATCTACATGTACCATGACCGGAGCCCACGGCTTCTTCACCGTCACATTTACCCCTCTCACATCATCGTAAGTGAGAAGTATCATGTCTGCTATCTCCTCAGCCACAGTCTCTATCAATTTATAATTTCTGTTCTTCATGACCTTCTGTATGCCATCGCACACGCTGCCATAGTTCACAGATTTTCTTATATCATCACTTCTGCCGGCCTCCTGGGTCGACACCTGCATGGATACGTCCACCACGAACTTCTGTCCAAGGACATTCTCCTCCCTGTACACTCCGTGATGTGCAAATACCTCAAGTCCTTTTATATTGATACTGTCCATACCGCACCTCCGCTATATGTTATCTGGCACTCAGCATCGCATGCGTCATCTTGAGTGCTCTGTAGTTGCTCTTCACATCGTGTACTCTGAAGAAATCGCAGCCCTTCACCAGCCCAAGCACTGATGTGGCAACTGTTCCCTCCTCGCGCTCGGTCACCGGAAGATCAAGTGTAAGTCCTATCATCGACTTTCTCGACGTTCCGAGGAGTATCGGGAGATCCCATTTGTGGAGCAGCTCCAGATTGTTCATGAGGAGCAGATTCTGATGCAGATCCTTTGCAAATCCTATTCCCGGATCCACCATGATCTTGTCCCTGTCTATGCCTGCTGCCAGAGCCATGTTAACCGACTCATCCAGATCTGATACAACATCAGCCAGATAGTCTGTGTAATCTGTGTTCTCCCTGTTGTGCATAAGACAGCACGCCTTGTCGTACTTCGCTATGACAGCCGCCATCTTCTCATCGTACTTCAGTCCCCATATATCGTTTATGAGATCTGCACCTGCATGTATACCCGCCTCAGCCACCGCAGACTTGTATGTGTCAAGTGATACTGCCACGTCGAAATCTCTCTTTATCGCCTCTATGATCGGTGCGGTCCTCTCTATCTCCTCCTCATCCGATATCTTTGTATATCCAGGTCTTGTGGACTCACCGCCAACATCTATTATCACAGCACCCTCAGCTATCATCTTCTCTGTGGTAAACAGAGCTGTGTCCATGGTGTTATGCTGTCCTCCATCCGAAAATGAATCCGGGGTCACATTCAGTATCCCCATCACATAAGGTTCTTTTCCACTCTCAAATGTCTTGTTTCCTATTATCATCCTTTTATCCTCCAGATATAAAATATCCGCACATGACGTGCGATCCCTTGGTACTTCCCTTAATATTTTATCCCTGTATTGCGTGCACTCTCCAGCCAGTAACACTGGTCTGATGCCTTGCAGTCAAAACAGTTTCGAGACAGCTTATCCGCATTATACAACACATATGCCAGTCCTTCCCGCTCAGCACCGTCTGTATTGTGTGAGCCTATGGCATCACATATCTGCTCATTCTCCTGCGTGGAAAATCCGCACTGCTCCAGTATCCTGCCCGCATACTCAACACTCAGCTCATGATGCTTCCTGCCGGTGTCATCAGGATCTGCCCGTCCCACATCGTGAAGAAGTGCCGCGGCATATATGATCTCCCTGTCTATCGCATATCCCTGTTCGATATTCATTATATACGCTATCCTGGCAACATCCAGGCAGTGCTCAAGTCCATGCCGGCAGAATATCCTGTCGGTCTCCTTGTTCCGCACAGTCTCCATGAGACGTCTGTATTCATCGTTGTATATGATCCTGTCCACTCTGTCCATCTCTGTCTGCATCAGCTTTCTATATATCCTCCATGTTCCGCACGGTCTATGATCGGCCCAATAAATGACAGCGAGCCAAATACAATCACCACCGGATCCTGCCTGTCATCAGCCAGCGTCATCGTCAGCCTCACGGCATCGTCCACATCTTCCTGCTCATAGACTTCATCTATATATGTCCCTGCCAGCCTTTTCAGCTCATGCCTTGAAAGTGCTCTCGGGTTATCCGGCTCAACTGCTATGAACGCAGAAGCCCCCGGCATCATGATCCTGAGCATCTGCTCATAGTCTTTGTCCTTGAACACCCCACATATATATATGAGGTCTCTTCCGGCAAAATACTCATCTATGTTCTGTCTAAGTGCTCTCCAGCCTCCCGGATTGTGTGCGCCATCCACATACAAGAGAGGTTTGTCCATAAGCTTCTGGAATCTTCCCTTCCAGAACGTCGCTTTAAGTCCTCTCCTTATATCATCCTCAGTCAGCTCATATCCAAGCCTCATGAGAACATGTGCGGTCGCAACCGCTGTGGCACTGTTATATATCTGATATATGCCCGGAACCTGAAGTTCGTATCTCTGTCCGTCATATATATATTCACTTCCACCTACTGACTCTCTGCATATCTCTATATCCTTCTCCCTGATAAGTACCGCCAAGTCCGATATATTATTCTGCTCACATGCCATATCCCACATATCCTCAAGCTCTGAGGCAAGCGGGTACGCCACACATGGGCAGTTCTTTTTCAATATTCCAAGCTTCTGTCTGTATATATCCCTCAGGGTATTCCCGAGGAAATGCATGTGATCCATGCTTATACTTGCTATTATCGTACAGACCGGGTGGCTACACACATTTGTGGCATCCTCCAGGCCTCCCATTCCGGTCTCAAGCAACAGGAAATCGACCTTTTTGTCGCAGAAATAACAGAACGCCACCGCTGTCTCCGTCTCAAACGATGTGGGTCTTCCCCAGCCGTCCGACACCATGTCATCCGCTGCATCTTTCACCGTCTCAAGATATACGGCAAAATCCTCCTCAGACATATATTCCTTATCTATCTGAAATCTCTCAAGATATGTAAATATCGTTGGAGATATATATCTTCCCACACTGTATCCTGCACTCTCAAGTATCTCGTCCAGAAATGCGCATATCGAACCTTTGCCATTTGTTCCTGCTATATGTATAACCGGGACTGCGTCCTGCGGATCGCCCAGCCTTCTCAGCAGCTCCTTTATACTGTCAAGCCCCAGAACGCTTCCCATGGTGTCCGTATATTCTATATAACTTCTTGCCTCTTCATAAGTCATGGCATATGTCCGTCCCTTCTCATCTGTGCCTGATAAGTGGTGCATTCTCATCTATAGGCAGCAGCTCATACCCATCATCCCGGAGTCTTTCAATGAGCATCGGCAGTGATTCCACCGTGGTATGCCTTGACTCAAGATCATGCATCAATATGACCACATCGTCGTGCTGCAGTGCATCATTCATGATATTGTCGACAAGCTGCTCCGGCGTGTAGCTGCCACACACGGCATCATTGTTCAGCGCATTCCAATCATAATATATAAGCCCCTCGGCATTCACATAGTCTATCAGGGTGTTCATATCCACTCTGGATACCGTATTTGAACTGCCGCCCGGGAATCTGTAATATACACAATTTACACCTGTTACATCATACAATAAATTTCGCAATTCCTCAATATCTTCGGAGAAATCAGCAAGGCTTCCATATATTTTATCGTAATCATGGGTGTACGAATGAAGCCCCAGTGTATGTCCCCTATCCACTATATCCCGGTAGGCATCATAATAGCTCTTGTCGCGCCCCACGACAAAAAATGTTGCCTTCACATCGTATTTATCAAGGATATCCAGTATCTCCACTGTGTTCCCGGATGGCCCATCGTCAAATGTGAGATACGCCCTCTTCGTTATCTCCGGCTCCGCATTAGACTCCGTTTCGTCCTTCTCCGGCTGCATCTCCCCGGTATCATTTGCCCCATCCACCTCCGATGGTGTGCTCTCATCCGCCCCCAGGACATTTGCCTGCTGCCTGACCGGCCCTCCGGCAGTATAAAAGCCCCACCTCGACTGCCTGATTATGTAATAACAACAGAAAATTATGGCAAGAAATATGGCAACCGCCAGCATAATATACTGCCATCTGTCAGTCACCTCCTGCACATTGTCAATTTTTTTCAAATGACCCTCGCCGCCTATAGCATTTTTTCTATTATATTATTTTTTATTTTTAATTATGTGTCTATTTTTTATGCCATGAATATTTCTCAGATATACGGAGAATATAAATAGCAAATATTAAAAAAAGGAGAACATGTACAATGAAAAAATACTTTTTACTTGTGATGTGTATGACACTCACCATGATCCTCTTCTGTGGTTGTGGCAATTCAAACGGTGCTTCAAGCACTGGCTCATCTTCAGCAGCCAGCACCCAGACAACATCTGAGACTCAGAATGGTAACAGCTCTGAAGGAAACAGCACCGACTCATCTGACAAAGGCGTTGTAGGCGGAGCAGCCGACGCTGTAAAGGATGTCGCTGACGGCGTGGCCGACGGTGTAAAGGATGTCGCTGACGGCGTGGGAAACACCGTGTCAGGCATCTTCGGTTCATTCGATGATGCCCAGGACTGGTTCATGGATCAGCTTCCCGCAGGTGACGGAAGATTCGAGGTTGCCAACAGTGACAAGGATCTCACAGAATTTTCCGGTGGAAAAACAGGCTACCACATCGAGCTCCACGACAACAATAAAGAGGGCGACACCAAGGTCGGTGATTTCTATATCGACTCCAGCGATGGCAAGGTGTACAGATCCGATGAGCACGGGAAGACATTTGCAGAGTATGATTTCTCTGATTATAAATAGATGAAATATCCCGCATGAAAAAACAAGCGGCACGGAGGTATCTAAAAACCTCCATGCCGCTTTATTCTATGTTCTTATTCTGCCACATTCGCTGCATCATCAGCTTCAGTAACAGTCACTGGTTCGTCTTCACCCTTCTTGTCTGAGCTCAGCATCTCTCCTGTGAGCGGATTGATCTTGACTCCCATCTCCGACGCAATGAGATTGTACATGTCAAACTCTCTGTCTCTGGCAGCCTTCTTTCTGGCCTTTACGCCCCTGGATCTGACCAGCTCCACTATTCCGAATCCGATCATCAGTATGCCGAAGAATATGAAGCCCGCCATATTTTTTGAAAAAAATGCATGAGCCACACTTATTGCGCCTATTCCGATCATCACGATACCCATAACGAAATTGAACATATATGCTTTACCGCCTTTCACCAATCATCTGTTTACAAACGCATCTATGCCCGCCTTCTCGAGCATTCTGTCGTATTGCTCATACATATACTGGACACTGTTCTCAAGAAGATGATAGTGCATTATGTATGGAACAAGCAGCACCATGAATGCAAGTGCAAGTATCAGCAGCGATATATTGGCCGTCACGACAAATGTTATACATGTTGCAACCGTCAATACGGCAAACAATACCAGCACTATGAGGTGGATAAGTCTCTCATGCATGAAAAATCCTACCTGCGTGAGATGTCTCTCTGCCTCCCGTGCAAAGTCCACATCATTCCTCTTTAAAAGCTCATCAATATATGCTATATACCGGCGTATCCTCTTTGCCATCTGCCGCATCTTCCTTTCCTGATCCCTGCCGAACCGTCAGGCTAGTTCATCACCTTGTTCATAAAGTGCTCCCACTGTGCGATCACCTTATCATAGTAAAAACTCAGAACATAGGATTCCTCATCCACATCTATTATCATCTGATAGCATTTTCTGTCAGCATTCTCCGAAGACTTGAGCATCTCCTTTGGCTGGCCCGAATAAAATACAACATTGCCCTCAAAGCTCTTCAGCACATCCTCATAGTCCGCCCTGTCCACAGGCTTATCCGGTACTGACTCCTGGAGGACATCGTTCGCATCGTAATACTTATGACCCTCGAGCAGAAGTGCCTCGATCTCAGGCTCAGTGAATCTGACCTGCATATCACTGGCATATCTGTCAGTATAGAGCTCATTTGCAGAGTTGTCCTCTCTGACTACCGCGCCGTCAAATTCAAATTCCAGGATTCCCTGCTTCTCCGAATATATACATCTGATCAGAGTCGCATCCCTGAAAGAGAGCGTCTCGATCTCATCTACACTCTTGTACTTCATATCTGTATCTCCAACTAGTCCATTGCCTTCTTGATGGCCGCAAGAAGCTCATCGTATGTCTCAAATGCCTCAAGATCAGGATTGTCCGCCTTGATCTGATCTGTGCTCTTGAACAGGAAGCCTGCCTTGCTCGCATAGATCATTCCCAGATCGTTGTGGCTGTCACCGCTTGCTATAGTGTCGTAGCCGATTGACTGCAGAGCCTTGACTGTTGTGAGCTTCGACTGTGGGCATCTCATCTTGAAGCCTGTGATCTCACCGTCATCTGCAACGATCAGCTCATTACAGAATATTGTAGGGTAACCGAGCTTCTTCATGAGAGGGCCTGCAAACTGTGAAAATGTATCGCTTATGATTATCACCTGTCCTATGGATCTCAGCTCATCCAGAAACTCCTTTGCTCCAGGGATAGGATCTATCTTTGCTATAGTCTCCTGTATCTCCTTGAGTCCAAGTCCGTGCTCCTTAAGTATACCAAGTCTCCAGTTCATGAGCTTATCGTAGTCAGGCTCATCCCTTGTTGTTCTCTTAAGCTCAGGTATTCCACTTGCCTCCGCAAATGCGATCCAAATCTCAGGCACCAGTACTCCCTCTAAATCAAGACATGTTATATACATATTATATTATCCTCCGTTCTTATAAATAGTGTGAATTAATGCATGTCATACTCCTCCCGTTTCTGACCACACAGATGCATTATAGCACAGTATCACGCAGACTAACAATCACTACTTTCAGGCATTTGCCCGGACTTCTTCCATCTGTCCAGAGCGTATCCATAATCCCGGATTATCATGTCGAGCTGCACCCTTTCCGTCACTCTCATGTGGCTTCCCTTCAGGTATACTCCGTCCATGAAACCGATCCGTATCGTCATTCCGCACTCACCTCTCATCGCAGCCGGTCTCTTCACCACACTTGCACCCGCCGCCTTCTGAAGCTCTTCGTACCTTTCATAATTCTTCTGCCATGCCCTCATATAGGTCTCAACTTTCCTTCCCGGAATATTGACCCTCACTCCACCATAGCGTCCATCCGGCCCCGGGAAGAAATACTCTATCCTGAAGTCATTCTCACTTATTATTAGCGTACCGCCGCTCGCCAGCTCTTCTCTGCATGTTCTTCCCATAACTTATCCTCACACATTCCTGAGACTTTCAAATGTATTGTAAATGTTCAGCAGGCCATATCCCCACTCGGGATTCGGATACTGCCTGATCTCCAAAAGCCCGCCCGAACTTCCCGGTCTCACCGCTCCCCTTATCAGGTAGCCCCTTATCTGGTTGCCGTTTATATTCCTTATCATCTTTCTCCCATACGACCACTCAAGCATGATGGCACTGCAGCCCGCAGTGTATGAAGCCGCCACTGAGGTGCCGCTTCTTATAACCGTCTCCCCGCTGGCTCCTTCTCCCCTTATATTCACTCCGGGAGCGAGAAGATCCGGTTTCACCCTGCCGTCCGCCGTATAGCCTCTGCTGTTGTCTATATACAGATTACCATTTGAGTGATCATATGCGCAAGTGCATATCGCAGTCTCCGCCACCGCCGGGCTGGTTATGGTCACCCCCGGATCACTTGACACAAATCTCGTCCCCGGGGATACAAAGCTGCTTATGGGCAGCCACGCGTTAAAGCTGAGCTCCGTGGTTCCAACACCGTACACCCTTATCCGCCATATACCATTTGCCGGGGTTATAAATCTGAGCATGATGAGCTCCTGCCCAGCAGAATCCTCTATGAGAAAATAGTCGACATATATCATCCCACCTCCAAATATCGGACGGATGATCGAGCTCCTGTCATACCTCGGCGATATCCTCTCTATAAATTCCCCGCCGGGAATCTCTATGGCCACCGAGTAGGTATTGGTGGACTTACCCCATATCTCAAGTGTAAAGCTGTTGCGATCTGCCACATCGATCTCAACGACATCGTATGCCCCTGTGACGATTCCGGAATAATGATGTCCTGCTCTCCCCTCGTTGCCACCGGCAGCAGACACCGCAAGCCCCTGAAGCTCTCCTATGTTGTTTATATATTTGTCAAGTGCTTCCGCCCCCGTATGGCTTCCACTGTTGGTCCCAAGCGTCACGAGTATGCTCATAGGCATGCGCAGCTTTTTCTGCTGCTCAAGCAGATATGCTATCGCTGTCATTATGTCAACCTCACTGTACGCATTTGCATCCGATGGAATACCATAAAAACTGCGTAGATTCTGCTTTGCCTGCTTTAACTTCACCACCACCAGGTCTGCCGACGGAGCCACACTCACAGCCGTTCCCGCGCAGAAGCTTCCATGCCCGGTGGTATCCGTCAATATCCTTTGTCTCTCATCCACAGCAGCCTGTATCTCCTCCGTGCTATACTCCCTGCCGTAGCCGTATGATGCGTTGTCAGCCTCCTCCACTGTCTGATCCCACGCCGCAAGTATCTTTGTCTTACCCCCATCCCGCACAAATGAACTGCCAAATATATCGATCCCCGTATCGACGATGCCAAGCAGTATCCCCTTTCCGGTGAGTCCGAGTATATTTTCCTGCTGGATATTGATAACCCCTATAGCCTCAAGAGCCCCCACATCGTCCATCAGGCCGTACACTTTTGGGAAAAGATTGTACTCAAGCCTTGAAAAACTCTCCATATACCCGGCCGGAAACGGCTGATATGCCACCGCATATCTGTCGTCTATTATGTTGAGCCCGTATGGCTGATACAGATCCATCAGAACTTCCCTGTCTCCGTTGTATTCTATTATATATTCCACATAATCCTCTGAGTAAACAGCATCTGATATCACCGCACATCCCTCCAGGGGCAATCTATATAGTATATGCAGCAAATTCCGAATCTTTACACAAAAATACCGCAGCACGGAAATTTCTCCGGCTGCGGTATGTCTCCATCTGTACATTATATGTACCGGCTATATTCTATTTTATTGTTTTGTATCAATATACTTCTGAACCTGCTGCTTCAGGATATTGAACTGGCATGGACCTGTCTCGAGAACGACTGTATTGAACTCCTTCAGGTCAAACTTTGATCCAAGCTGTTCCTCAGCATAATCCCTGATCTCCTGCATCTCATAGAAGCCTGTTGAATAACTCTGGTATACGGCAGGATCACCTATCATGGTAGTATACAGATCGTCGGCAGCATCGCCGTTGAATCCCTTTTCATTCAGGTAATCTTTTGCTTCCTGCAGTGACCAGCCCTCATAGTTGATTCCTATATCGATCCTTCCACTTATGAGATAATTGATCTCATCGTTTAACCTGTACAGTTTTGCAACGGTGTCCGAATCAGATGCCCCATCAAATGTGTAATAGTTTATGGCATCATAGCACGCATACATTGCCCAGCCCTCCTTGTATCCAAGGAAGCTTAATATGGTACGTACCGGTTCAGGATCTGTTGACATGTAGTATGCATTCTGCAGCATGTGTCCCGGATATCCCTCATGGGCAAGTGTGGTCCACATACCATCCGTATGTTTGCCATTTACCCTGATAAGGTTGTTGTCCTGGTCATCGATCGCAGGTGACATATAGTATGCCAGCGTATTCTCCTGAATATCCTCAAGGCTCTTATCAAGCTTCTTCGCCTGATACTTTATCTCTCCAAAGTCTGGGTAGTTCTTGGTGGCTGTATTCATGAGTATATCTATTATTTCTGAAGGCTCCTTTGAGTCACTGTCTCCAAAGAGGTCATCGTAGTGCTCCACAAAATATTCATATGAATCGTACTGTGTCATGGCTATGGAATACAGATCTGTCATGAGATCTGACAGGTTGTCATCCAGCATCTGTGCCACTTCCTCAGGTGTCTTATCAGTTCCCGCAGCGTCCTTCAAAAGGTAAGCGTAATACTCTTTACCACCTTCATAGCCACACACACCGCCCTGGTTCTTACCGGTTCCCTTGAGCGATGACAGCACATCTATAACATCCTCATATGCAGGTATAAGACTTTCCGCAACGGCCTTCTTGTTCTGTTCCTCAAAGTCCGCTATCTCGTCCGCAGTCAGGAAGTCCAGCGCCTCGATGTTATCGTTGAACACCTGTATCATGAAGTGATTGTCCTTGTCCTTGATGAAGTCTTCGCACTGCTCGATGACCTTATCGCACACGGCATCACTCATAAAATATCCCTTCTCGGACTTTGTCTTCTCAAACTCTAGATAGTCATCAAAATAATCCCTTACCATTCCAAGCACCTGGAGATATCTCTCCACATCACCCTTGTCGTCAAAACGGTAGTCTGTGAAATATGTGGATATATTCGACTGCAGTCCTTTCATAGGTGAGAACGGCTCGCTGAGGTATATGTTCAGATAACCCTCTGACTCCGTCTCCAGATACTGATTAAGTATATCGTATGTGAGCTGCTGGCTCTCCGTGAGATCGTCCCTGTCAAATGACTTGAGCTTGTCAAAGGACTCATCAAACTCAGCCTTACTTTTTTTGATTCCCTCATCGCTCATATCCGAATCGCCCAGAGATACCTCCGGCTCAGGAATACCAAGGGCATCCCCATCCTTTATCTCATAGTTGTACGAGAGTGTGTCCGATGTCACACTGTCCACATACTCATCGTGCAGATATTCCTCGAACTCCTTCTGCACCTTTGTGTAGTCGTCCGCATTATCCTTTATTGTTCCTGTGATAGTCTTCTCATCAAACATATGAGAAGTACATGCAGTCATCGACATGGCCATGGCTCCGACAACAGCAGCCACGACAAATCTTCTCATATTCTTTTTGAATCTGGTCATACATCTACTCCTTACTTAATATATTATCCCTTCACATAACCTATCTACACATTGTATGCCATAAACCATACTATTGTCCATTTATTTTATGTTAAGGTTACAATATACCGAGTCCGTCCAGAACAACCTTTACTCCTATGAGTATAAGTATGATACCTCCGGCAAGCTCAGCCTTTGACTTGTACTTTGTTCCGAATATACTTCCGATCTTCACTCCGACCGCTGAACATATAAATGTGATACATCCTATGAATAATACCGCAAGTATGATATACAGAGTGGACAGCTTGAGGAATGCAAATGACACTCCAACCGCCAGTGCGTCTATGCTGGTTGCAACCGCCAGAAGGAACATGACCTTAAAGCTCATATCTGCATCTACTTCCTCTTCCTCGCCAAACGACTCCTTGATCATGCTTCCGCCGATGAACAGGAGGAGCACAAATGCGATCCAGTGTGAACATTTGCTTACCAGATCTGCAAAAAAGCTTCCGAGGACATATCCTACCGTCGGCATAAGTGCCTGAAATCCTCCAAACCACGCACCTGCGATAAGCATGTGCTTCACCTTGATGTTGCGCAGGGACAACCCCTTACAGATAGACACGGCAAATGCATCCATTGAAAGACCAACTGCCAACAGGAATAACTCTGCAATACTCATAATTTTTCTCCTTGATATAGATTTGACGGATGCAGTCACAGACACATATAAAAAGAGACCTCCCGGGCAGCTAAAAGCTGTCCAGAAAGTCTCATCATCTACAGTAATACCAGATTCACGCCATCATCGACCGATGGTTGCCAATCATTATGTTGATATCACAACGCAAGCTCTGCGCTGACTACTCCCTTAATGAACGGTGATATTCTAGCATATTGATAAAATATTATCAAGTAGCATTTTCCTGTTATCGCATTATCGTTATTACAGATCTGTTCAGTCCTGCTTATCGATCTGAGTTGCGCTTGCCTCCTCAAGTGCCGGTGTTCCGCGCAGTTCTATGATAGGGCTTCCCTTGCCCTTTATATAATCACCTGTGATGGTCACCCTTCCTATGGTGTCATCCCTTGGGATCTGGTACATGATATCCAGCATGAATTTCTCTATAATTGCACGCAATGCTCTGGCTCCCGTCTTCCTCTTGATCGCCTCCTCGGCTATCGCCTCGTATGCCGAATCGTCAAATCTAAGATCCACCTCATCCAGTGCAAGGAGCTTCTTATACTGCTTTAATATCGCATTCTTAGGCTCCTTGAGTATGCTCACGTACATATCCTTGTCCAACGCATCAAGTGTGAAGAGTACCGGAAGTCTTCCAAGAAACTCAGGTATCATGCCAAACTCACGGAGATCCTCGGTTGTAACCTGTCTCAGCAGATTCGGATCATCATCATATTTGTCCTTAAGCTCAGCCTTAAAGCCCATTGACGCCTGCCTGCTTATTCTCTGCTTTATAATCTCCTCTATATCAGGGAATGCTCCACCACATATAAAGAGGATGTTCCTTGTGTTGATCGTAGTCATAGGAACCATGGCATTCTTGCTTCCTGATCCAACAGGCACCTCGACATCCGCGCCCTCGAGGAGCTTCAGCAGTCCCTGCTGTACGGATTCACCGCTCACATCCCTGCTGTTGCTGTTCTGCTTCTTGGCGATCTTGTCTATCTCATCTATGAACACGATTCCTCTCTCTGCCTTCTCCACATCATTGTCGGCGGCGGCGAGAAGCTTTGACAGAACGCTCTCTACATCATCGCCTATATAACCGGCCTCTGTAAGAGTTGTCGCATCAGTTATTGCGAGAGGCACCTTGAGAAGTCTTGCTATGGTCTTGACTATATATGTCTTACCACAGCCTGTAGGTCCCACCATCAGCATGTTGGACTTCTCTATCTCTATATCATCCATGGTATCTGTGAGAACCCTCTTATAATGATTGTATACAGCCACGGATATAACCTTCTTGGCATATTCCTGTCCCACAACATACTCGTCCAGCATAGCCTTGATCTTATGAGGAGCCGGAATTGTCTTAAGCGTGAGTTCTTCCTCCTGCTTCTTTTCCTTTGGCGCCTTCTTCTTGACTTTCTGTGACTTTGGCACGTCATTCTGTGCCTTGAACTTGGACATATCTATATTGCCAAATGGCATATTTGTCAGATCTATGAACTGCATATTGCCAAGCCCCGGCATGTTGCCAAACCCGGAATTGTTGAAGCTGTCAAATGATCTCTGCATGCAGTCTGCACATATATTTATATCTCCAGGCATATGTATCAGCTTGCCGGCCACGCTCTCCGGTCTCCTGCACAGGTAGCAGTATTTCTCGTAATCGTCATCGTTGTCCTTATCATCCGATGCATGTCCATCGGTATCCACCGTATCCGGTGTCTTCTTATCTATATCATCATAATTCTCTGCCATATCTCATTTTCCTTTCCTGATTATACATATAGTCTCAGTCAGAAATATAATAACACACATATACCACATTTACCAACACCTGCAAATATGAAATTACTGTAAATTAACCGCTGGCACGCAGCGCCGCCCCGCTTCCGTCCTTAATATTATTAAGTCATTTGTCTGTTTTTTGTATTATTTTACCGCTGGCATCTTTCGAATCGTTTTAAAATTTCGGCATTTGCGAAGTGCTATGGAATTGGATTTTTCGCTATGCTATAATCATTAAAAATAAATACAACGGGTAAAAGGAGGACTGTAATTATGAAGAAACTTGAAATCGTAGTTCGTTCAGAAAAGCTTGATGATGTAAAGTCAATACTTGATGAGTGTGAATCAACAGGTGCCATGGTATCAAACATCATGGGTTACGGTAATCAGAAGGGATATAAGACAACTTACAGAGGAAGCGAATATGTTGTAAACCTTATTCCAAAGGTAAAGATCGAGACCATCGCAGCAGACGATGTTGCGGACAAGATCATTTTCAAGGTTTGCGAGAGAATATCCACAGGTAAGATCGGTGATGGTAAGATCTTCGTATATGATGTGGCAGATGTCGTTCGTATCCGTACAGGCGAGCGTGGAGAGACAGCGCTCTAATAAGCACAGGTATCCAGTATCATTCCTTTTTCTAAATTGGCAGGCAGTGACATTTGTCCACTGCCTGTTTTTTATCGTTCAGCTCTGTCTCCCAGTATCTTCAGCAGACTCCCTGGGGTCATCCCTGTATACCACTTAAACTCTCTCTGGAAATGCGCCTGGTCAGAATATCCCATGTCATCCATATAATCCGTGACATGTCCGCCCGGATGCTCCAGCATTTTTCTCACAGTCTCCCTGATCCTCACGATGCGGGCAAACCTCTTGGGGCTGACCCCCAGCTCCTCCACAAATCTCCTATGCACATGTCTAACGGTGCATCCCATCTGCTCAGCAAGCTCTGATATGCTTATCTTCCCTTTTGCCGCATATATGACATCCGCCTGTTTCACGATGTCCGAATCAGCCATGCCATTCCTCTGCCACAACGATCCGCATTTCTCTATATGCTCCGTGATCTCCTCCGTCGCACTCTCTATCGGATCTTCTGCACCATTTCCTGTAAATGCATGATCAGCCGTCAGCAGTTTTTCAAGCAGACGCATATCTTGGGTATCCAGAGTCTCCCTGCCAAGTCCAAGATCCTGCTCCACAGATATGAAGCTGCAGCTCTCCTCAATGCAAACAGCCGCCTCCAGTTCACCCGGATACACCCTTTTGATGTGTCCATCCGTACATATCACACATATCCCAGTATTCTCCTGTGGCACTATTCTCAGCCCACCCAAGCTGTAACCAGCTCTCACATACACAGACTTCTCATTCTTTTCTATCAAATTAGTATGTACTTCACTGCAAAAATTAACATTCAATAAAATCTGACTATCCATACGCCATCTCCGCATAACTTTATTTATCTTTACCGTATCTTTGCTTTATTATATTAAGCCCATGCAAAATATAATAAGGTTTATCGTTCCACGTCCGATTTTTTCAATATTTTACCATATCTCAATACTATACTCAACCCAAGTTAGTAATTGAGGTGTGGCACTGAGATACTTATTATCAGTCATATCTCAGTGACGTACGATCAGATATAATGTGCACAAAGATGTGTTTTGTCAGGAGCATACCTGGCGGGACGCATCTTTTTTTTATTATCTGATCACTTCCACAACTACAATGTATTAAAAGGAGGAATGATTATGGAAGACGTAAGCACAATTGTATTTGGAGTATGGTTCCTTGTCGGAGCCGCACTGGTATTCTGGATGCAGGCCGGATTTGCAATGGTTGAGGCCGGTTTCACAAGAGCCAAGAATGCCGGAAACATTATAATGAAGAATCTCATGGATTTCTGTCTCGGTACAGTTTCATTCATGATCCTCGGTTCATCACTTCTGCTCGGCAGCAGTGACTGGGCACTCGGAGGTTTCATCGGAAAACCATCATGGGATTTGTTCCTTCACTTTGAAAACTATGACTGGTCAAGCTTCGTATTCAACCTTGTGTTCTGTGCAACAGCAGCAACCATCGTGTCAGGAGCTATGGCAGAGAGAACAAAGTTCTCTGCATATTGTGTATACTCAGCTATCATCTCACTGCTGATATATCCTATTGAGGCTCACTGGATCTGGAATCCAGGTGGCTGGCTTGTAAAACTTGGCTTCCATGATTTTGCCGGTTCATGTGCCATCCATATGGTAGGTGGAATCTCAGCACTGATTGGTGCCGCATTACTTGGACCTCGTATCGGAAAGTTCAATAAGGATGAGAATGGCAAAGTAGTAAAGGTTCACACCTTCCCTGGTCATAACCTTCCACTCGGCGCACTCGGTGTATTCATCCTGTGGTTCGGCTGGTACGGATTCAACGGTGCAGCCGCAACATCTGTTGAGCAGTTAGGTTCTATCTTCCTCACTACTACTATCGCACCTGCACTTGCAACAGTTTCATGTATGATATTTACATGGCTCAAATATGGCAAGCCTGATGTGTCAATGTGTCTCAACGCTTCACTCGCTGGTCTCGTTGCCATCACAGCTCCTTGTGATACAGTCGATGCTTTCGGCGCAGCTATCATCGGTATCGTTGCCGGACTTCTCGTAGTATTCGGAGTATGGCTCTGTGACCACGCATTACATGTTGACGATCCTGTCGGTGCCGTAGCCGTACATGGTGTAAATGGTATCTGGGGAACAATCGCTGTAGGTCTCTTCTCCACAACAACTGTTCCTGGAAATGATACATTAAACGGTCTGTTCTACGGCGGTGGCATTCATCCACTCCTCATCCAGTTACTTGGATTTGCAGCAGTTGCAGCATGGACAGCAGTTACGATCACCATCGTATTCCTGATCATCAAGAAGACTATGGGACTTAGAGTATCTGAGGAGGAAGAGATCAAGGGACTTGATCCTACAGAGCATGGTCTTCCTACAGCATACGCAGATTTCCTGACAACAAAGTAATTCATAATATATAGTATTATCTGCAATCAAAAAGCCTGTGGTATGAATCAAAGTTCATATCACAGGCTTTTTAATATATTCACATCCACATGCCATGTATAAGCAGCATATGCGGATTCTTCCTGTCTCCATACTCGTGTATTGTCATCTCTTACCCCCTGTAAAAGCATTGGTTAGATTGTCCTAACCTATGACATATTATCACAGAAAGGCACTTATATACAACACAATATTGCACAAAGAAAAAAGATCCCAGTCATTACGACCGGGATCCGTCTTAAAACAAACATCTATAGATTAAAGACTGTAAGAACCTGATTCTCCATCAGCTGTATAATATACCATGCCTGTTTCTGGCTGGTAGTATACGTTCAATTCCTTAACTGTCTTATTGCCAATAACTTCCTTCACCTTAGCAACGATTGCTGCCATCTTGATCTGACCGCCAGCGAACTCAACAAATACATTCTCTGTTGTCTTAGCTGGAGCTGCCTTCTTTGCTGGAGCCTTCTTTGCAGGTGCTGCTGCCTTTGTCTCTTCCTTCTTAGCTGGTGCTGTTTTCTTTGCAGGTGCTGCCTTTGGCTCTTCCTTAACTGGAGCTGCCTTCTTTGCAGGTGCTGCCTTTGTCTCTGTAGCTGCTGTCTTCTTTGCAGCTTCCTCTTTCTTAACTGCCTCAACCTTAGCAAGTGCTGCTGCAGGTGTTGCCTTTGTTACCTTCTTTGTCTCATCTGCCTTCTTTGCTGTAGCCATGATTCTTTCCTCCCAAATAAAAAGTATCTATGTAATCTTATGTATTTATTTTCAAGCTAGTTTGATATTACTCCATTTTTTATATTTTTTCAATATAACCAAATTCTTTTCTCCCTTTTGTATCGTTTTGAGAATTGATTTACAATAAATAGCAACACTTTACACAAAAAGGCGGTCACAGATCGTTGTAAATCCGTGACCGCTTTTGTCATTTTGTACAAATACACACACTAATTCGTGAGAATATTAACCACTTCACTCAATTTCATTCCGTTTGATCCCTTCAAAAGCACTATATCCTCAGGCTTCATGAGCGCCATAAGGTATATCGCGATCTCCTCCGTGTCAGTGAATGACACAGTCTTGGCATACTTCGTATCACAGGCATCCAGAGCTTCCTTGATCTTCTGGGCATGCTCTCCGATGACTATGACCTCATCTATCTTCTTATCTCTGAGATACTCTCCAACTTCATAGTGGTACTCATCGCTCTTCTCTCCGAGCTCAAGCATATCGCCGAGCACGATATACTTCTTGCCCTCGCACTTCATGTCACAGAGGACATCGGTGCTGGCCTTCATGGAATCAGGGCTTGCATTGTATGTATCGTCTATGATCGTGTATTTGCCAGGAAGCTTGATGACCTTCTGTCTGAGGCCTCTGAAATTCTCAAATGCCTTCGACGACTTCTCATATGGAACTCCAAGCTGATGCGACACAGCCATGGCCACCAATGAATTGCGCACGTTGTGCAGTCCCATCACTCCTACCTTGACAGTTACAACGTCATCCCCATGTACCATATCGTATACAGAATATCCATCCTCCATGCGGATGTTAGTCGCTCTGAAGTCCATGCCCTCGCCGCAGCCATATGTGTATACCTTACATGGTATCTCATCCTTGACCGCATACAGCATAGGATCATCACCGTTGATATACAGTGTTCCATTCTCGCCCATGCCCTTGATGATGCTGAGCTTCTCCTTGCGGGTGTTCTCCAGTGAACCCATATATTCTATATGTGCAACGCCTATGGTCGTTATAACGCATATATCCGGCTGAGCTATATCAGTGAGGATGTCCATCTCACCCGGCTCGCCGATTCCAAGCTCAAGAACAGCCGCATCGTACTCGTCTGTCATCCTTGACACCGTGATAGGCTCGCCGTACACCGAATTGTAATTGCCCTCTGTGTGGAAGCACTTCATTCCAGCACTGACAGCCGCTGTGATCATCTCTCTTGTCGTGGTCTTGCCCACGCTTCCTGTAACCGCCACAACAGGCATATCGTATCTGTTCCTTATATACTTTCCAATGGCCTGCAATGCCTTAACAGTATCATCCACCCTGATATACGCCTTGTCCGACACCACAACATTGTCATGCTCCGATGTGAGTGTGGCTGCTGCAGTCTGAAGTGCTGATTCTATAAATCTGTGTCCGTCGGTTCTTGTTCCTATGATCGGCACGAACAGATCGCCCTCCTTGGCCTCCTTAGAGTTTATACAGATGTCAGTGAGAACAGTGTTCTCATCTCCGCAGAGGAGTACGCCTCCTGTAGCTTCCAGAATATTTTTTACTGTTATATCTACCATCACTATCCCCTTTTTTCATATTGATAAAATATATACAACCGGGCTTTACCGCCGCTCCGGCTTCATCAGGTGTCCATTATAGCACTGTATTATGCTTTTGTATATTTAAATCTCTTTACTTTTATAATCCCAGAACTGTTCAAGGATCCCGTCCACATTTTGCATGTTGCATATCACGCTGTCATTCCATTCCACAGGAAACAACTCCGTGTAACGCCTGGTGGCAAATCTCTCGTCTATCAGAAGTATTATCCCCTGATCCGTCTCCGTCCTTATGACTCTTCCAGCAGCCTGAAATACCTTGTTTATTCCCGGGTACTGGTACGCATATCTGAATCCATTCCTGTCGGATGCAGCCTCTTTTTCGTCCGCCGCGGTTCTGCTGTCGAAGTAATCCATCATCAGCTTTCTTTCCGTGCACACCTGGGGAAGACCGGGTCCGACTATTATCGCTCCTATCAGCCTGTCACCAGTCAGATCGATTCCCTCGGAGAATATTCCGCCCATGATACACAGTGCCAGCACATTGTCCTTCTCCTCAAATGCCCTCAGAAAGCTCTCTCTGTCGCTCTCCGTCATGTATTGTTCCTGGGCTATAACTTCCACCCCAAGAGACTCTGGAAGCTCTTCAGTGAGCACATGCACCTTCTCCAGCATGGCATACGATGGAAAGAACACCATATAGTTGCCCGGTCTCGCACTTATCACGCGCTCTATATAGCTGTAAATGTTCCTGTACATCGCCTCATTACGGTTTGTGTATCTGGTCGTGACATCATTTGCTATCATTATCTTCCTGTTCTCCGCAGAAAATGGAGACGGGATGTATATTGCCCTGTCCTCCGGGCAGTCCGACAGCATCTCCATATAATATCTGACAGGAAGTATCGTAGCCGAGAAAAACACCGTGGCAAGCCCTTTGTCCAAGCAGTTTCTTATGTTAACTGCAGGCTTGACGCAGTACAGTCTCACCACAAATCTTCCGTCATCCCTTATCTCGTCATACACGACATAATTCTCATCCATCATCTCCGCAATGTTCAGAAATGAGGTGAGATTAAAATAAAAGTTCAGGACTTCCTTTCTCTCCGGGATCTGCCTGTGCTCCTCCAGAAAGAGCTGTATTGCTTCATGGAGGCTGAGCAATTTCAGGTGAAGAGGTGCTATGCTCGAGAGCACCCTGTATCCCTCCTCAGGAACCTCCTTCTTCATCGTAAGCAGCTCTCTGTTGCAGCTTCCTATATGTCTTGCCATACGGCCGCCATACTGGGCTGTGAGCTTCTTGAGCTCCAGAAAGTCCTCCTTCACAATCTCCGCACTGTACATGGACGAAGCCCTGTCCACAAGGTTGTGCGCCTCATCCACAAGGAATACATAATCTCCCGGCTTACCGCCCTCCGCCGCAAAGAACCTCTTGAGGCTCGCCCTCGGATCAAAGACATAGTTATAGTCACATATCACCATGTCAGCAAACAGACTCACATCAAGGCTCAACTCAAACGGACACACCCTGTGAGCCTGTGCGTACCGTATTACCACATCTCTGTCAACCACCGTCTCATGTAATACCACGTCGTACAGAGCATCATTTACCCTGTCAAAATGCCCCTCGGCATACGGACATACCGCAGGATTGCAATCCACCTGTTCCTGACAGCATATCTTCTCTTTTGCCGTGAGTATTACAGTCTTAAGCCTGAGACCTCTGTCCTCCAGCAGCTCCACCGCATTTCTCGACACAGTGTGGGCTATGGTCTTGGCTGTCAGATAGAATATTTTCGACACATGTCCCTGAACCATGGATTTTATGGACGGGTACACCGCCGCCATGGTCTTTCCGATTCCAGTTGGTGCCTGGACATACAGATGTTTTTCCTGCTCAATAGCCCTGTACACATACAGAGCCATCTCCTTCTGGCCCTTCCTGTACTCAAATGGGAACTCCATGTCCGAGATGGACTGATTTCTCATGAGCTGATGCTTTTCCACCAGATCAATCCATTTGCAAAGCTCCGCCATCATTGAGCTGAACCATTTCTCCAGATAGCCAAATGAATATCTCCGCCTGAAGAACTTCTCCTTCTCGCTGTCAAGGTTTACATAACTTATCCTTACATCTATCCAGCTATAATTATTCTCTTTTGAATATATATACGCATAGCACATCGCCTGGGCCACGTGGACGCGCTGCGGGCTCTCCATGTCATCGAGGTTCCTGTATATGCCCTTTATCTCATCTATAAGCACATCGCTGTCATGGAAGTCCACAGCATACCCCTCTGCCATGTCAAAGCCGTCGTCAATATCCCCGGACTCTTCCTGTTCGCCACCGCATCTGTCTATGATTCCATCAGCCCGGCCCTCCACAGTTATCAGATGTCCGCCAAGCTCCTCTGTATACCGGAGCGGCACCTCTGAATTATAATGAGACCCTGCCCTTTTCTGAAGCTTCCTGTGAATCCTGCTACCCGCATTCATCGCTTCTCTGGACAGAGTCCCACTACTGCTATCACTTATATCGCCACTGCGGAAGATGAATTCCACCAGGCTCCTAACTGATATTTTTATATTCATTATCTCTTATATACTATCTTCTCTGCGAGATCGTCCGCAGTCTGTCTGTCTATGAGTATCTCAACCAGCTTAAGTGCAAATTCTATGGCTGTTCCCACTCCTCTGCTGGTGATCACATTTCCGTCCACCACTACCGGCTCCGTGCTGTGGCGCTTCGCCATGAGCTGATCCTCACATCCCGGATAACATGTTGCATTCTTGTCCGCAAGCACGCCAAATGCGCCAAGTGCTGTAGGTCCCGCACAGATAGCAGCCACATAACCGCCTCTGTCATTCTGTGCCTTGACCATGGCCTGAACCTTTGAATTTGTCTTGAGGTTCGGAACCCCCGGAATACCTCCAGGAAGAACTACAAGATCGCACTGGTCATCGATCTCTGATAACTTCTCATCCATCGTGACCTCCATGCCGCGCGCTCCTGTCACTGTATCCTGATCGTCAGCCGACACCATCAGGCACTCAACTCCGGCTCTCCTCAAGAGATCCACCACCGTGAGAGCCTCTACCTCTTCATAACCTGTTGCAAATAAAACTCTTGCCTTCATCACTTTTCCTCCTTATTCGCACTCTTTACAAAACTGTCTATATCACGTCTGTCCATGCCGCTCAGGGCGCTGTTCTGATAGATACCGTCCTCAGTCACATCCCTGCCAAACCACGTTGGCGGCACAAATGTATTTGCAAATTTCTCCTCCGGGAATTCAACCTCAGCATAGGTGAGTCCGCCAAATATCCCGTCGAACACGTCCAGCTCGATCTTCAGTTCCCTGTCCACTTCACTGTCACCACAGGTTCCGTCTGTATCGGAAAGCGGTATTATATACCGGTCCTTCTCTATTATATTGCCGTCTGCCTTACATCTGAGATTCCTGTATTCATCCTCGTCCAGATCCATCTCGAATTCCTGCCTGCTGAGCAGTCCCTTGGATTTGACCGTGAGCACACGTCTGTCGTCCGTTCTCCTGATCCTTATGACCGGCTTCACGGACACATACATCTGTTCCATGTGCTTCACCTGATATTTTGTCAGATCGACAGGTATCTCATGTACAAGGTATTTTCTCTCTATCTCCATATATGCCTCCACCTATTCAAACCAAATGACCGCCTTATCAGAACACATCTCCCGGCGGTATATCTCCACTCACATAGCTTCCTATAGCTTTGTTCATAAATACCATGGACACGACAAGTGCGATGATCCATACAACAAACGAGGATAACAGATATCCAAGAGCAGTGTTGACCGACATTATGAACACCGCCAGAGTCTGTGCATAGACACATATCGTAAATACCTTGCCGTAGGACAGTCCCGTGTTGAGAATTCTTGCAAGTCTATTGCCCGCTATACTGAATATCAGCGCAAGGAGAAGCTGTCTGCCCGCCGATGCCACCATCACCGCAATGAACATGATCACCATGTACATATAAAATACCGGTGTCAGTACCGCCAGCTTGCTATTGTTGAAGCCATCCGGCAGGAACATGTATTTGAGCGGTGTCTCCATGTAATCATAGCCCTTGCCATCTGAGACCATTCCCATGACTATATTCTCACTTCCTATGGCGATGTACACTCCATCCGTTTCCATGGAGTCAAGGTTCACTGACGCATTCTCCGTGTTGATGTACAGAGTAGCATTTCCTATCTCAAGCTGCATATCATGTTCCATGTCGAGCTTATTGTCATGATATGTGAATGCCGGGATCTTATTTGTTATGAGATTCCTCAGACCTCCGACCTTGCCAACCCAGAATATGGCGTCTATTCCAAACTCTATAAATGCCAGTAAAAAGGATATGATCACCACAAACCACACAAGGCGTCCCGTCTTCAGCTTAACCAGTTGTTTGTAATTCTTCGGACTGCTGACCGCTATCGACAACTGATCGAGCAGCGTCACCTTCTTGTTCTCTTCCTGTTCTTCCATATAAATCTCCAACTCTAATAATTATTGACCGGCAAAATGAACCAGCTATTCCATCGGCTCTATGATCCCAAGCTTCACCATAGCCTTATATATTCCATCATTCTCCGCATCGTCTGTGACCATCATAACCTGTCTTTTGAGCTCCTCCGGCCCCTTCTCCATGATTATGCTGTTCGGACAATATAATAACATAGGTGCGTCATTGTTGCCATCACCAAATGCATATGCATTTTCAAGCGGAATATCAAAATAATCCAGAAGATACTGTATACCTGTCGCCTTACTAAATCCCTTGGGAACTATCTCGCAGAAATTTGAACCTCTGTCGATATAGTCAAAATGCTGTGATACATACGCGCGGAACTCAGGAACATTTTTATTGTCATCCGCGAACCAGCAGCAGAACTTGTCGAATTCAAAGTCATCCGAGTCCACATCCTCCCCAACAAATATTCCATTTGCCCGGAAGTATCTGACCATCTCTGCAAGGAGTTCATTTCCCATGTTCTGACCGTCCACGTACACCTTGTCTCTGTGCTCATACATTCCAAACATGTCATATCTGCGGCATGCATAAGCTATATCCCTGCACACATCCCTGCTGACATCATTGTGGAACAGCTCTTTGCCGTCATAGTAAATGGATGTTCCGCAGCCACACACAAAGCCGTCAAAACCCGCATCCTTGATCTCATCAGTGACATTACAGTAAACCCTGCCAGTGTTGATGAACACCAGATGTCCGTTGGCTCTCGCCTGCGCCAGCGCACGCCTTGCGCTGTCCGGGAAGTATCTCCTTCCGTCCTCGGTTATAAGCGTTCCGTCTATATCAAAGAACAATATCTTCCTGTCTGTGCTTTTCATATATTATATCCATCCTGTCATATATTTACAGGCACATGTATTATAAGTACACGTGCCTGTATCTTCTGTACGCATTATATTTTCACTTGATAACCTGCGCATGCATCAGCATGCTTCATTATATCGCATTTTCTGCAGTCTGCATTACAACTGCTTCATGAGGTCGATCATCTCAAGAGCTCCCATAGCGCAGTCATAACCCTTGTTGCCGGCCTTTGTTCCTGCACGCTCGATGGCCTGCTCGATATTCTCTGTTGTAACAACTCCGAACATTACAGGTACACCTGTCTCAAGTGATACTGAGGCAACGCCCTTTGAAACCTCGTTGCACACATAATCATAGTGGCTTGTCGCACCACGGATAACAGCACCAAGACAGATAACAGCGTCATACTTGCCGCTTGCAGCCATCTTCTTTGCGATTACAGGGATCTCAAATGCACCCGGAACCCATGCAACTGTGATGTCGTCTGCATTCACATCATGACGGAGAAGCGCATCCTCTGCACCGCTGACGAGCTTTGAAACTATGAACTCATTGAATCTCGCTGCTACTATACCTATCTTTGCTCCATTTGCTACTAACTTTCCTTCTACCTTATTCATCTGATTTATCCTCCTTATTCTATATCGGAGCTTACCCAGCCCCTCCTTATGAAATATTAGACTTCGTGTAACATATGACCCATTTTCTCTTTTTTTGTCTTGAGATAAAATGCGTCAAACTTGGTTGGCTCTATCTCTATAGGAACTCTCTCCACGATCTCAAGATTGTAGCCTGCAAGGCCGTATACCTTGAGTGGATTGTTGGTGAGGAGTCTGATCTGTCTGATTCCGAGATCCACAAGTATCTGTGTTCCTATGGTGTAATCCCTTGCATCATCAGGGAAACCAAGCTTGAGGTTTGCCTCAACGGTGTCAAGCCCCTGATCCTGAAGCGCATATGCCTTGATCTTGTTGATAAGGCCGATTCCTCTGCCCTCCTGTCTCATGTACAGGAGCACGCCTCTGCCTTCCTTGGCAATGGCCTTCATGGCCGCATCGAGCTGCTGTCCGCAGTCACACTTCTGTGAGCCGAAGCAATCGCCTGTGAGGCACTCGCTGTGCACACGGCAGAGAACAGGCTTGCCGTCAGCTATATCACCCATTGTGAGTGCCACGTGATGTTCACCGTTCAGCTTGTTGATATATCCACAGATCGTAAACTCACCATACTTTGTTGGAAGCTTTGCCTTGGCTACGCACTCAACGAATACTTCATGCTCTTTTCTGTACTGCACAAGCTTCTCTATGGTCGATATCTTAAGGCCATGAACCTTTGCAAATTCCACAAGGTCATCCTTTCTCGCCATGGTTCCGTCATCCTTCATGATCTCACAGCACAGTCCGCAAGGCTTAAGTCCTGCAACCTTCATAAGATCAACTGTAGCCTCTGTGTGGCCGTTTCTCTCTATGACTCCGCCTGCAACTGCCTGAAGTGGGAACATATGTCCCGGCCTTCTGAAGTCATCCGGCTTTGCATTCTCATCCACAAATTTTCTGGCTGTGTAGCCTCTCTCCTCGGCTGAGATTCCGGTGGTTGTATCCACATGATCCACTGATACTGAAAATGCTGTGCAGTGGTTATCTGTATTGGTTATACACATCTGTGGGAGATTCAGCTTATCCGCATATGACGCATCCATAGGCATGCATATGAGACCTCTCGCCCACTTTGCCATGAAGTTGACATTCTCCGTTGTAGCAAATTCTGCTGCACAGATTACATCTCCCTCATTCTCTCTGTCCTCGTTGTCGAGCATGACAACCGGCTTTCCCGCCGCAAGATCTGCAGCGATCTCCTCTATCGAGTTGAATTCAAAACTCATCACTCTACCTCCTTAAAATATCTGTCTACATAAATCCATTTTCTGCCAGAAACTTCATATCAAGTCCTGATCTATCTGAAGCATTTCCATTTGAAAGCTTTTCATCTGTATCGTCACCTTTGTATGGCATAAGCAGTTTCTCAACATACTTTCCAACCACGTCATTTTCAAGGTTGACCACCTTGCCCGGCTTGCCATCCAGCAGCGTCGTCTCTCCCGCCGTGTGCGGAATGATCGACACCTTAAAGCATGTATCATCGACATACGCAACCGTAAGGCTTATACCGTCTATGGCTATTGAGCCCTTCTCAATGATGTATCTGAGTATCTTCGGAGAACAATCTATTGTCACCCACACTGCATTGTCCTCCCTTTTGAGCTCTCTGATCGTTCCGGTTCCATCTATATGTCCTGACACTATATGTCCGCCAAATCTTCCTCCGGCCGCCATGGCACGCTCAAGGTTCACCCTGCTGCCACCGGTAAGCTGTCCAAGTCCGCTTCGTCTCAAAGTCTCAGGCATTACATCCGCAGTAAAGATATTCCCCGATATGCCGGTTGCAGTAAGACACACACCGTTTACCGCTATACTGTCTCCAACCTGGCTTCCATGGAGAACCTTGTCTGCCTGCACCGTGATGCTGCAGGAGCTTACACCTTTATCTATCTTTCTTATAGTTCCTATCTCTTCTACTATTCCTGTGAACATGTATGACCTCTTTTCTATAAGTTCTTAAACCTTTTTGTATCTGAGCATCACATCTTCATCAAATCTTCTGACCTCGTCAAGTCCAAACATATGTGCATCCGCAGGCACATCAACACCCGTTCCGGATACCGGACTGTACTTGCCCTCGCCGCCAAATATCTTCGGGGCAATGAATACACATGCCTCATCCACAAGACCTTCAGACACCATGCTGTAGTTGAGCTCGCCGCCGCCCTCAAGCAGTATTCCGTCTATGCCTTTCCCGCCGAGGATCGTCATGAGCTGCCTTAGATCCACCTGTCCATCCACATCTTCGGTCTCTATGATGCTTACACCTTTATCCTTGAGTCTCTCACACTTTGCTGAGTCTGAAGCTCCCGCTGCCGTCGTGGCAACTATGGTCTCTATCTCCCCGGCTGTCTGTACGATCTGTGAATCCTCCGGAATCCTGAGCTTGCTGTCACAAACTATCCTGATCGGATTTCTGACATTATCAGTATCCCTGTCCGTGCTTTTCTCTATTCTGCATGTCAGCATCGGATCATCCGCAAGCACTGTTCCTATGCCCGCCATAATACCCTTATGTCTGTTTCTGAGTTCCATGACATACGCCCTTGATGCCTCACCGGTTATCCACTTGCTGGCCCCTGTGTGGGTAGCGATCCTGCCGTCCATGGTCATGGCATATTTCATGGTCACATACGGCTGTTTATTTACTATATACTTAAAGAAAATGCCGTTTATGGCATCGCACTCGGCTTTGAGGCAGTGTGTGTACACCTCTATCCCGGCATCACGCAGTCTCTTAAAACCTTTTCCTGCCACCATAGCATTCGGATCATCGGAACCACAGTAGACCTTTCTGATCTTGTGCTCTATGATCGCGTCCACACATGGAGGCTGCTTGCCAAAATGGCAGCACGGCTCAAGCGTCACATACATGACTGCGCCCTCGGCATCCGCCTGATCCTTAAGACTGGCAAATGCTGCGCGCTCAGCGTGGAGCTCTCCATATCTCACATGATATCCCTCTCCTATGATCCTGCCATCCTTCACTATGACAGCACCTACAAGCGGATTTGGATTCACTGCTCCAGTGCCGCGCCTTGCAAGCTCTATGGCACGTCTCATATATGACGGATCAAATTCATCATCTATATCATATTTTTCCATATGACCACCATCCTACTTAATACCTTTACAGACAGACTATCGGATATTGCTCATTCAAGCCTCCGAAGTATCTGTTCAAAACACAAGAGAAAACCCCGAAGATAACTTCGGGGTTTTCTCTTGTTCAGGTATCCATCACCGAAATCCATCACAACGGACTTCCATCAGATACCCTGTTCTGAATATATAATACTTCTCTCATCCAGACTATACTGTCGGTCCCGGAATCACACCGGATCATGCCTCATGGCTCACGGACTTAAGGTTTCCCTAACACCGTCGGTGGAGAATTGCACTCACCCCCGAAGATCTATCATCATATGCAGTTGTCTCTTAAAAACGACTATATTGTATTCCATATGCCAACGGAATGCAACTGTTTTTTATGATGTATTTTACCGATAATTTTTAAAGCTGTGAATTGAACAGGCTCTTTATCTTGTAGATAATATCATCACTGTCCGCATTTATAGATGCCGCCTCATTTATTCCTGAGAGCTTTGTAAGCTCATCCGTGTCAGCATCTCCGCCGTAACCTATTGTGTATACAGGTATGTTCGACTGTCTGAGCGCACTTGTTATCTCATCCATGGAATATCCCACATTGGCATATCCATCGCTGAGAAGGAACAGCATACACTTTGCATCCGGGTGCTCTGCCTTTGCATCGGTTATCATCTTCATCGCAACCACAACGGCATCATACGAAGCCGTTCCGCCTGAAGCCATCAGATTGTTGACCGATCCCTGGAAATATGATCTCTGGTTCAGGTCAAACTGGGCGATCGGAACCTCCACTGTAACTGAGCTTGAGTAGCTGACAAGCCCAACATAATTGTTGTCATTGATATACTGCGCACCGTTTGTCAGACTGTTCTTGAGCTGGTTCATAGGATCTCCGTCCATGGAACCGCTGCAGTCCGCAACAAACACCGCGATGATGTCCTTGCCGTTATCCTTTGTCTTCTTGTATGTCTTGAGTCCCTGTGTGACCTGTGCACCGGAGAATTCTTCCGTCGCAGTATAATCATCGTTGGCATTGAAGCCCTTCTTTGTCGCGATCGTCTGCATATCATCACTCTTGCAGTAATCCACAACGAGCTGTATGGCCTCAAGCTCTGATGCAGACTTTCCCGACTTGTTACATATGTATACAGGATTGTCATGTCTCACGCCAAATGCAATGAAATCATACATTGACACGAGATTGCTGTCATTGATATATGCCTGATACTCTGACAGCATAGCATCGAGTGTTCCGTTTGATGCACTATCTCTCATCTGCTGTGTTGTATATGCAACGTATGGTATGTTTGAGTTAAACTTTGTAAAGTTATCCTCGCCGTCCTGAAGCAGCGTGAGCAGGAGGTTAAGTCCTGTGGCACTTGTCTGTGGGTTCGTGTATCCCATGGTGATCTTGTTGTCCTGAACGGCCTTTATGGCATCGGCAGCAGTAGTGTAACCGCTGTCCTTCTTCACAAGGATTCCCGCTGTATTTCCAACCAGTCTGTCCGCGTAAAGCTCAAGGCTGCCGCTGTTCGACATCGCATACTCTCCGAACAGGGTGTTGCTCGGGGTGTACAGATCCGGGAGATATTTGCCGGAAATGATATAGTCAGCGGCTGTACCGGATGGCACTGATCTCACGCTCATCGATACCGACTTGCCGTCCGCTGTCTTCACACCAGAACCGTTGAAGGAATTTGCAACATCTATAAGCCATGAGTCGTTGTCCTTTCCCGCCTTCTCACCTGATGTAAATATCTCTATATCTATGTCTCCATTACCCTCAACTGCCAGTGGATATTTGTCTATCTCAGGCAGCTCCGCATACAGATCCGGAGTGTCCAGAGTGACCGTACCCTTTACAGGGGTCGCTTCGCTTACATCGAGATCTGCATATAACTCATCAAGAGTCATATCCGATCTTGATGATCCTCCATTTCCACCGCCTGCTATGTTGATAACCTTCCTGCCGACTATTCCGATAATGACCGCGATCATCGCAATTATCACCAGCACTCCGACTACCACTAATCCTTTTGTCCTCTTATCCATTTCTTCCTCCTTTTACATTCCCTGACTGTGGACATCCTGCCTCATGCCATTCATGCACTCTATGACATCATCCACATATTTCATATCCAGCGAGCTCAGGTTGGTGTCAATATCAACCATCTTCTCCACCAGAATATTGAACTTTCTCACCAGCTCGTCGCCCTGTCTGCACAGATTGTCGAGGTATACCGGCTGGGGTCTAGTGTAATAATCGTATGTCTGTATAAAGCCTATGGCACTGTCCATGTTGCTCTGTGCCTGCTGCTTTATATCCTCGTACAGATTGCGGATACCACTGCCCTCCTCCACATTCTCCTGGAAGTATTCCTCCCTGGACATTATGCTCTCATACTGTCTGTTGAGTCTCTCTATCTGTGCATCAAACAAATGTCCCCTGGCACTGTCCTTGAGCTTCTCCGTCGAGCGTCTTCCCTTGAGTATATGTACATTTGCTGTTATGGTGAATGTCAGCCACACTACACTGATCGCAACACCTATAGCTATTCCCACCATACTGTCAGCCAGCACAAACATTACTATTGCCAGTATGAACATTATCAAGCCTATGATATTGACCGCTATCAATCCCATCGTTTTTCCTCCTAAAGTCAATATATATCACACCGCATCTGCATGTTCATTGTCTCTCTGCAATACGCTGAGCCTTCGCTTTGCAGCATCGGTGACCGTAAGTCCCGAAAAGTCAGCAAATTCCTTCTTCTCATTTCTTATGAGCATGACCGCAAACTCCCTGTCCGTCTCCTCCGCGCAGGACAGCAGTTCATGGTAATCCACCGGCCTATCCTCATATATTCGAAGCGCAACAGCCTCCGGCACAACAATAAACGTCATGGACGTGTGCGTCTTATCCGCTATGTATATCTCCGCCTTGTCCGCAAATTTTGCAAATTCCTCCGCCTGAGTCTGAAAGCCTCCACTCTGAAGCTCCGCCAATATCCTGTCTCTGTCCTCCATGAGACTGTCGAGATACAGATAGCCCTTCAGCAACAGGAGTCCCATAAGTCCATCTGACATATTGAAGTCAAGTATACAGCCATGTCCCTCGTCACTGTCCGTCAGTACATGACACACGCACTCCGCTATATCCTCATCGCTGAGTCCGCTGTATTTATACGCCTGCTCAATCCCATCATTTGTTATGAGCACGGTCTCTACATTTCCCCTTACAGACTTTTTCTTCCTGATGCTCTCAACAGGACGTGCAGCTATCTTGAACGCCTTCAGCTCATTTACAGCATCATCTATACTCTTCTTCCCTGATATAGAGGTCTCAAACCGTCCCTGATCCGTAGCTGCCGCCTGCACATTCCTGTATATCCTTTGTACAGAGATCTTATTTCTCCTCATTATCGCACTTAAAATGTCAATATCTGACTTCTGACCGGCCAGATATCTCTGAAGCTCCGCTCTGAGCTTTCTCCTGAAATCAAGCTCGTACTCAGTGTTGGTTATATCCGTTCCTGAATACCACCGTTTCTCCAGATATTTGTAATTATCCGGATCCCTCAGTCTGTCCAGCGCACTGTTCTTCAGACTGTTCACACCTTCCTCATCGGTCTCCAGCTCACAGGCAAGTTCCGGCACACTGCATCTGTCATGTCTGTAGCCATAGAGCTTATCTATCACTATCTTCTCCCTGTAATTCAGTTTGTCTATGAGTTCATCGAACATCCGCCTGCACATACCATCCTGTGAATAGGACAGCGTATCCGCCTGCACCCCAAATACAGAACTGTACAGTGCTTCATACGGACTGATAACATCCAGCATATATTTATTATTTTCTTTTCTTAGAACATACGCCCTGTGCAATATCCCACACCTCATTCTATATAAGTTCTTAATCCAATATGCAAACCGGCATACATATCTGATATGCCCATCATCATTTTTACTTATATCTGAACTTAATCATTTTCATTATACATGTTTTGCCACAAATTAAAAACATAAAAGTGACGGGATATGGTATTTTATTATTTTATTAAGTGTTTATACAACTGTCTGTCCACCTGTGGTATAATGAATCGACAACAAACTGGGAGGATATCTATGATCAGATTTTTGCCGGATGAATACTATTCATCCACATACAAGATAGATTTCAAAAAGTATTACGACATGGGATACAGAGGTATACTGTTCGACATAGACAACACTCTTGTGAGACATAATGAGCCGGCCACATCCAGAGCGATCCAGCTCATGGAACAGCTCAAGGCCATGGGCTTCAAGGTATGTCTGGTATCCAACAACAAGGAGCCAAGGGTTGCCGCTTTCAACAAAAAGATGAAGGTGAATTACATATTCAAAGCCGGCAAACCATCGAAAAAGGGCTACATCCGTGCCATGAACGAGATAGGCTGCAACATAGACAACACGATCGCCGTGGGCGACCAGATCTACACTGACATCATCGGAAGTGCCAGCCTTGGCATACACACTATCCTTGTCAAGCCTATAGACACAAGCCACGAGGAGATACAGATCACCCTCAAGAGGATCATTGAAAAGCCGTTTATTTTCTACTTCAGGAAAAAGCATGGCATGGTAAGATAATTTCTGTTATTCATAACGCAACACAAAAGGCTGTATTCACATATCTGCCTGATATGTGAATACAGCCTTTTATTAAATATCTCAGTAACATATACGTTCTGTCATGATGTTACACATCTGTGTGATCCACAGAACGTATGTTAGTCGTTGTACACCTTCTTGAACTCTGTGTATCCCTCTGACTCCAGCATGTTTATCTGCTGCTTCATGTTCTTTCTCATCATCTGGATAGTCACTGTCTTACCTGCCTGGCGAAGTTCCTTTGCCTCCTTGAAGATCTCAAGCTTCTTGTCCAGTGTCACATCCTTGTGAATGAGGATAGCCACGTTGTCAGAATCTATCTTGTATCCATTCTCAAGCTTGTCCTTGAGGATGGTGATTATTCTCTCAAAACCTATTGAAAATCCTGTTGCAGGAACATCCTGTCCACAGAAGTTCCCAACCATCTTGTCATATCTTCCGCCGCCGGCGATGGAGAAGTTGTAGTCATCTATTGTAACCTCAAAAATAGGTCCTGTGTAATATCCCATACCTCTCACAAGAGTAGGGTCAAATACGATCTTTACGCCATCTGCAACCATGGTCTTTGCACTTGATATGATCTCGTCCATATTGGTTATAACCTTTGGATCAAGGCACTCAGCGTCTATGTCCCTACAGAACTCAGCGCAGCTCATATCTCCAAGGTTCTGGTATATCTCAAGATACTTGTCCACCATCTCTGCGTCGTATCCGTTCTCTGTGAGCTCTGCTCTTATGCCATCCAGACCTATCTTGTCATACTTGTCAAGGCTGATGAGTATTGAAGCAATGTCTTCCTCTGCAAATCCCGCATTCTTCGCAGCACCACGGAGTATCTGTCTGTCGTTGATGTGGATAGTAAAATCTGTTATTCCCACCTCAGAGAATATTCTTGAGAGCATATCGGATGTGGCTGCCACAAGCTCTATCTCCGCAAGGTTTGTATTATCACCAAGTATATCTATATCGCACTGGGTGAACATTCTGAATCGTCCCTTCTGTGGCTGATCCGCACGGAATACAGGTCCGATCTGGAGTGCCTTGAATGGGCTTGGAAGCTGCTCCTTGTTGTTCGCATAATATCTTGAGAGTGGAAGTGTAAGATCGTATCTAAGTCCGCTGTCTGCCAACTCTCCCTTACCTGCATCGATGGCTCTCGCAAGGTCTGCGCCTCTCTTCATCACCTTGAAGATAAGCTTCTCATTGTCACCGCCCTGCTTGCTTGTAAGATTCTCTATATGTTCCATAACAGGAGTCTCTATCTGTGTAAATCCAAATCTGGAATAACTTGTCTTGATCATTGAAAGCACATGCTCTCTAAGCCTCATATCAGCCGGAAGCTGATCACACATACCTTTTACTGGTGTCTTGATGAATTTTGCCATTTCTTATCCTCCTGATCTTATATCTTTATTAAATCCAACCTATTCTAGCATATACAACTATATTTTTCCACCCTTAAAAAGAACACCGGAACAAACTTATAGTTTGTTCCGGTGCTTTTCACATAATATATTGATATTTTTAATTGTCCTGTAATATCAGATTACTTGAGAAGATCATAGTTGAGCTTCTTGATAACAAGGAAGGCCTTGTTTCTGAGTTCCTCACCTGAGAATTCATCAAGCTGTACATTCATATCCCAGTTGTACTTCATGAGTGTATTCATAAGATCCTCAATGTAATCCTTTACATACTTGACGTTGCTCTCACTCTTATCCTTGAGCTGGACAACTATATTGTCTATAGCCTCGATGATTCCTGACTCCTGCTTCTCTAGTGCCTGTCCTGACTCATCGTTGAGCTCTATAACCTTACCTGTCTTGGTTATGATGACCTTCTTGTTAGGAGCTGCAGCAGCCTTGCTCTTCTTGTTGATCATATGGTTGATACACTTGATCAGACATGCTACAGAGTATGTCATCTCCTCGTTTGATGGCTTGTCTATTCCCTTGAGAGTGTGCTGATGGTACAGGTACTCTGACTTGCACAGCATCTCCTCAACAATAGCTACCTTACACAGTGATACCAGATCAGCCGGCATAGCCTGCTGCTTCTTACCGAAGAGACCACCGCCACCCTGCTCATTTTCCTCCTTATACTTCTCAGGAAGAGCTGTTCTGACATATGTCTCATGCAGGTACTTCTTGGCTGTGTTGATATCGTAGCTTGATGCAAGAACCATCTTCTTGGTACTGTTGAGTCCGTTAACGACCATATCCTCAGCAGCCATGAACAGAAGGATCTTCTGTCTATTGTCAAGCATTGAATAAACCTCTTTGTTCTTGTTGTTCTTCTCAACAATTGACTTCTTTCTGACATCAAATACCTTTACCTTCTCCTTTACACTGAAGAATGCCTTCAGCATTGAAGGATTGGCGTTCAGGAAGTTGCAGCACCATGTGAGCTCTATGTACTGATCCTCGATCTTGTTCGATACCTCATACAAGCTGTATCCCTCAAACAGTACATTGAGTGCCTTGGAGAGGATCTCCAGACTCTCATACTTCTCCTCATATGACTTCTGTGTTATATCAGAGTTAACATATGCCTTGATTCCACACTCTATGAAGAGCTTGTTGTACTCATATGCTCCCTCAGGAATGTTCTGACGTCCGCTGAGCTGTGCTCCTGAACCAAGTGTCTGAAGTACCTTCTTGACCTCCGGCTCATTCTCGATGGCCTGATATACCTTCTTGGTAAATGCGCAGGTCTCATTAAGCAGTGAATCTATCCTCTTGTTGTATACCTCCTGCTTGGAGATCTCTGAAGCCACCTTGCTGCTGAGGATCTTTGCTGCCTCTGTGCTTGTGACATTCTTGATGAGCTCCTTGAAGTTGGAGTATACTGACAGGTTATCTATAGGTATGTACTCTGCGTTCAGTCCGTAGAACTGGAATGCCTTCTCATACTGCTTGTTCGCAATGTAGATAGAGAAGAGATTGATAGATAACTGTATCTTGTAATCGTTAGGTGCATGTGCATCCTCGATGACGTAATCATAAAGTACCTCGAGGTTGTTGATATATGAATCAGATCCTATGTCTTTGGCTGAGATATCCATCTCCATAACCACATTGATCAAATCCAGGTATCCGAGCAGAGCCTTGTCAAAGTTCTTTGGTCTGTCATCATCCTCAAGTATCTGGTATGAAATGTTGATGAGAAGTGGAGCGATCTTATCCCCGATCAGTCTCATGCACTCTGGGATCTTCTCAAGCTGTAAGAGATACAGCAGCCATACACTGTAACGATAAACACCTGTAGCTGATACAGGCGCATCTATATCGGTAGGGTCAATATCACCATATACAAATCTGAATAAAGGCTCTATCCACTCTTCGATCGCATAGTGTCCGGTCGCCTTTATATTGAAGTCTACAAACTCTGCAAGCTCATACAGCTTTGTACACTGAGCACGAACCTCGTCATCCACTGTCATGGTCGACAGATCAAAATTAGAATCCTTCAGGCTGTCTATAACCAATGTATAGAATCCGTCCTCAACCTGATCATTCAGATAACGAATAAGTGTTCCTTTATTACTGGATGCCGCTATTGATAATGCGTTATCCCCTGCCTGTCCTATATTTGCTGGTAACATAATATGTCTACCTCCTTTTGTTTTCGTATGTCTGGCTTACGAATATTCTTGTATTATTCCCCTCAAATCACTACTCCAAATATAACATATTTGGTAAAATCATTCAACAAAGTTTTTGGTTATTACTGATAACTGTCATTGTGCATAATTACCCAAAAATTATAGCACTAAAAAAATCGCATTTTTTGTGCATTTTTACTGTTATGCCAGATAATGCCATTTTTCAGCATCAGTCGAGTCCTGCCATGTGAAGTATCGCCATGGCATTTGTCGTGGTACACCTGCCATCCTTCTTCTTATAGTCGAATTTCAACTGGTCTCCCTCGTAATATTCCTCGAAATGATAGTTCGCAGCAGGTGTTCCGTCCTCCGCCTTGAGATCACACAGCTCAAAATCGTGTGTCGATACCAGTGTCATTGAACCCGCTCCCGCAAGCTTTCTGATGACCTGTGTTGCTCCCACTATTCTGTCAGCAGAATTTGTTCCCTTGAATATCTCATCTATAAGACAGAGCATAGGTCTGTTCTCTTTTCTGTACTCAACCATCGTCTTTATCCTGAGTATCTCTGCATAGAACGTTGATATTCCATTGCTGACATCATCGGTCACCCTCATGGATGTGAATATCTTCATCCTGTCAGCCTCCATATAGCCCGCACACACTGGAGCGCCCGCATATGCAAGCACCAGATTTATACCCAGTGTTCTGAGGAAAGTCGTCTTTCCGGACATATTACTTCCGGTTATTATCGTGGCACCGCCCTTGAAGTCCGCATCATTTGCCACGACTGTATCAGGGCTTATCAGAGGATGTCTCATATCCCTGGCGGTGACATGCACTCTGGCATTTGCGCCGACCTGTGGATAGCTCACTTCCCTCGTTCTTGAAAGGACAGCAAATGACATGAGTTCCTCCATATCAGAGACAGCCTTTATCCAGCCCTCAACGCTCTGTCCATTCTTCTGTTTCCATTTGTCCATCATCCTGCCTATGTGGAAGTCCCACATTATAAGTCCACACAGTATCTGATGAACTATAGGATTGTATCTGATATTGAACGCCGCACTTATCGTCCTCAGTTTTCTTATAGCCGCCAGGGCACCAGAGTCATTTGACAGATGCGACTTGATATCATTTAAAAGTTCACTGTCGAAATTCTCCCTGGAGATCAGCTCGAACATTCTTATATAGTCCTCTATCACATAGCCAAATGAGATCATCGGCATGACAGCCTGACCCGCAACTCCGCCAAAAAGCCAGGAGAACAAAAGCACAACAAAGAATGAGACAAGCGTCCAGCCTATGTTTATCTCACCCATTATTCCAAGTATAAATGCCACCAGTGTTATCGCCGGCAGTAAAAATCTCAATATGTTGAACACCGCAGGTATATGGTCATCGCCATTGCAGTATGCCACAAATTCATCCGCGGTATATTTCTTCTTTTTGCCCATTCCGGTCTTCACACCGAGGGTCTCAAAATCCATCGAGAACTCTCTCTTTGAAGTGAGCTCTTTTATCGCCTCCTGGCGCTTCTCTATGTCTGCTATATCGTACTTCGGATCGCGTATACTCTCGGCGAGAGCCCTTTTTCCCTCCTCGGTTCCCGCAACACAGATAAACTGATACAGAGAGCTCTGTCCAAGAAGGTCCATATCCCTTGCAACCAGATCGTCATCGCCGAGATACTGTGCACCGTTGTCCTCAAACTTCTTCCAGCCGTCGCCGAATCTCTCTATATACCTCCTGAGCACCTCCGACTTGGCTTTCTTATATTCCAGCTCCTCACTAAGCTTTCCGTGGATAAACACCATTGCGACAAATGCCACAGCGGCTATTATTCCCAGGATCAGCACTGTCACTCTGTTGTCATATATGCCTATTATCAGCCCTGCCAGAGCTGCAAGGAACATCACAAATCTAACCCCTGAATACGTTGCAGACTTCCCCTCAAGCGCCTTGATGTCCTTCTCCAAAATGTCCCTTTCGTCCTTGTATTCGTTCATGTTATCGTCCTTTCATAAAAAACAATATATTTACTTTTTGTCCGGCTTGTCCTTCTTCTTATATGACATCACACCATCCTCTGATACATCTATCATGTCCGGCTTGACAACGAGCACGATACCCATTACCCCAAATACCACACACAGCACGATGCATATTATTCCGATCACCTTATATGATGTAAATGCGAGCATTCCAACTCCCACTGCCAGTGTGAGTGCCGCACATAGAAAATAGTTTTTCTGAAGTGCCTTTATCGCCTGTTCTTCTTTGTTGTAATCCTGTCCACTATTATTCATGTTCCATTTTACCTCCACATATCCATTCCATTATAGATGAATATATCATACACGGTATATCATTCGCAAATATTAATTCCTATGAATCAATCCACCACACTTATTGCATTTGACACGAATACATATTAAAATAAATGGACAGGTTATATTCTATGGGAAGGAGATTTTTATCATGAACAAATTGGCAAAAATGGCGCTCACTCTTGCCGCTGCAGGAAGTGTCTGCTACTTATTCAAAGACAAGATCAAGACAACGAAAGCTTACCAGACAGTTGAGAACAATGATACTGTAAAGAAGGCAAAAGCCACAGCTACAGATACTTACCACAAAGTAAAGGACTCCGAGACAGTCAAAAAGATCAAGGACTCTGAAACATACCACAAGGTAAAGGACTCTGAGACAGTCCAAAAGGCAAAGGATACGATCAAGGATACCTACAATAAAGTAAAAGATTCCGAGACAGTCCAGAAAGCAAAGAATACAGTATCCGACACATATGACAAGCTCAAGGACAAGGTTAAGGAAAAAGCTGCTTCCACCGAAGATGGCGACCGTGAATATTTCACACTTCACGAAGACACCACCGGAGCAGAAGAAACCACATCCGAAGAAGCCGCAACCGAGGATGTTGTAACCCCGGAAGCCACAGCGGATATTCCGGATGAGACAACCGCAAAGGCCGTAACCGAGACCGTAGCTGAGGCTGAGGATGTTCTCGCCGAGGCAACTGGTGCCGTTGCAAATGCCGCTGCTGCTGAGACATCAGAGGTAATCGGCGATGAGTACATGGGACTTTCAGATGTATCTGAGGATCCATCAGTGCTCTCCGATCAGGACAAGCTTGACGTATAGTCTGCACAGTACAATAGGCAAAACAAAAACAGTATATGCGATCCGTTTGATATCGAACCGCATATACTGTTTTATTTTTTCCCTGAATCTCTCAGATATGACAATGCTTCATCTATGGCAGCCTCCGTCTTGAAGTCCTGCTCATATGTCACGCCATCCACATCCACCATGAGTAGTTTGTATATCTTTTTGTCTGCCGGCCCTATATTCGCCGATGTTCTGAGCTTCTTGAACGTCTCTATGGTGCTGAGTTCCACCACATCCGTATGCCAGGTTCCGTGATATACCAGATATTTGTCTGTTATGGCTATACCATCCTGATCATAGTAGAGATTGTATCTGAGCTGTTCATCTATATCCCTGACAGTATTCCTGTCTGCCTTTCCGCCCGATACGACCTGCATTCCTGACACCTTCCATGGACAGCACACACTGTATATACATCTGACTATATTATATAACGCCCACAGAGCCGTCAGCACAAGAACCAGCAGCATCATATTATAATAGATCCTCGGAAAATCCACCTCACTTATTATGAGTGGATATACCTTGCTCTCAAGCTGCTGGGATGGTATCCCCATGTCCTGTGCAAGGCCATCAACTATCGATGTATACACATCATCCGCAGAGACTACTCTGCCTCTCAGCGTATAATTCAGCAGTACATCTTCGTTACTCCTGATGAGCAGGATGGCATATCTGCCATCCTGCTGACAGTAGTAGTACCTGCCCTGCCTCTCAGAATCCACATAATAATCGTATCCTATATAATCCGCCCGATCCACGGTTATCGTCACATCCCTGTCGTTCGGATTCGCCCTGGATTCCACATCAGCTATACTTCTGTATGTCCTGCTCCTTATCCTGTCCGGCAGACTGAAATGCCACGCCATGATGATCATGCATCCCACCATGATCAGTGATAGAATGATCCCGGGTATTCTGTTTTTTAGAATATAACTTTCAAACTTCCTGTTCTTCATAATATGTCTTTCCCGCGTACGGTCAGATTTTTAGAAATGGCTTCCGCCACCGCCATGACCACCGCCACCGCCTGATCCACCAGAACCTCCTGAGCTGCTCTGGATAGTCACGCTGGTTACTTCCTTACGTATAAATATATCTCTTCTGTCAAGCTCCTTGGCATTTCCATCGCTGTATGTAGAAGCTGTTGTGGTTTCTTTTCCTGCTTTCTTCGACAGATTCACGATGCAGAATGCGATGGCTGCTCCCAGAGATACAAGGAAGCATATAAATGGTGACAGGAACTTTAATCCTCCTGTGCTGCTCTTCATAGCCGTCTCTGTTCTTGACATCATTCTCTCAAATGCTCCAAGAGTATCCGATCTGAGTATCTTTCCACCGTATTCCGTTATGGATGTCGCCTTGGAATCACTTATTCTCTTCTTCGCCTTGCCGGCTGTGCACAGATAAACATATCCGTCGTTCTCCTGCCAGTTGGCAACTATAACTACGCTTGTGCTGGCATCCCTGCCGTCAAGATATGTTCCTGCAGGCCACTCTTCCCAGCCGAATCTGTAATAATCACAGATCTTCTCTGCTATATCCTTTGTGTTAGACTCTATGTCATATGAAACTGCATAGGCATCATATTCTGACAGATCTGTGTACTGATCCATGGTAACGACAACAAAGTCCATACCCACTTTATCTTCCAGTTCTGCTATCTCCCCGCGGAGAGTCTCCTCCTCCGAATCAGACAGCTTATCTGCATAGTCAAACACTCTCTCATTTGTCTTACATTCTGTATTATTTCTGGCGTCATGCTTGAGATTGGCATTTGATTTCACAAAGTATCCTATAAAGAACACTATTCCAAGTCCAAGTACCACGAGCATTGCCACGATAAATTTCTTTACTGCATTCATTTACAACACCCCCAATAACATAGACAAGCCATCAAGCAATACAAATGCTGCGCCAAACAAAAGTGCGGTAAGTCCAACTGCCTTACTCATGCTCTTCGGCTCTGTTCCGACACATTTTCCAGTCTGTCCGTTGACATAGAACTTATAGTTTTTGCCCTGGAAACGGTACTCATATACCCACACCGGCATGAGTCCGAACTTTGTTCCCGTGAGTCTGTTGTTGTTTCTGAATCTCTCATTTGTAAGTGATGAATATCCGGTTGTGGTGCTTCTCACCCAATCTCTGTTTGCCTTCTCCGCCTTTGCCTGAGCCCTCGGCTCCACCTCATTCGGCGGCATATTGTAAGTCTCCGCATCGAATCCCGAGAGGTACTTGTTGTCATGCTGCATGAGCTCTTTGTAGTTGTACGGCTCCATGAGATCCATGATTCCATCCTCCATGGCTATGGATGCATCAACCGGTATGCCCTCATAATTCACATGCAGGCTTCTTCCGACATCAAAATATGAAGTCTCTGTATATCTCTTGTCTCCAGACGTCCATGATCTGACCTTTGTTCCTATGGCCTCATAAGCCACATCCGAATCATAATCGTACATCCAGAATGGGACATACACTCCCTTAAGCGCCTCAAGCGTCTTCTGTGAAAGGAATGTTCCCGGTATAAATAGCTTTTTACCAAATTCATTCCTCAGCTTCTCCTCAGCCTCATGCTTTGATATCTTAAAAGGAAGTATCACATCAGCCCCATACGGATAATTTACTTTGTCATCCCTGAGCAGATATGTTCCACATGAAGGGCATCTTCCCGCAGACTGATACTCCGTGTAAGGTATCTGTGAACCACAGTTTATACATATTACAGGCTCCTGTGATGGAACCAGTTCCTGACAGTCGCTTCCCCCGCAACTAAGGCAGACCATCTTTTTCTTCGCAGGGTCGTACACTACGTTACCCCCGCAATTCACACAACGATATAGCAAGTTATCTTCCCCCTGTCCTTTTTTATCGTTTTCCTTCCAAACTTCCTACGCTGATTCTCAGCGTACCTGCGCTTATTATAGCATAGTAAATCTGTTTTTAGAACATCGAATTGGATGCCTTAAGGCGGCTTTATAACACATTTTAGATATCTTAAATGAAACAAAATATTTTTTGAACAAATGTGTAACACATCATGTTCATGCGAATATGTTAAACCATGAACAAAATAATGGAGGCTTACCATGAGTGATTTATCAGCAACACAGTGTGCCTGTGGCGGTTGTGGCTGTGGCGGCAGAAATGGACTTTCTTGCGGAGGTTCATGTGGATGCAACAGTTGCACTCTGATCATCATCCTTCTCCTCTGCTGCGGTGGCTGCGGCGGCGATGGTTTCGGTTTTAACAGCGGTTGTGGCAATGACAATAGCTGCATCTGGATCATCCTTCTCTTATTCTGCTGCGGTGGCTGTGGCAATAACAACGGATGTGGCTGCGGTGGCTGCGGCGGCAATGATTGCGGCTGCTGCTAACAGCGGATTCACCATTATCCATAAACGGGATATCGGGCAGAAAGGCTGTCCGGTATCCACAGAAAGTGGCCAGCAGAAGCAATTCTGCTGGTATTTTTTTTACTAAAAATCAATAGAATATAGTATAGCTGTCTTACCAAGTGATCACTGCATGAAACGGAGCTTCATATGTTTAATGGCAACTTCCATCATCCACTGGACAACTTAATAAAAGATGACCGCCTGTTCATAATGGAGGCAATTCTCCCATTTGTGGATGACCGTATGAAAGCTCCTCTGGCAATGTACATAAAGATCATGGAACTTCAGACCATATTGAATGCTCTGCGCGATACAGATTATGTAAACTCCTGTGGACTCCACAAAGATATAAACAATCAGGATGATATACTGTCATCCCTTGCCGGGTGTGGATTTCCCGATATCAGGGACCAGTTTGCCAGCATGAAAAAAGCCATGGATATGATGAAGACCATGGAAGCCATGAACACACAGCAATCCACGGATTCTCTGTACCGGCACTATCAAAGCAGAACTGCCTCTGAAACAGAGGGCGAAGAAAACTACGACAACACTGAATCCCAGTCATCCCAGGATATATACAGCTCCGTCAAAGACCTGTTTGAAAAATATGATATGGAGGGATATTAAACATGAATCTTCAAAATGACCCAAGACTAAAAAACATGCATCCGCTAAAAAGGGAAATTCTTCTCAGATTATCCAACTCCCAGTCCACCATGACTCCGGAGCAGATGCTCCCCCAGCTAATGGAGATCAACAAAGAACTGCAAAAAAGGGATCTCTCCTTCAGCAGATCCGAGTCCGAGATCGTTCTGGATGTTCTGAGCGAAGGCATGTCTCCACAGGAAAAACAAAAGATAAATATGATAAAGTCCATGCTGTAAAAAATGCATTTCACTGAATGTAACACAATTTCATTTTTGTAGCTATCAGCTATAGTTTCACATTTTTGTACCTGATAGTTTCTGGCTGGCGATACCGTTATTGGCAGATACTATTTGCATAAAATGTAGCTGATAGATATTGTTTCAGCAAGATGGAGGTTATTGTGATAGATATCTTTGACTTGGGATTGCGGATAAGAAATGTGAGAAAGGCTCATAATCTTACTCAGGAACAGCTTGCCGAGAAAATAAAAGTGTCTCCTCATTATGTGTATGAGCTGGAACATGGATACAAAAGTATGAGTATATATACTCTTGCCAATATCGCAACTGTTCTTGATGCGCCACTGGATTTTCTGGTGTTCGGAAAGGAACCGGCCACCACCCCCGAGAACAAGGATTATATCACTCATGACGATCTTGACAGGCTGGTGGAATCGATACCGCTGTACAAACGTGACAGTGCATACAGCGCACTCAAGAATCTGCTGCCTTATCTGAAATAAATGATAATCCGATATATATTTAACATCAAGAAAGCCACATGGATTTTTCTCCATGTGGCTTTCTCATGTTTATAGTTTTTTATTTCATAACAATATTCACAATACGTCCAGGAACATAGATCTCCTTGATAACGTTACCTGTGAGCTTGTCGGCGATCACTTCCTTAGCCTTTGCGATAACCTCATCCTTTGGATCCTCCTTGCCGATCGCAAGTGTTGCCTTAGTCTTACCGTTGATCTGTACAGCGATCTCTACTGTTGACTCTACTGTCTTTGCCTCATCGAACTCTGGCCATGTCTGCTGATATACATATCCGCCATAGTTCTTTACTGACCACAGCTCCTCTGTGATATGAGGTGCAACAGGGTTTAACAGGATGAGCAGTGTCTTGAACTCATCTGCTGTAACGCTTCCCTTCTTGTAGAAGTCGTTGATAAGTGCCATCATGGCTGCGATAGCTGTGTTGTACTTCAGGTTCTCGAAGTCATTTGAAACCTTCTTGATAACCTGGTGCATCTTGGTCTCCATATCCTTGGAGTAGCCCTTCTCGTCTGTCACACTGTCCTGAAGCTTCCATACTCTGTCGAGGAATCTTCTACATCCCTTGACACCATCCTCTGACCATGAAGCTGCAAGGTCAAATGCTCCGATGAACATCTCGTAAGTACGAAGTGTATCTGCACCATATACATCTACGATGTCGTCAGGATTTACAACGTTGCCTCTTGACTTACTCATCTTCTCGCCGTTCTCACCGAGGATCATACCATGTGATGTTCTCTTCTGGTATGGCTCTGGTGTAGGAACTACGCCCTGATCGTACAGGAACTTGTGCCAGAATCTTGAATACAGAAGGTGGAGTGTTGTATGCTCCATTCCTCCGTTGTACCAGTCAACAGGAAGCCAGTACTTGAGTGCCTCCTTGCTTGCAAGAGCCTCTGTGTTGTGAGGATCTGTATATCTGAGGAAATACCATGATGATCCAGCCCACTGTGGCATAGTATCCGTCTCTCTCTTTGCAGGGCCGCCACAGCATGGACATGTGGTGTTTACCCAGTCTGTCATAGCTGCAAGTGGTGACTCACCATTGTCTGTCGGCATATAACTGTCAACCTCCGGAAGGAGAAGTGGAAGCTGGCTCTCGTCGATTGGAACATAACCACACTTATCGCAGTGAACGATAGGAATTGGCTCGCCCCAGTATCTCTGACGTGAGAATACCCAGTCACGGAGCTTGTAGTTGGTCTTTGCCTGACCGATACCCTTCTCCTCAAGGAACTTGATCATCTTCTCCTTTGCATCCTTTACCTCAAGGCCGTTGAGGAAATCTGAGTTGATGAGCACTCCTGTTGCCACGTCTGTAAATGCAGCCTCATTTATATCTACTTCCTCGCCATCCTTTGCAACAACCTGGATGAGTGGAAGTCCGAACTTCTTTGCAAATTCCCAGTCTCTGTCATCATGTGCAGGAACCGCCATGATAGCACCCGTTCCGTAGCTCATGAGTACATAGTCTGATACGTATATAGGAATCTCCTTGCCATTTACAGGGTTGATGGCTGTGAGTCCGTCTATGCATACACCAGTCTTATCCTTTGCAAGCTCTGAACGCTCAAAGTCGCTCTTCTTCGCTGCCTGCTCACGGTATGCCTCGATGTCTGACCAGTTGCTGATCTCGTCCTTGTACTTGTCAAGGATTGGATGCTCTGGTGAAACAACCATGTATGTTACTCCGAATAATGTATCGCATCTTGTTGTATATATGCGGAGCTTGTCCTCTTTGCCCTTTACTGAGAAATCTACCTCAGCTCCTGTTGAACGTCCGATCCAGTTCTTCTGTGAAACCTTTACACGCTCGATGTAATCCACGCCGTCAAGTCCTTCAATGAGCTTGTCTGCGTAATCTGTGATCTTGAGCATCCACTCAGACTTAACCTTGCGGACAACCTCGCTGCCACAACGCTCACATACGCCATTGACAACCTCCTCATTTGCAAGACCAACCTTACATGATGTACACCAGTTGATAGGCATCTCCTTCTTGTATGCGAGACCAGCCTTGAAGAGTTTGAGGAATATCCACTGTGTCCACTTGTAATATTCAGGATCAGTTGTGTTGATCTCTCTGTCCCAGTCGAATGAGTATCCAAGTGAGTGGAGCTGCTTTTTGAATCTTGCAACATTTGTCTTGGTTACTTCCTTTGGATGGATCTTGTTCTTGATCGCATAGTTCTCTGTAGGGAGACCAAATGCATCCCAGCCCATTGGATACAGAACGTTGTAGCCCTGCATTCTTCTCTTTCTTGCTACTATATCAAGCGCTGTGTATGGTCTTGGATGACCTACGTGAAGTCCCTGTCCTGATGGGTATGGGAATTCAACTAACGCATAATACTTTGGTTTTGAATAATCATCTGTAGCAGCAAATGCCTTGTTGTCATCCCAGACCTTCTGCCACTTTCCTTCAACGACTTTGTGGTTGTATGTCTCAGCCATTTTTGAAAATGCCTCCTTGAAATTTATCTTTTCAGGCTTTATAACGCTTTTTCGCCCGATTCCTCTCTAATCTTAACTATATTAGCATATATGCCGTGTTTTTCAAACTGTTTTTTGGTATAAGCAGCCCGGCTTATTCAAACACTTTCTTGATACTGTCATAATGAAGGAAGATTCCCTGCTCTGCATATTCCTTTATCTCATCCAGAGTTGCCAGCTTAAAACCATCAGTCTCCGCCTCCTGAGGCCTGATATCTATTTCCGAAAAATCTCCAGTAAACTTATAGACATCCACAAAGTAGTTGTCCTTCTCATCCGGGTTATCTCTCCTATATGTAAACTGCAAGCCTCCATCGAAATCACTTACGTCTATGCCTGTCTCCTCTATTACCTCTCGTCTGACAGCCTCTATGGATGACTCTCCTGCCTGCACTCCGCCGCCGGATACCTCCCACCAGCCTGCTGCCCACGCCTTTGTCATGACACGCTTGGTTATCAGATACTTTCCCTCTCTGTTCTGGAGCACACCGAGCACTGTGAGGTGATAATCCCCCGGTTTCATATTCCAGTCATTTCTCTTCATCGTGCGCCCTGTAGGCTGCTTGTTTACATCGTAAATATCCCAGTATTCCATCTCTGCTTGTCCTCTTTCTGATTTTTATATTTGTTCTGCCCAGTAACATAATAAATGCTATTTTAAGTTTCTTCAACAATCATTCGAATTTTATGCATAATTATTTATTGCAGTTTACTATAAAACTTAAGCTGTGGTACAATTCAAACTGTTATCAAGAGATTTGACCAGCGCAGGCTGAAGGAGGAAGCATGAACGCTTATGAGGTATTCGCCAGTGTCTATGATGAACTGATGGACAACATTCCATATGATGACTGGTGCACATATATAATAGAAGTTTTGAGAAAATACGGAGTGAACGAAGGGCTCATATGTGAGCTTGGATGTGGCACCGGAGAGATAACGGAAAGGCTGGCGGACGCAGGATATGACATGATCGGTATCGACAATTCATATGAGATGCTTGAGGTGGCAAATGAGAAAAAGCTGGATACAGGACATGAATCCATCTTATATCTCATGCAGGACATGAGTGAGTTTGAACTCTTCGGCACGGTGAATGCCATCGTGTGCGTGTGCGACAGCATCAACTATCTTACGGAGCTTGCCGACATAACCCACGTATTCAGGCTGGCAAATAACTATCTCGAATCAAAGGGCATATTTATCTGCGACTTCAAGACTCGCCACTATTTCAAGGATGTGGTTGCCGACAGCACCATAGCCGAGGACAGGGACGACGTGAGCTTTATCTGGGATAACTACTACGATACGGAAACCGATATAAATGAGCTGGCTCTCAGCCTGTTTCTCCCAGAATACCCAGAATCAGGCATTGAACCGGATGATGAGTGTCCTCTATACAGGAAGTATCAGGAATTCCATTATCAGCGAGGCCTGACCCTTGATGACATGAGGAAATGCGTTGCTGACTCAGGCATGGAGCTCGTCGCCATGTACGATGCATTTACATGGCAGCCAGCCACAGATTCCAGTGAAAGGGTATACGTGGTTGCAAGGGAGACACACCAGGATAACAAACACTATGAATAGGCTTGTCTTATCATCATTCATAATATAAAATGGTGAAGATTGTCCAATATATCATTATTATAATGCGATTATATATAGAGATAACCGGACAGATTTCAAAATGTAACAAAACTAATCAACATAGAATAGCGAGGTATACAACATGAGCGATCATATAATAAGAGGTATGGCAGCGAACAATCAGGTAAGATTCTTCGCCGGTACAACAAGAGATATCGTGGAAACCGCAAGGTCTATCCACAACACAAGTCCGGTGGCTACGGCAGCTCTGGGAAGACTTCTGACCGCAGGAGCACTTATGGGGGCACAGTGTAAGAATGAGTCAGATGTACTCACACTGCAGATCCAGTGCAACGGACCGATCGGAGGACTTACCGTAACTGCAGACGCACATTCAAGAGTCAAGGGATATGTCAACAATCCAAACGTTATCCTTCACGCAAATGACAAGGGTAAGCTGGATGTTGCCAAGGCACTTGATCTTGGTGTACTTTCAGTTATCAAGGATATCGGTCTCAAGGAGCCTTATGTCGGTCAGACACAGCTCGTGTCCGGTGAGATCGCCGAAGATCTTACTTATTACTTTGCGACATCTGAGCAGATCCCTACATCAGTTGCTCTCGGCGTCCTCATGGAAAAAGATAACACAGTAAAGCAGGCGGGCGGATTCATCATCCAGCTCATGCCATTTGCATCGGACGAACTCATAGACGTTCTTGAGAAGAGACTTAACGAGTTCTCTTCTATCACCAGTCTCCTCGATGCGGGCAAGACTCCTCTTGACATCATCAAGGATGTATTTGAAGGATATGACGTTGTAGTGACCGATGAGTTGCCTACCGAGTGGCACTGCAACTGTAGCAAGAAGAGATACTACAATGCGGTACTCAGCCTTGGCAAAAAAGAGATCGCAAGTCTTCTTGAAGAGGGTGAGCCTATAGAGGTCAACTGCCAGTTCTGCAACTCTCATTACAAGTTCTCACCTGACGAACTCAAAGAGATGCTGCTCAAAGCGGCTGCAAAATAATCATTTTTCCGCCATTTGCCCTCATTTTTACAACATTTTTGTACATTATAATTATTGCATTGGTTTTTTCACTATGCTAGAATGTTAACCGTTGTAAAGTAGACTAAATTTGAAAGAAAGAGTGAAAATTATGAAGATAACAAGAGATGATATCAGAAATGTGGCTATCATCGCCCACGTTGACCACGGTAAAACAACACTTGTAGACGAGCTCTTAAAGCAGAGCGGTGTGTTCCGTGACAATCAGGAGGTCGCTGAGCGTGTCATGGATTCCAACGATATCGAGCGTGAAAGAGGAATCACTATCCTCTCCAAGAATACTGCCGTAACATATGGAAGCACCAAGATCAACATCATTGATACTCCGGGTCATGCAGACTTCGGCGGTGAGGTTGAGCGAGTTCTTAAGATGGTAAACGGAGTAATCCTCGTTGTTGATGCATTTGAGGGTCCTATGCCACAGACCAAGTTCGTTCTGAAGAAGGCTCTTGAGCTTAATCTTGCAGTTATCGTATGTGTAAATAAATGTGATCGTCCTGAGGCACGTCCTGACGAGGTAGTTGACGAAGTTCTTGAGCTCCTCATCGAGCTCGATGCAAATGAGGATCAGCTTGACTGCCCATTTGTATTTGCTTCTGCCAAGTCCGGTTATGCAACACTTGACTCATCCAAGCCAGGCACAGACATGAAGCCTCTGTTCGACACTATAATTGATTACATTCCTGCTCCTACAGGCGATCCTGAGGCAGGTGTACAGATGCTTGTCAGCACAATCGACTACAACGAGTACGTTGGACGTATCGGTGTCGGCAAGGTCGACAATGGTGTCCTCAAGGTAAATGAGGATCTTGTCATAGTAAATGAGCATGACCCGGACAAGCTCGAGAGGGTTCGTATCGGAAAGCTTTTCGAGTATGAGGGTCTTAACAAGATAGAGGTTAAGGAAGCACAGATAGGTTCTATCGTTGCTGTTTCAGGCATCGCAGATGTACAGATAGGTGATACTCTCTGCTCCCCTGAGAATCCTGACCCAATTCCTTTCCAGAAGATTTCTGAGCCAACCATCGCCATGACATTCATGGTAAATGACTCTCCTCTCGCAGGCAAGGAAGGTAAGTTCGTAACATCAAGACATCTCCGTGAGAGACTTTTCAGAGAGCTGAACACAGATGTCAGCCTCCGAGTTGAGGAGACTGACACAACTGAGGCTTTCAAGGTTTCAGGCCGTGGTGAGCTTCACCTGTCAGTCCTCATCGAGAACATGAGACGTGAAGGTTATGAATTTGCAGTAAGTAAGGCTGAGGTTATCTACAAGGAAGATGAGCTCGGACATAAGCTTGAGCCATTTGAGATCGCTTATATAGATGTTCCTGACGAATTTGCAGGTACTATCATCAACATGCTGAACCAGAGAAAGGGTGAGCTTCAGGGAATGGCTCCTACAGGAAATGGAACCACAAGACTTGAGTTCTCTGTTCCATCCCGTGGACTTATCGGATTCCGTGGTGACTTCATGACAGCTACCAAGGGTACAGGTATCATCAACACAACATTTGACGAGTATCTTCCATACAAGGGTGACATGAGCTACCGTTCAAAGGGATCACTCATCGCATTCGAGTCAGGTACTTCGATCACATATGGTCTTTTCAACGCACAGGAGCGTGGAACACTGTTCATCGGACCTGGTGAGCAGGTTTACGCCGGTATGGTTGTAGGTGAGAATCCTCGTGCTGAGGACATGGAGGTCAATGTCTGCAAGAAGAAGCAGCTTACCAACACACGTTCTTCAGGATCAGATGATGCTCTCAAGCTCTCACCTCCAAAGGTGATGAGTCTTGAGCAGGCTCTTGACTTCATCGACACTGATGAGCTTCTGGAGATCACACCAAAGTCATTCAGAATCCGTAAGAAGATTCTTGACCATACTCTTCGTTACAGAGCCAACAGGAAATAAGGACGGACGAAAAGTCCTTTGAGATAGTGAAGCCCGTACCCTGTAAGGATGTGGATCCATCACGGGATATACAACAAAAGCAGAGACAGTTCACACATTCTTTGTGTTTTGTGTGAGTTGTCTCTGCTTTTTTTGTGCGTAAAACTGTATCTTTTTTGCTTATTTTCCTCTGAATGATACAACTTTTCTGTTTTTTGTATCTTTCTGGCTTTTTCTTTATGTTTGCGATAATTTTGTGACCTTTTACCTCCTTGTCACGGCGTCTATTGGTCTTAGTTTTGAGGCCCATCTTGCTGGGAAATAGCCTGCTGCCACTCCGAGGATCACGGAGCCGAGGACTCCGGCCAGTGCAAGCCACCATGGGATCATGGCTATCTGGGTTTCTTTTGCAAGGTTGAACATGGAGACGGCGGCTTTATTCACCACTATTCTCACTCCGTAGGAGGATAATACTCCGAGGACGCCTCCGACAAGTCCTATCACTGCGGCCTCCATGAGGAACAGAAGTCTGAGCTCGTCTATGTCGCAGCCGAGGACCTTCAATATACCGATCTCGTTTACCCGGTCGAATACAGAGGTCGTCATGGTGTTGCTTATTCCTATGACAGCTACAATAAGTGCTATCATTCCGATTCCGCCGAGAAGAAGCTGTATCATCTTGAGGTACTTCTGTATCATGTCCAGATATTCCTTGGAATTCTCTGTCTGATACCCCATGTCCTGAAGCTTTTTTACCATCGCATCGACGTTATTTATATCATCTACGATCACCACCGCTGATGTGTAGACAAATTCACGGTAGCTGTTGCCATTGCCATCCACCGGCTGACCGTAAAGCTTGCCATCGGCGCTGACCTTTCTGAGCAGGCTTTTCAGTGAATCCATATCACAGTATATCGTCTGAGACTTCTCGCTGTAGCTGTCAGAGATGTCCAGCGATTCGTCAGACTCTTCATCCTGAACTGCACTGTCATAAGAAGTGTCAGCAGAAGCATTGTCAGAGCTGTTATCCGTATCTCCATCAGATAAAACCCCGGCGAGTTTCAGTTTGAATATCCTGTCACTTTCACCGCTCCATCCGACGGTCGTGTCAAATCTCTTTCCGACAAGGGATGCAATACTCTTCTTCTCTCTCTTCTCGTAACTGTCAAATGTCTTTTGATTGAAGAACATTTTGCCCACACTGCCGCCCGAGATCAGTTCAGGTGTCCCATGTGAAGAATTGCTGTTTTCCCCATAGGCCAGACTCCAGCCATCAAGCTCATTTACCGGCACACCCACAAGATTGCCAAAGTATTCATACTCCCCATACTTCATACTCACAGGCACCTCATACAGAGGATAACAACCATCCACATTTGCAAGATCTGTCAATGTAGATATCGTTCTGTCCGTTATCATTCGATCCTTATGCTTACTTCCGGTCTCACTGTATAACGTTATCTGGTTGACACTTCCACTTGCAACCGCAGAATCTATCATCTCGTTCTTGACTCCGATTCCCACAGCCAGAAGTGCTACAACCGATATAACACCTATCATCACGCCGAGAACGGTGAGAAATGTTCTGATCTTTCTTCTCTTCATATTCATAAGACACAAATGCCATATCCACCCCATACAATCCATCTCCTTATAAACTCTCTCCCCGTGACCGGAATCTAAAATTCATCAAGAATCTCCTTTTTTCTCCTGTGCTTTCTTATCGCACATATACAGAACAGAGCTATCACTATAACCACAGCAATTACACCATATAACACCTTTTTATCACTGCTTTTTGTGCTGTCCTTTATCTTCTCTACATTGTCATACACCGGAGATTCCACAGTCGCCTTGAAATTCCCCTCAATCGTCGTCTCATTCCCCTCTTTGTCCTCATATGTAACTATCACCTTTGACATATCACCGCTCGCAGCAGTCGTCGCCACGGCATTCGTGAGGATATCTATGCTTCCGCTCTTTCCAGACTCTATATTGCCTATATACGTCTCAATCTCCTCCATACTTCCCAACAAGCAATTTTCAACCGACGCACCGCAGGACGGGAGGGCGAAAATACGGAAAAAGGTACTCTTTTCCTATGCTTGCTAAGAAAGTTTTTTCCTCACTTATCACTACAACGGAACTCCAAGTATGCCAAAAAGCGCAAAAGAAAAACGCCGCAATTCTGCGGCGCTTCATTCACTTTATGCAGACAAAAACGAGGGAACTTTATTCCCCCGTCCTGTCATTGTTGGCTTCCTCTATGCCTTTTGCAGTAGCAGACATGATTTTTAAGTCTGTTTCGCTCATTGTGTCAAGCATGGTATCGAGCTGACGGCGGCGTGTGGACTTCTCTTGTTCCCGTTCCGGGAAAAAGAACTGGTCTACTGATACGTCAAGCAGGGTTACAAGCTCATATAAAATCTGTAAACTTGGGTGCTGCCCGCTGTTTTCAATGGACGCGATATACCGGGGCGCAATATTCAGTGTGTCGGCTAACTGATTGCGTGATATTCCCTTTGCTTTTCTTGCTGCTTTAATGGCTTGCCCGAAAGCCTTAAAATCATACTTCACTTTATCCTGCTTCATATTTTTCACCCTATTACATTTTACTGTTCCTCTTTTCTTTGAGATATGATTACACATATCATAGTATTGATGGCAATAGAGCATAAAACATGCAGAGTAAGGTTGCTACAACTCATATTGCCATATATAATATCTAATGACATCGAAAATTAAAGAAATTGATTAGAAATAGATTTTTGTTTGATAA
>ERZ1673752.99-NODE-99-length-152840-cov-10.956992_pt1 | contig 152840 bp, 128 predicted proteins | sample MGYA00580195_ERZ1673752 | MGnify/ENA primary metagenome ERZ1673752 (study PRJEB41218, sample SAMN15661744) | gut metagenome | host: Homo sapiens | place: Canada: London | collected 2015-08-20/2019-03-30 | study: EMG produced TPA metagenomics assembly of... | reverse complement strand
ATGACCGACAAAACAGCCCGTCTATTTCACGACAGAACAGGCCGTCTGCGACAGAACACAGAAACCGACACAGAAATCTGCACAGGACTGGCAGGAGGAAGAACAATGAAGAAGATACTAGTCACCGGCTTTGACCCGTTCGGCGGGGAGACGGTCAATCCGGCGTTTGAGGCTGTCCGGCTGCTGCCGGATACGATTGCGGGGCTGCAGCTGGTCAAGCTGGAGCTTCCGACTGTGTTTGGCGCGGCAGGCGAGCGGCTGCTTGCAAAGATCGAAGCTGTTCAGCCGGCGGCTGTTCTGTGTGTCGGTCAGGCGGGCGGACGCGCGGCCATCACGCCGGAAAAAGTCGCGATCAACTACATGGATGGCCGCATTCCGGACAACGCCGGGCGGCAGCCGCAGGACGAGCCGATCTGCCCGGGCGGCCCGGATGCGTATTTTACAACGCTGCCGGTGCGGCGTATGGCTGAACACATACATGCAGCCGGGATCCCGGCTGCGGTTTCCTATACAGCAGGGACGTATGTCTGCAATTATCTCATGTACACGCTGCTGGACTGGGCTGCAGAGAATTGCCCGGAGCTGCGCGGCGGATTCATCCATGTTCCATACGCGATGGAGCAGCTGGAGGGAAAGCCGACCGGAACACCCGGTATGGAGCTGCAGCAGATCGCGCGCGGCCTTGCCTGCGCGATCGAGGCAATCGCAGAGGAACTGTAAGAGGAAAGAAAGCCCCGGAAGCTGCAGCGGCAGCTTCCGGGGCTTGTATATGCCTCAGGATTCGGAAGAAGGCTTGTTCTCAGAGGAATCCAGCGTTTCCTCGGTCAAAGCGCTGACGTCCTGCGCCTTGACCTTCTTCGGGAGCGTCAGGGACAGAACCATAGCCACGACAAACACGCCGGCAACGGGGTTATTTGCGAAGATATCGCTTACGAGCTGCGGCATGCCGGAGAAAAATTCCGGGACCTGCGTCACGCCGATGCCGATGGCAAAGGAGGCGGCGGCAATGATGGTGTTGCGCTGATCGAAGCCGCATTCGCCGAGCATGGTCACGCCGGAGACGATGATCGCGCCGAACATGATGACCGTGCAGCCGCCCAGCACGCAGTCGGGAAGCGTGGAGAAGAACGCGCCGACCGGCGGGAACAGACCGGCAAGAATGAGCGTCAGAGCACCGAACATGATCGTAAACCGGTTGACGACCTTCGTCATGGCGACAAGGCCGACGTTCTGGCTGAAGGACGTGATCGGCGGGCAGCCGAACACGCCGCCGGAGACGGCGGAGATGAAGCCGTCGCAGCCAAGCGAGCCGGAGACTTCCTTCTCCGTGATCTCACGGCCAAGACCGCCGGTGCAGACAGCGGAGGTATCGCCGATGGTCTCCGCAGCGGAGACGAGGAAGACAAGCGTGACGGAAATGATCGCGCCGATCTCAAACTTCGGCGTATATGCAAACAGCTTCGGCAGGGCGATGATGCCCAGCTCCTGCACGGTGCTCTTCATGGACGCAAAGTCGACCATGCCGAAGAACAGCGAGACGACATAGCCCACGATCAGGCCGAACAGAACGTACAGCTGTTTCCAGAAGCCCTTGGCGAGCGAGTTGAAGACGAGGCAGGCCACCAGCGTAATGACCGCAACGAGCAGGTTCTGCCACGATCCGGTCGGATAGACCGAGGAGCTTGCAAACGAGGAAATGCCGGTGGACAGCAGGCTGAAGCCGATAGTCGTCACAACGCAGGCCGAGACGATGGGGCTGACAAAGCGCCGCCAGTATTTTGCGGTCAGACCGAGAAGCCCCTCTATGCAGCCGCCTACAATGACTGCGCCGATCATCAGGCCGTAGTCCTTGGCAGCGAGCGTCATCATGGCGGACAGGAACGTGAAGCTCAGACCCATGACGACCGGCAGTCTTGAGCCGATGCACCAGATGGGGTAGAGCTGGATCAGTGTGCCGATACCGGCAATGAGCATGGCCGCCTGGATGAGAAGCGCAGTGTCAACGGCGGTGAAGGCCTGTCCGTTATAGACGGCGACACTGGCAATGAGCATGACGGGGGTCACATTCGCCACGAACATGGCCAGCACGTGCTGCAGGCCGAACGGAATGGCTTTTGCGACCGGGACGCGTCCATCGAGCCGATAAATGTTATCGATGGAGCTTGGTTCGCGGGTCTTCTGGTTTTTCATGGATAATAAGATCTCCTTTTGTATGATAGCCGGAGCCGGCAGAGCCGGTGGCGGGCGGCAGGCCCGAAAAGGGAAAAGTGACCTGCGCCAGCCGTTATTCTGGCCTCGGAATCAGTATACTCGTTCCGATTTCGTTAAGCAATGACAAAAAATTAGTTTGGCCAACAAATAATTTGTTCATATTTTATCGCAATCGCTGAAAAAACGAATTTTATTCCCCATTGCCGAAAAAAACGGAGCTGCCGAAGCAGCTCCGCAAAAATGAGAAAAATTATGTTAACCAACGTTGAAATTGACAGCGATCGCCGTGCCCTTTCCCGGCTCGCTTTTGAGCTCGAGCTTCGCGCCGTGATACTGCGCGGCGTGCTTGACGATGGAAAGTCCCAGACCGGTGCCGCCGACCTCCTTGGAGTGGCTCTTGTCGACCCGGTAGAAGCGCTCGAAGACGCGGCTCTGGTCAGCGTAGGGAATGCCGATGCCGGTATCAACAACGGAGAGCGTGACGGTCTGCCCGTTCTGCCAGACAGAGACTGTGACGCTGCCGCCAGCCTTGTTGTACTTGACGGCATTGTCGCAGAGATTATAGACCATCTCCTGCAGCAGCTGCTCCACGCCGGAGATCACCGCATGCTGACCGGACAGGTGCAGGGAGACATTCTGCTTTTCCGCGACGGGGCGGAGGCTTTCGATAACATTTCCGGCCAGCACGTACAGATCGACCGGAGTCTTGGTGAAGGTCGTCGTGCCCTCATCCAGCCGGGAGAGCTGGATGATATCGTCGACCAGATCGATGAGCCGGCGGGATTCGCGGTAGATATCACCGGAAAATTCCTGCATTTTCTCCTTCGGGACCATGCCCTCCTTCATCAGCTCGGCAAAGCCGGTGATGGAGGTCAGCGGCGTCTTGAGTTCGTGCGAGACATTGGCGGAGAACTCCCGGCGCAGCGCCTCGCGCTGCTCGCGCTCCGTGACGTCCATGAAGATCACGATAGCGCCCGTGACCTTGCTGCCGGTGATGACGGGGTTGGCGTACAGCTGCCATGTGCCGCCGTCCAGCGGCAAAGACGCGTCGCCGCGCGTTCCGCCCAGCGCCTCATCGACCAGCTCCAGAAACGCGCCGGAGCATGTCGCCTGATGCAGGTTTTCCGGCTTCTGATTGCCGTCGATGCCGAGAAGATGCAGGGCGCTGCGGTTGCTGGAAAGAATGTTGCACTTGTCGTCAACGATCAGGAAGCCCTCACGCATGTTTTCCGTGATGGCGTCAAATTCGCGCTGGCGGGTCGACAGCTCGCTCAGCTGTGTGCGGATGGTGCGGTTCTGCTCCTGCAGGCGGGAGATGAGCGGCTGCAGCTCCGGATAAGTCGGCGTTGCGTTGGGATTATCGGGATTGATCGCGTTGATCGGCCGGACGATCTGCTTTGCAAGGCGCATGGCAAGAAGGCCGCACAGCACGAGCACCAGAACAACGATCCACAGGCCCGGCTGCACCAGCATCAGGGCCATGGCCGCCATGCTTGTCTGCTTACCGGCCACACGAAGGACGGTATTGTCCTTCAGGAGAAGGGCATAGTAGTTGTTCTTTTCCAGAATGGTGGAGGAATACCGGTCCGACCGACCGGAGCCGGTCTCAAACGCCTCGGCGACCTCGGGGCGCTGCAGGTGGTTTTCCATGGTCGCGGGATCGGCCATATTGTCATACAGGACCGAGCCGTCCGCGGCGATCCACGTCACGCGCTCCGGAGAATCGATGGAGGACAGATACGTTTCGCCGCCGCAGATGTCCATGCCCTCCGAGATCTGCGAAGCCTCCATCTGCAGAATGTCAAAGGCCTGCGCCTGATAGTTGGAGTACATGATAAAGAAGAACAGCAGCATGCACGCGAGCAGAACGGTAAAGCCAATCAGAAATGCGTTGCGAAAGATTTTTGCCGTCATGCGTCCTCGCCTCCGATCTTATAGCCGATACCGCGGACTGTTTCAATATAGCTGCCGGCCTCGCCGAGCTTGACGCGAAGCGTGCGGATGTGAACGTCGAGCGTGCGGTTTTCCCGTTCGGATTCAAAGCCCCACACACGGTCCATCAGCGTCGCACGGGTCAGGACGATGCCCTTATTCCGCAGCAGCAGGCACAGAAGTTCAAATTCCTTGTTTGTCAGCGTGACATCCTTGCCCGCAACCTTGACTTCGTGGCGATCAGGGGACACGGAGAGGATCCCGAGCGTGTAATCTCCGGAGGTCTGGGCCGGTTCCGCCCGGCGCAGGACCGCGCGGATGCGTGCGATCAGCTCCAGCATGGAAAACGGTTTGGAGACAAAATCGTCCGCACCGTGATCCAGACCGATGACACGGTCATATTCGGAGTTTTTCGCGGTCAGCATGATAATGGGCAGGCGGCGCGTGGAGCTCTGCGCACGCAGCCGCTTGAGAATGGAAAGGCCGTCCTCTTCGGGCAGCATGATATCGAGCAGCACAAGCTCCGGCATCTGCGCGTCCATCGCCCGCCAGAACTCGGACGGCAGCGCGAAGCCTCTGGCCTGGAATCCCTGGCTGTCCAGTCCGTAGAGCACCAGCTTGCGGATGGAGTCGTCATCCTCCAGTAAATAGATCATCTTCTTCACTCCTTTTACGCATATCATAAAACGGCTATGTAAAATCATCGTCCCGCTTTTTGTTAAGTTTACGTGAAATGTAAAAGAAAAGCAAGATTTAACATGAATTTAAGATAAAACATACAATACATTTAAGATTCGACGCTTAACATAGGGTTAACACAAGGAGAGGATGTAGAATAGTGGGGATCTCAAATGTGATCGCGCTGCTCAGCGGCATCGCGCTGTTCCTGTTCGGTATGGCGCTGATGGGCGACGGGCTGAAGCGCGTGGCCGGCAATAAGCTGGAACTGATTTTATACCGTCTGACAGGAAATCCGCTCAAGGGCTTCCTGCTCGGCGCCGGTGTGACGGCTGTGATCCAGTCGTCGTCGGCAACGTCCGTCATGGTCGTCGGCTTCGTCAACTCCGGTATGATGAAGGTCCGGCAGGCGATCTCCATCGTGCTGGGCGCGATTCTCGGCACGTCCATCACGGGCTGGATCATCTGTCTGTCCGACATCGGCTCGACGGGCGGCTGGCTCGACCTGTTTTCCACGGCCACGCTGACGGGCGTCATTTCGGTGATCGGCATCGTGCTCCGCATGGCGAGCAAGGATCAGGCCAAAAAGCACATTGCGGATATCCTGATGGGCTTTGCCATTTTGATGTATGGCATGTCAACGATGTCCGCGGCGGTTTCTCCGCTGCGCGACGACCCGACGTTTATCCGTATTCTTACCACCTTCTCCAACCCGTTCCTCGGCATCCTGTTCGGCACGCTCTTTACGTGCGTGCTGCAGTCCGCGTCGGCCGCCGTCGGCATTCTGCAGGCGCTCGCCTCGACTGGCATCATTGATTTTTCCATTGCGCTGCCGATCATCATGGGCATTGCCATCGGCGCGGCCATGCCGGTGCTGCTCTCCGCCATCGGCGCGACGGTCGACGGCAAGCGGACGGCCATGGTCTATCTTGTAGCTGAGGTCACGGGCGTTATTCTGTTTGCGGCGATCTATTATACGCTGGCCGCGTTCATCCGCTTCCCATTTACCGACCGGATCATGAGCAGCGTCTCCATTGCGTTTGTCAATACGGTGTTCCGGTTTATCAAGGTGGTCGGCCTGCTGCCGTTTACGAAGCAGATCGAGAAGGTTGTCAACTTCCTCGTGCCGGACAAGCCGCAGCAGCAGCCGGCCGAACCGGAGACCATGCGGCTGGAAGAGCGTTTCATCCAGCATCCCGCCCTCGCCATCGAACAGAGCCGCCTGACGATCAACGCCATGGCTGAAGAGGCCAAACGCAACTTTATAGAAGCGGTCGCGCTGCTGCACGGTTATTCGGATGAACGATATCACCTGGTCGAGGATCTGGAAAAATCCGTTGACCGATATGAGGATAAGCTCGGCAGCTATCTTGTCAAGGTGACGGAGCGCGAGCTGACGGCCAAGCAGAATGAGGATGTGTCCAAGTATCTCCATACGATCTCCGATTTTGAGCGGATCTCCGACCACGCACTGAACATCGCCGAGGGCGCGAAGGAGCTGAACGAGAAAAATCTTTCGTTCTCCGATGCTGCGGCACATGAGCTTGAGGTGATGGAGGCGGCGCTGACGGAGATCCTGTCCGTCGCCATCCGCGCGTTCGTCAATAACGACCTGCAGCTGGCCGCCCGCGTGGAGCCGCTCGAGGAACTGATCGACAATCTCTGCGACGAAATGAAGCTCCACCACGTTGACCGCCTGCAGAAGGGCCTGTGTACGCTGGTGCAGGGCTTCGTGTTCAACGATCTGCTGACGAACTATGAGCGCGTGGCGGACCACTGTTCCAATATCGCGGTCGCCATGATCGAGCTGGAATCGGATTCGTTCGATACGCATGAATATCTGAGCAGCATCAAGGAAATGAAATCCGAGACATTTGAACGCTACTATGAAGAATACAGCCGGATCTACCAGTTGTAACCGAAACGGCAGGGGAGACCCTGCCGTTTCTATTCGGAAGGAAGGAGAACGACTTGCTGACAGGACGCTTTGCGCCGAGCCCCAGCGGCAGAATGCATCTGGGAAACGTCTTTTCCGCGCTGCTGGCATGGCTGTCGGTGCGCAGCCGCGGCGGCCGGATGATCCTGCGGATGGAGGATCTGGATCCGGACCGCTGCAGGCCGGAATATATGGAAACGCTCCGGGACGATCTGGACTGGCTTGGGCTGGACTGGGATGCGGAGCAGACACCGCAGTCGCGCCGGACGGACGCGTACCGCGCGAAATTTGAAAAGCTTTCGCAGCTTGGACTTGTGTACCCCTGCTATTGTTCCCGAACAGAGCTGCATGCGGCGTCGGCGCCGCATGCGTCGGACGGGACTGCGATCTACGCCGGGACCTGCCGAAACCTGACGCCGGAGGAACGCGCGCAGAAAACGAGGCGGCCCGCGTGGCGCGTCCGGGTCCCAGAAGAAGAGATCTCGTTCCATGACCGCCTGCAGGGCGACTATACGGAGAATCTGGCGCGGGACTGCGGGGATTTTATTGTCCGCCGCTCCGACGGCGTCTACGCCTATCAGCTGGCCGTGGTGACGGACGACGCAGAAGGCGGCGTGACGGAGGTCGTCCGCGGCCGGGATCTGCTGTCCTCTTCGCCGCGGCAGATCTGGCTGCAGCGGACGCTGGGCTTTCCGGCGGTGGAATACTGCCACGTTCCGCTGCTTGTTGCGCCGGACGGGCGCAGGCTCAGCAAGCGCGAGCGTGATCTGGATCTCGGTGCGTTGCGGCAGCTTTATACGCCGGAAGAACTGATCGGAAAGCTGGCTGCGCTTGCAAATCTGCAGCCGGAGGCAGCGCCGGTGCGTGCATGGGAACTGGTCTCCCGTTTTTCGTGGGACTGCGTGCCTTGCGGCAATATCGAAATTCATTCGGAATTTGAATGAGACATATCAAAAGCTGTATAAGTTGATTCGGAACGTGACATATTCGATATTTTTTTATCGAATTTGCTGTTTACAAATGGGGAACTGATATGGTATACTGAAGCGGTTGGATTATCAGAGCAAACATAATATTACTGATGATTTGAAGGGATGAACAAGCTATGTACAAAATCGTGCGCAAAAAAGAACTGAACGCCGCAGTCACGTATATGGAAATCGAGGCTCCGTTCGTTGCCCATAAGGCAAAGGCCGGCCAGTTTATCATTTTCCGTGTCGATGACAAGTCCGAGCGCGTGCCGCTGACGATCGCTGGCTACGACCGGGAGAAAGGGACCGTTTCGATCATCTTCCAGAAGGTCGGTCTGTCGACCGAGATGCTTGGCAGCCTGAATGAGGGCGATTATATTCAGGACTTCGTCGGCCCGCTTGGCAAGCCGACGGATGTGGAAGGCAAAAAGCGCGTCTGCGTGGTCGGCGGCGGCGTTGGCTGCGCCATCGCGTATCCGTCCGCAAAGGCATTCAAGGAAGCCGGCGTCGAGACCGACGTTATCGTTGGCTTCCGCAATAAGGATATCGTCATTCTGGAGGACGAGTTCAAGCAGGCCTCCGATCACCTGTACCTCATGACCGACGACGGCTCCTATGGCGAGCACGGTTTTGTCACCGTCAAGCTCAAGGAGCTGCTGGAAGCTGGCGTACAGTATGACGAAGTTCTTGCCATCGGCCCGATCCCGATGATGAAATTTGTTTCGAAGACCACGGAGCCGTTCGGCGTCAAGACCATCGTCTCCCTGAACCCGATCATGGTCGACGGCACCGGTATGTGCGGCGGCTGTCGTGTCACTGTCGGCGGCGAAGTGAAGTTCGCCTGCGTTGACGGCCCGGACTTTGACGGCCATCAGGTCGATTATGACGAACTCATGAGCCGCAACAGCGTCTATCGTGAGCGTGAAGCAGAAGAGCGCAAGACCCATATCTGCCGCATGCAGAAGATGGGCGAAGAGCTGATCAAGTAAGGGGAGGGAACGATCATGGCTAATATGCAGGCTACCAAAACTCCGATGCCGGAGCAGGACCCGAACGTCCGCAATAAGAATTTCAAGGAAGTCACGCTGGGTTATACCGCTGAGATGGCCGTCAACGAGGCCAAGCGCTGCCTGCAGTGCAAGAAGCCGCACTGCGTCGAGGGCTGCCCGGTCAACATTCATATTCCCGAGTTCATCCACGAGGTCGCCGAAGGCAACTTCGAAAAAGCATACGAGATCATCACCGATACCAACTCGCTGCCCGCCCTGTCCGGCCGTGTATGTCCGCAGGAGACGCAGTGCGAGTCCAAGTGCGTCCGCGGCAACAAGGGCGAGCCGGTCGCCATCGGTCGTCTGGAGCGCTTCGTCGCCGACTGGTACCGTGAGAACATCAACGCCATGCCGAAGAAGGCCGAGTCCAACGGCATCAAGGTCGCAGTCGTCGGCTCCGGCCCGTCTGGCCTGACCTGCGCGTCCCTGCTGGCCAAGAAGGGCTATCAGGTGTCCCTGTTTGAGGCTCTGCACACCGCGGGCGGCGTTCTGGTCTATGGCATTCCGGAGTTCCGTCTGCCGAAGGCCATTGTTGCCAACGAGGTCGAAAAGCTGAAGGCGCAGGGCGTCGAGGTCATGACCGACATGGTCATCGGCAAGGTCCTGTCTATCGACGATCTGTTTGAGATGGGTTTCAAGGCTGTCTTTGTCGGCTCCGGCGCAGGCCTGCCGATGTTCATGCACATTCCGGGTGAAGCGCTCAAGGGCGTTTGCTCCGCGAACGAATACCTCACCAGAATCAACCTGATGAAGGCCTATAAAGAAGAATACGATACCCCGATCCTGCACTCCAAGGCAGCTGCCATCGTCGGCGGCGGCAACGTCGCCATGGATGCCGCCCGCTGCGCAAAGCGCATGGGTACCGACAAGGTGTACATCGTCTACCGCCGCGGCGAAGCCGAAATGCCGGCAAGACTGGAAGAGCAGCATCACGCCAAGGAAGAGGGCATTGAGTTCCTGACGCTCACCAACCCGACCGAGATCCTCGGCGGCGAGGATGGCCGTGTGTGCGGCATGAAGTGCATCAAGATGGAGCTCGGCGAGCCTGACGCATCCGGCCGCCGCCGCCCGATCCCCGTTGAGGGCAGCGAATTTGTGCTGGATGTCGACATGGTCATCATGTCCCTCGGTACGTCTCCGAATCCGCTGATCCGCTCCACGACCCCGGGCCTCGAGACGAACAAGAAGGGCGGCATCATCGTCGACGAAAACGAAATGTCCACCCGCGAGAACGTCTTTGCAGGCGGCGACGCCGTTACCGGCGCTGCAACCGTCATTCTGGCCATGGGTGCAGGCAAAAAGGCTGCCGAAGCCATCGACCGCAAGCTGCAGGGCAAATAATCCTGTTTAGCAGGCAGAAAACCGGTTACAATCTCCATAAACGCAGGGCCCCGGCAGCGTTTGCTGCCGGGGCCTTCTGAATGATGGAGGAGAGTATGAAGATCAAAGACTGCATGACAAAAAACGTCATCAGCGTCGGCGCGTCCGAGCCGGTCGCCGTGGCCGCGCGGCTCATGAGCCGGTATAATCTCGGTGCGCTGCCGGTGCAGAACGCGGATGGCCGCCTGTGCGGCATGGTGACAGACCGCGACGTGGTGCTGCGCTGCGTCGCGGCCCGGCGGGACGCGGAGCATATGAGGGTCGGCGAGATGATGTCGACCGGGATCCTGGCCGTGGAGGCATCGGAGGACATTTCGCGCGCCGCACAGATGATGTCCCGCGCGCAGCTCAGGCGGCTGCCGGTGACGCAGAACGGGAAGCTGACGGGGATGCTCTCGATGGCGGATCTGGCCCGCCGGGGCGAATACAGCATGGAAACGGCGCAGTGCATGGAGTCGATCTGCAGCCCGCTGGTCCGGCTGGACTGAACAGACGAAAAAAGTGTGATTTTCTGCAAAAAACTATTTGACATACGGGATTTGCTCTGATATAATCGAAAAGCCGCATTGAAGAGGTTCAAGCTGCTCCGGCACGCCTCAAGAGCGAGTCTACGAAGAAAAGGTAGGTGCAAACGAATATGCAGGCTATTATCGTTACCGGCGGTAAGCAGTACAACGTCAAGGAGGGCGATGTGATCTACATCGAGAAGCTCGCGGCGGAGGCTGACACGACCGTTACCTTCGATCAGGTTCTGGCAGTTGTTGACGGCGCTGACTCCAAGTTTGGCACGCCCACAGTTGCAGGTGCTAAGGTTGAGGCTAAGGTTCTGAAGAATGGCAAGGGCAAGAAGATCCGTGTCTTCAAGTACCGCTCCAAGAAGGACTCCAAGTCCCTCCAGGGCCACAGGCAGCCGTATACCAAGGTGCAGATCGAGAAGATCGCGCTGTAAGTTATGACGCGCGTCGAATTTTTCGATCACGAGGGCAGGATCACCGGATTCTGCTGTTCGGGCCACAGCGGCTATGCGGAGGAAGGCAGCGACATTGTGTGCGCAGCTGTTTCCACGGCCGTCAAGCTTGCCGAGTGTACCATCAATGATGTGCTGGGCGAGCATGCAAAGACCAGGGTGAACGAAGAAGAGGCCCGGATCACCTTAACCCTTCCCGCTACGTGTGAAAGTGAAGAGGCCGTACAGGCGGTCCTCTCCGGCATGATGCTTACATTGTGCTCCCTGCGGGATGACTATCCTGATTATATCGAAGTTTTGGAGGTGCAAAACGATGCTTAAAATGAGTTTCCAGTTCTTCGCGCATAAGAAAGGCGGCGGCTCCACCAAGAACGGCCGTGATTCCGAATCGAAGAGACTCGGTGCCAAGCGCGCTGACGGTCAGTTCGTTCTGGCTGGCAACATCCTCGTTCGTCAGAGAGGCACGCACATTCATCCGGGCAACAACGTCGGTATCGGCAAGGACGATACCCTGTTCGCTCTGATCGACGGCAAGGTCAAGTTCGAGCGTATGGGCAAGGACCGCAAGATGTGCTCTGTCTACGCAGAACAGTAATTTGTTGTGAAAACCCCGAACGAATCCCGTTCGGGGTTTTTTCTTGAAAGGTGTGACAGCATGACATACTATCACGCTTCTCCGACAGGCGGGCTGCAGAGCCTCGAACCGAGAAAATCTCCGTTCTTTGACAAGCCTGCACAGGTCTGCCTGACGTCCCTGCGCGCCATGGCGCTGTTTTACCTCATTCGGAACTATGAATACGCATACGGCTATACCCGGCAGGGGAAGCTGTATTTTGAAGAACCGTTTCCGGACGCGCTGAAAAAGCTCTATGCCGGAAAATCCGGCTGGATTTATACCTGCGAGGAAGGGGACTACGAAAAGACGGAGATCCCGAATGAGTTCGTATCCGCGCAGCCTGTCCGCATCATCGGCGCAGAGTATATCCCGGACGCCTACGAAGCATTCCGGAAGGAGCAGCAGGCGGGGAATATTGAGCTGTTCGCGTATGCGCAGTTTGCGTCTGACCCAAAGCGATTTGCAGAGAAGCTGGCCTGGATAGAAAAAGAAATTTCGGAAGAAATTCTGCAAAATAAAATCTGGGAAGCGCCTGATTCCGGTCGTGCACGCTACTATCGCGAAAACTACCCGAAAATCTGGGCGCATACGCTGGAGCGGATACGGGAGAAGGCGATTTTTCATGGAAAATCGGAGAATTGAAACGCAGCGGCTGATGCTCAGGCCAATCACGCAGGAAGATGCACCAGCGGTTTTTGCATGGGCCAGTGACCCGGAAGTGAACCGGTATATGCCCTATCCGCTGCATAAAAGCATTGAGGATACACGCGCGTGGATCGCATCGATCACGCCGGATATGCTGGAGTTCGGGTTTTACCGCAAGGACAGCGGCCAGCTGATCGGCACAGGCGGCGTAGGCAAAAACGAAGACGGTGTGCATACGCTGGGCTACAACCTCCGGCGCGATGCATGGGGGCATGGCTATGCGACAGAAGCGGCGCAGGCGATGCTTGCGTGGGCGTATCAGAGCCTCGGCGTGCGGGATTTTGTGCTGGATCATGCAATTTTGAATACGGCATCCGGAAATGTTGCGCGCAAATGCGGCTTTCAGCTGACGCATTACGGCCAGTACAGCCGCTTTGACGGCAGCGAGACATTTGACGCAGCGTTTTACGAGCTTCATCTGAAAGGAGACGAAGCATATGTTTATTGATAAAGTCAGGATCTCGGTCAAGGCAGGCGCGGGCGGCAACGGCGCGGTGGCCTTCCACCGGGAAAAATATGTGGCTGCGGGCGGCCCGGACGGTGGCGACGGCGGCAACGGCGGCTCCATCGTTCTGCGTGTGGACGATAACATGTCCACGCTGATGGACTTCCGCTATAAGCGGAAATATACCGCGCCGAACGGCGAAAACGGACAGGGCAAGCGCTGCCGCGGCAAAAACGGCGAGAATCTTGTGATTAAGGTTCCGAGAGGTACCGTCGTGCGCGATCAGGCCACGAATGAGATCATCAAGGATATGTCAGACTCTGCCGACTTCGTCCTCTGCAAGGGCGGACGCGGCGGCTGGGGCAACCAGCACTTCGCAACGCCGACACGGCAGGTGCCGCGCTTTGCCAAGGCGGGGCTTCCGGGCGAGGAGCATGATGTGATCCTCGAGCTGAAGCTTCTGGCGGACGTCGGTCTGGTCGGCTTCCCGAACGTCGGCAAGTCGACGCTTCTGTCCGTCACGTCCAACGCGCACCCGAAGATCGCAAACTATCACTTCACCACGCTTTATCCGAACCTCGGCGTCATCTATGTTGCTGACGGCGTCTCGTTCGTCATGGCCGATATCCCGGGTATCATCGAGGGCGCAGCCGACGGCGTAGGTCTCGGCCATGATTTCCTGCGGCATATTGACCGCTGCCGCCTGCTTGTTCACATCGTCGACGTGTCCGGCAGTGAGGACCGCGATCCGGTCGATGATTTTGAAAAGATCAACGAGGAACTGCGGCAATATTCCCCGGATCTTGCCGCGCGCCCGATGATCGTTGCGGCCAATAAGGCGGATCTTCTGCCGCCGGACAGCGACAATCTTGAACGCCTGAAGGCGCACGTGGAGGCGCAGGGCTATGAATTTTACGTGATCTCCGCCGCCACGACGCAGGGGACACGTGAACTGATGAAGACCATCGCGGGCAAGCTCTCGACGCTGCCGCCGGTCACAGTCTATGAGCCGGAGTATGTCAAGCCGCTGACGGAGGCAGGCGACGCGAATGATCTGAAGATCGAACGGTATGACGATCTGTGGGTCGTGTCCGGACAGTGGCTGCAGAAGCTTCTGAATGACATCAACTTTGACGACTACGAATCCCGCATGTACTTTGACCGCCAGCTGCGCAAAAGCGGTCTGTTCGACCGGCTGGAAGAACAGGGCATCGAGGACGGCGATACCGTCAGCATCTACGATTTTGAGTTTGATTACACGAAATAAGCAAACAAAAACCCACGGTCATGCGACCGCGGGTTTTTGTTTGAAGAAAGAAAAGAAAAAGAGAAGAAAGAGAGGATTGGGTGAATCCTTGATTATGAGTATACGGGACAATCATGTCAGAACTATGAACGGAAAACAAAGGAATTGTGAATTTTCCATGGACAAAAGTTGACGAACGTCCGGCGGCTTGCTATGATACAAGATGAAATTGTAAATGACGGAGGAAACCATGAAACTTGTGATTCTGGACGGCTACTGCGAAAATCCCGGCGATTTGGACTGGGCGCCTGTCGCGGCGTTCGGCGATTTGACGGTCTATGACCGGACGCCGATCGAGGATACGCAGGAGATCATTCGCCGGATCGGCGATGCAGAAGCGGTTTTTATCAATAAGACCCCGCTGCGGGCGGAGGTGTTCGAGGCCTGCAAGCAGCTGCAGTTCGTTGGCGTGCTGGCCACGGGCTATAACGTTGTCGACTGCGCGGCCGCCGCCGCGCACGGCATTCCTGTCTGCAACATCCCGAGCTACGGCACCGATGCCGTGGCGCAGTTCACGTTCGCGCTCCTGCTCGAGGTCTGCCACGCAGTCGGCCATCATTCCGAAGCGGTGCATGCTGGACGGTGGTGCAGCAGCGAGGATTACTGCTTCTGGGATACGAAGCTCATCGAGCTTGCGGGCAAGACTATGGGCATTATCGGCTTTGGCAGGATCGGACAGGCCGTCGGCCGGATCGCAAAAGCGTTCGGCATGCGCGTGCTGGCCTCCAGCCGGTCGGAACGGGAAGAGGGCCGCGCGATTGCGGAATATGTCCCGCTGGATACGCTGCTGGCAGAATCAGACGTTGTCTCGCTGCACTGTCTCATGACGCCGCAGACGGCGCAGCTGATCAATCGGACAACAATTGAGAAAATGAAGGACGGCGCGATCCTGCTCAACACCTCCCGCGGCGGACTGGTCAACGAACAGGACCTGTGCGACGCGCTGAACAACGGAAAGCTGTATATGGCGGCGGTCGACGTTGTCTCCTATGAGCCGATGAAGGCCGACAATCCGCTTCTGCGGGCCAAAAACTGCATCATCACCCCGCATATCGCCTGGGCGCCGAAGGAGAGCCGCCAGCGCATCATGGACGAGACCGTCAGGAACATCCGCGCGTTCCTTGCGGGCAGCCCGATCAACGTCGTCAATGCGCCGGTCGAAAAAATTAAATAAAAAGAGAATCAGGGCTTGACAAATCCCGACTTTGTGCTATAATAACGGAGCGCTCTTGAGAAAGACACTTGCTGCTGTAGCTCAGTCGGTAGAGCGCGTCATTGGTAATGACGAGGTCGGCAGTTCGAATCTGCCCAGCAGCTCCAAAACACGGTTTATCCCATCCGGGATAGACCGTGTTTTTGTATCTGTTCCGTATTCGAACTGCCGACCTCCCGCGCCGAAGGCGCATTTCAATCCATGCAGCGGATGCTGGCTGCGAAGCAGCAGGCATCCGGCAGTTCGAATCTGCCCAGCAGCTCCAAGACACGGTTTATCCCATCCGGGATAGACCGTGTTTTTGTATCTGTTCCGTATTCGAACTGCCGACCTCCCGCGCCGAAGGCGCATAAAATAAGCCCTGCTTTCAAATGTGAAAGCAGGGCTTATTTCGTTATGCGATGGGATTCAGGCTGCCGGTCTCCGCGTGTATATCTGCATCCGCAGCCACGCGGATCTGTTCGACGTGATGGTTGGCGACCCTTGTGATCTGCACGTGCAGGGCCTCAAAGTCAAACGAAGCGCCGGATTCCGGAAGGCGGCCAAACTGCTCCATGACCCAGCCGCTGACGGAGGACATATCCGAATCGGATTTCAGACCGAAGTAATCCGCAAAGTCGTCAAAGCTCATCTCAGCGTCGACCAGATAGGTGTTTTCAGATACCTTCGTGATCGGTGTTTCCTCTTCATCGTGCTCGTCCCAGATCTCGCCGACCAGCTCCTCCAGAATGTCCTCCATCGTCACAATGCCGCACGTGCCGCCGTATTCATCGACCACAACGGCTACATGCGTCTTGGCCTGCTGGAGCTTTTTCAGAAGCAGACTGATGGGTTCCATCTCCAGCGCATAGACCGGCGGTAGGATGATATCCCGCAGGGGCCTGTCTGTGATGCCGCAGCCGACATAGAAGTCCTTCTGGTGGATGGTGCCGAGAATGTTGTCGATGGAATCCTGATAGATAAGAAGCCTTGAATATTTCGTCTCGGTGAACAGCGCGGCGACCTCTTCTTTGGTTGCGGTGATCGGGAGCGCGGCCAGATCGGTGCGGTGGATCAGGATATCCTCCGCGCGCTGCTCGGAGAAGTCAATCGCGTTTTTGAGAAGCTCGCCCTCGTTTTTATCAATGCTGCCGTCCTGCTGTACCTCGTCGACCAGCATGAGGAGCTCCTCCTGCGACATTTTATTGTCGGAGCTGAGATGGAAGACCTTTGCCAGCAGCTTTTTCCAGAGCGAAAAGATCGCGTTCAGCGGCGTAAAGATCCAGATGAGGACCTGCAGGACCGGCGCGGACAGCATGGCGCAGCTCTCCGCGCAGTCCTTTGCGATGCTCTTTGGCGAGATCTCGCCGAAAATCAGAACAACGACCGTGACAACAATGGTAGAGATCGTGGCGCCGACGTCGCCGAAATGCCGGACGAACAGCACCGTGCCGAGCGACGCCGTCGCGATATTCACGATGTTGTTGCCGATCAGGATGGTGGACAGCAGCCGGTCGTAGCGTTCGAGCAACCTGCAGACAAGGGCAGCTTTTTTATTGCCCTTTTCCGCAAGGGTTTTCAGTCTTGTTGTATTCGCAGAGGAAAATGCCGTTTCCGTCGCCGAGAAATAGGCGGAGAGCATCAGGCAGACTGCCATAATTATGATGCATGTGGTGGTAGACAATGTACGTAAACTCCTTTTCTGTCATCTGAAATTGATATATCGGTATTCGCTGATACGCTCTCTAAAGACGCAAAAAAGCACGTCCGCCCTGCATCCCGCAGCGCAGATATGCTCCCAAAAACAGATGACAGATCAGATGTGTACTATGGCAGTCACTGTCGTCAGAATCCATGTGTTTCATTCCTTTCCAATTAAATCAGATTTATTATACCAGAAATTGCAGCCGCGTCAAGAAAATATGCTGTAAATAAACTGTAAAATGCCAGAGCGGCGATATGTCCCGCCATGCGCAGCAGCCTGATTTTCTGCCGTTCATGGCGGGGCACAGGATGAGACTCACAGTTTACATAATTTCGATCTGGCACTGCTTCATGGCCGCAAGCGCGTTTTCGTGGCTCTGCGGTGTGACGCCGGCGCAGCAGGCGGCGCGGACGCGGATCGGAACCTCCGGCCGTGCGCCCTTGAGCATCATGGCGTTGGTGATGACGCAGATGTCTGTGCACAGGCCGATAAATTCCACGGCTTCCAGTTCCGGCAGATGTGCGAGGTAGTCGATGAGCGCGGGGGAGCCAAAGCCTGGCTTATCAAAGACAAGTGAATCCCCGACCGGAAGTGCTGCGTCGATCTGCCAGCCTTCGCTTCCTTCCAGACAGTGCGGAACCGGCAGATTTCGCCCTTCCTGTGTGCTTAAATAGTCTGCATGGTGCGTGTCCCGCGTGAAGACGACGGTTTCTCCGCTGCTGCGGGCCTGCTGCAGACGCGCAGCGACAGCCGGAACGATCGCGACTGCTTCCTTTGTGCCGAGTGCGCCGTCGATAAAATCCTTCTGCATGTCGATAATGGCAAGAACCTTCATAAAGCAAACCTCCTGTTCAGCCCTCAGTATATCACAAGCGGGCAGAAATTGCACAAAAAAATCTTGACAGAAGGAAACGGTGACGCTATACTTGTGATACTTAAAAAATTTTAATTAAAATATTTTATGTAAAGAAAGGAGCTGCCATGCTGCTTCAGACCATCGAAGCGCTGTTCCGCAAATACCGGCTGTTCTGCTACCGGAAGCTGTTTGCTGCCGTGCGGGAAAAGCCCGGCAGTCTCAGCGCGACGGAAGCGTTTTCCGCGGATATCATTCATCTGCTCGGAAGTCCGACGATCTCACAGTTTGCCGATACCATCGGCATTTCCCAGCCGAACGCGACCTACAAGGTCAACCAGCTGGCCGCGAAGGGATACCTGCACAAGACGGTGCAGGCGCATGACCGGCGTGAGATCGTACTGACGACGTCGGAGAAGTTTGCCGGTTATTTTGATGAAAATGAGGATGAAATGCAGAAGAAAGTCGCGGCGCTCTCCGCGCAGTTCACGCCGGAGGAGCTGAAAAGCGCCGAACGCGTGCTGCTTGCGCTTGGGACGCTTCTGTAACGAAGGAGGACATTATGGATATCTTTGAAAAATGCAATCAGCGCTATATTCAGGATGAGGTCCGCGAGCTGGGCATCTATCCGTATTTTCACGCACTGGAATCCAAGCAGGATACGGAAGTCATCATGGAGGGCAAGCGCCGCATCATGCTTGGCTCCAACAACTATCTGGGCCTTACGACGAATCCGGCGGTCATTCAGGCCGGCGTCGACGCCTACAAAGAGCTTGGCTCCGGCTGCTCCGGCTCGCGCTTCCTCAACGGAACGCTGAAGCTCCATCTGGAGCTGGAGGCGGAGCTTGCAAAGTTTTTGCGGAAGGACGCGATCGTGACGTTTTCGACCGGCTTCCAGTCGAACCTCGGCATCATCAGCGCCATCGTGGGCATGCATGATTATGTCATCATGGACCGGGAGAACCACGCCAGCCTCTACGACGGCTGCCGCCTGTCCTACGGCAAGATGCTGCGCTACCGGCACAACGATATGGGCGACCTGGAAAAGAAGCTGCAGAAGGTTCCGGACAGCTGCGGCTGCCTGATCGTGACGGACGGCGTATTCTCCATGGGCGGCGATATTGCGAATCTGCCGGAGATCTGCACGCTGGCGCGCAAATACGGCGCGCGCGTGATGGTCGACGACGCGCACGGCCTCGGCGTCATCGGTGAGGGCGGCCGCGGCACGGCCAGCTATTACGGACTCGAGGATGAGGTCGATATCTACATGGGTACGTTCTCCAAATCTCTGGCTTCGCTCGGCGGTTATATGGCGGCCAGCAGCCGCGTGGCAGACTATGTGCGTCATGCGTCACGCCCGTTCATTTTCTCCGCGTCCATCCCGCCCGCGAACGCTGCGGCTGCGCTGGCGGCTCTGCGGCAGCTGGAGGCGCACCCGGAACTCGTGACGAATCTGCAGGAAAATGCGCTTTATATGCGGCAGCTTCTGAACGAGCGGAAGATCAAGATGCGCCCGTCCAACGGCGACCGTATCCCGATCATTCCGATCTATACCTATGAGCCGATCCCGACGCTGACGATCGCGAAGGATCTGTATGAAAACGGCGTCTATGTCAATTCGTCGCTTCCGCCCGCGGCGGCCCCGCATGAGTGCCTGCTCCGCACGAGCCTGATGGCGACGCATACGCACGCACTCATCGAAGAAGCGGTCGATACGATCGCTGAAGTGCTGAGGAGGTATGACCTGTGAGCAAGGTATGTGTGATCACGGGCGGAACGTCCGGTATCGGCAAGTGTACGGCGCAGGCCATGCTGGAAAAGGGCTATATCGTCTACGAGCTGTCCCGCCGTGAGCAGGGGATCGAGGGCATGCACCATATCGTCGCGGACGTCACGAATGAGCAGTCGCTTGCGGCGGCTGTCTCTGAGATTTTGCAGCGGGAAGATCATATTGACGTCGTCATCAATAACGCGGGCTTCGGTATTTCCGGTGCGGTGGAGTTCACGAAAACAGAGGACGCGCAGCACCAGCTGGATGTCAATTTCTTTGGCATGGTGCGTATGAACCGGCAGGTGCTGCCCATTCTGCGCAAACAGGGCTATGGGCGCATCGTGAACCTCAGCTCCGTGGCCGGTGCGATCGCGATCCCGTTCCAGACCTATTACTCCGCCAGCAAGGCGGCGATCAACTCCTACACCATGGCGCTGGCCAACGAGGTCAAGCCGTTCGGTATTCAGGTCTGCTGCGTGCAGCCGGGCGATATCCGCACGGGCTTTACGGCTGCGCGGGAAAAGAACCAGATGGGCGACGATATCTATGGCGGCCGGATCGCACGCTCGGTTGCGGGAATGGAGCGCGACGAGCAGACCGGCATGGCGCCGGAAAAGGCGGGCGCATTCATCGCACATGTCGCGACCAGAAAGGGGATCAAGCCGGTCAATACGATCGGTCTGCAGTATCAGTTTTTCTGCTTCCTTGCAAAGGTACTGCCCGCAAAGGCGCTCAACTTTCTGGTCGGCCTGATCTACGCGAAATAAACAGGATACAAAACCCCGGACGGAGTATAATAAGCTCTGTCCGGGGTTTGCAATTTATGTATCAATCGAGATTGAAATATTTTTTGAAGATCCGCCGCAGCAGAAATGCATTGCAGACAGCGACCAGCGCCGCGCCGATCACGACCCAGAAAATGCAGGACTTCATAAAGACCTCCGGCACGCAGAGAAACAGAATGGGAGCTGCGAGATTGAGGGCGGCCATGATGAGCGAAAACGGCAGATTGCCGATAGCAAGGAAGCAGGCGTTTTTCAGCGTGTTCCGGATCGAATTGTCAAATTGCGCAAGCAGGGGATAGATGTACGCACTGATCAGCGCCAGCAGAATGGCCGGCAGGCAGAAGACAATACCCATCCAGAGCGTCTGCGTGACCGTGCCGGACAGATACAGCCACAGCTCATAGCTGACGAGCGCGGTCGGAACGAGCTGGATGAAAAACAGCAGTGTAGCCTGCCGGAAGTTCAGCCGGAAGGAGTTCCAGAACATCCGTGCAACGCCGCCGCCTTCCCCGCGGACAAGATGGAGCGCGACGCAGTACATGGCCGTCGTGGACGCGCCGATGGTGACGATCGGGATGGAAAAGACGAGCCACAGAGCATTCAGGATCACAAGATCCGCAACGTGTGAAAAAAATTCCCAGAACGGGGAGTCATACCGAAAGAATTTCATAAAAATACCTCTTTTGCAGCCGGATGCAGAAATCAATTCTGCAATATTATATAGTTCCCACGAAAAAAACGCAAGTACATCGAGAAATGAGAATAAAGTGCACAAAAACGGAAAGGCTGAATTATACAATATGCTGAATTTTTTTTACGGCCTTTTTTTGATTGCTCCAAACAGGAAAATGTAGTATAATATGGTCATGGGAAATGGAAACGTTTCCAGTTTCACAAAAAACAACACAGGAGGACATACCATGAAAAAGATCATTGCATTGCTTCTGGCACTCGTGATGGTTCTGGGCCTTGCAGCCTGCGCTTCCAAGCAGACTGAGACCACTCCCGAACCCACCGAGACCGAGACCCCGGCCGATACCTCTGCAGAAGAGACCACGCCGGCTGACACCGAGACTGAGACCGAAGCTCCCGCTGCTGCGGCTGCCGGTTCTGTCTACTACCTCAACTTCAAGCCCGAAGCTGATCAGGCCTGGCAGGATCTTGCCAAGACCTACACCGAGCTGACCGGCGTTCCCGTCAAGGTCGTTACCGCCGCTTCCGGCACCTACGACACCACGCTGACCGCTGAACTCGACAAGAGCTCCGCTCCGACCCTGTTCCAGTGCGGCAACCAGGGCGCTATCAACTCCTACGGCGAATACTGCTATCCGCTCGATGGCACGGCTATCATGGACCAGATGACCACCGACGCCTTCAACCTCAAGGATGAGGACGGCAACACCCTGTCCATCGGCTACTGCTACGAAGCATTCGGCATCATTGTTAACAAGGCTCTGCTTGAGAAGGCCGGCCACTCCCTCGACGAGATCACCGACTTCGACTCTCTGAAGGCTGTTGCTGACGACATCCATGCCCGTGCTTCCGAGCTCGGCTTCGACGCATTCTCCTCCGCCGGTCTCGACGGCTCCTCCAGCTGGCGTTTCTCCGGCCATCTGGCCAACATGCCGCTGTACTACGAGTTCCGTGACGACGGCGTGACCGCTCAGCCCGCCACCATCACCGGCGCTTACCTCGACAACTTCAAGAACATCTGGGATCTGTACACCACCGATACCGCTACCACCGGCGCTGCTCTGGCTACCGCTACCGGCGACGAGTCCGAAGCTGAGTTCGGCGAGGGCAAGGCTGTGTTCTATCAGAACGGCACCTGGGAATACTCCAACCTGACCGCTGCTGACAAGTTCGCAATGGACCCCGCTGATCTGGCTATGATCCCCATCTACTGCGGTGTTGACGGCGAAGAAAAGGCTGGTCTCTGCGCTGGTACTGAGAACTGCTGGGCCATCAACAACGAAGCTTCCGAAGAAGATATTCAGGCTACCATCGACTTCCTCGTCTGGGTCGTTACCTCTGACGAAGGCACCACGATGCTGGCAAGAGAGTTTGGCCCCTGCCCGTTCAAGGACGCCAAGGAGCCGGAGAACGTCTTCTTCCAGGATGCAAACCGGTACACGGCTGAGGGCAACTACGTTGTCACTTGGGCTTTCAACTGGACGCCTGCTGTTGATGACTGGCGCGCTGCTGTCGTTTCTGCTCTGACCCAGTACACTGCCGGCACCGGCGACTGGGATGCTGTGAAGACCGCTTTCGTTGACGGCTGGGCTGCACAGTATGCCAAGGAGAACGCCTGAGTTCAGGTGAACTTCCATATCGTCTGACACGCGAGGGGCGAGCATCCGCTCGCCCCTCTTTTCAAAAATGTCTCAGGCGGCGGCGCATGCCGCTGTGCCGCGGCCTGAGTGATTTTTGCGGAATAAAGGAGAGAGATTGATGAAGGTTCGTACAAGAAAACGGGATCAGGCAGCGCTGAACTCCAAGCTGATCCGGCGACCGATCCAGCACTGGTTTTGGCTGTTCCTGCTGCCGACGTTTGCCGCATTCTGCGTGGGGTTTCTGTACCCGTTCCTGAAGGGCATTTTCCTGTCGTTCTGCAAGTTCAAGACGACAAGCAAGTGGACCTGGATCGGCCTGAAAAACTACGTGACGATTTTCCAGGATGAGGGCTTCCTGCACGCATTCTGGTTCACGGCGCTCTTTGCGATCGTGTCGCTGCTGATCATCAATGTGCTGGCCTTCGCGGTCGCCTATGCGCTGACGCGTGGCATTAAGGGCTCGAACATTTTCCGGACGGTCTTCTTCATGCCGAACCTCATCGGCGGCATCGTTCTGGGCTATATCTGGCTGATGATCTTCGACGGCATTCTGAGCCATTACGACACGGCCGTCGTGCTGAACAGCAAGTTCGGCTTCTGGGGCCTGATCATTCTTCTCTGCTGGCAGCAGATCGGATATATGATGATCATCTATATTGCCGGTCTGCAGTCGATCCCCGAGGATATGCTGGAAGCGGCCAAGATCGACGGTGCATCCGGCTGGAAGTCCCTGTGGCATATCACGATCCCGAACATCATGCCGTCCATCACGATCTGCACGTTCCTGTCGCTGACCAACGGCTTCAAGCTCTACGACCAGAACCTTGCGCTGACCGGCGGCGAACCGTTCCGCCAGCTGGCTGACGGCAACGTCATCAAGACGACCGAAATGCTGGCTCTGAACATCGTTTCCTCCAATACCAGCAATACCAAGGGGCCCGGACAGGCGAAGGCTGTGGTGTTCTTTATTCTGGTCGGCATCATCGGCATTGCCCAGCTTGTTGCGACGAGAAAGAAGGAGGTGCAGCAGTAATGAAGAAGACTTCCACGTTCCACGCGGAAAAGCGCGCGCATACTATTCTGACGGTGTTCTTTACCGTTCTGGCTGTTGCGTACCTGTATCCGATCCTTCTTGTTCTGATCAACTCGTTCAAGACGAACGCAGCTATCAACCTCAACACCTTTGCGCTGCCGAACAGCGAGACGTTCATGGGTTGGCAGAACTATATCAAGGGCATGACTTTCGGCAACTATCCGTTCTACCGGTCGGTGGAATACAGCGTTGTCATTACGATCCTGTCAGTTGCGCTGATCCTTGTCTGCACGTCCATGGCGGCGTGGTATATCTCCCGCGTGGGCAGCGTTTTCAGCAAGATCGTCTACATGCTCTGCGTGTTCTCCATGATCGTCCCGTTCCAGATGGTCATGTTCACGCTGTCGAAGACTGCCGATACGCTCAAGCTCAACACGCCGTGGACGATCCCAGTGATCTATCTCGGCTTTGGCGCGGGCCTTGCCGTCTTCATGTTCTCCGGCTTTGTCAAATCTATCCCGCTTGAGATCGAAGAAGCAGCCGCCATTGATGGGTGCGGGCCGGTGCGGACGTTCTTCTCGGTCGTCCTGCCGATGCTCAAGCCGACGCTTGTCTCTGTCGGTGTGCTGGAGATCATGTGGGTCTGGAACGATTATCTTCTGCCGTATCTGGTGCTCGACCGCACGCAGTATATGACCATCCCCATCCACATCCAGTACCTCAAGGGCAGCTATGGCACGGTTGATATGGGCGCGACGATGGCGCTCATCCTGCTGGCGATCATCCCCGTCGTCATCTTCTATCTCTGCTGCCAGAAGTATATCATCAAGGGCGTTGCAGCCGGTGCAGTCAAGGGATAAGTTTTTCGGTGAATTTGCAGAAGCCTGTGGATTTTTCGCGGATCGTGTATTATATTGGTATCGATCAAACCTGAAATCCAAGGGGTGTGTGCAGCTATGACAATCAAGGATCTTGCACGGCTGAGCGGCTATTCGCTTGGGACAGTCTCGCGCGTCCTCAATAATCAGCCCAACGTGTCGGAGAAGGCAAGAGCGGCGATTCTCGCCATCGCGGAGGAAAGCGGCTTTGAACTCAATGAAAGCGCACAGCTTCTGAAGCAGCAGCGCTCCAACGCGATCCTGATCATCGTCAAGGGAACGGCGAACGAGATGTTTGCGAGCATGGTCGAGCAGCTGCAGTCGCTGTTTTCCAGGACGACGCATCCGCTGATCGTTGACTTTATTGATGAGGTTGACAATGAGGTCCTGCGCGCAGTCAAGCTCTGCAGAGAGCGGAAGCCGATGGGCGTTATGTTCCTTGGCGCGACCAACCGCTTTTTCAGCAGTGACTTCGATAAGATCCATGTCCCCGCCGTCGTTGTAACGAACGATGCAAGCGGACTTCCGTTTGAAAACCTCTCCAGCGTGACCACGGACGACCGCCGCGGCGCAGCCTGTGCGGTGGATTATCTGATCCGCTGCGGACATCGGCAGATCGCCGTCCTTGGCGGCGACCGGTCGCTGTCGGATACGTCCCTGCAGCGCTATGAGGGCTGCGTGGACGCATTCCGGAGCAACGGTATGGAATTTGACGAGACAACGTTTTACCATACCGGCCGCTACAGCTATGAAGACGGCTACAGCGGCATGCAGGCTGTTCTGCGTCAGACGCCGCAGGTGACGGCTGTGTTCGCTATGGCAGACGTCATAGCCATCGGCGCCATGCGGGCCATGGCCGATCAGGGCCTGCGCGTGCCGGAGGATATTTCGGTCATCGGCTACGATGGACTGAAGATTGGAAGCTTTTATACGCCGAAGCTCTCGACGGTATCGCAGTCTGTGGAGCTTCTGGCCCGGCGCAGCTTTTCCGTGCTCATGGATCAGATCGAGCACGGCGGCGGAGCGCGCCATTTAACCGTACCGTTTACGCTTTCCAACCGGGAAAGCGTCAGAAAACTGGAGATCCCCTGAGCGGCTTCTTTCTTATTCCGGCTGCTTCGGGTGTCTCATGAAGAAATGAGCGAATAAAGAGTGATACTATGAAAAGAAGCAGTGGAATTTTGATGCATATCACTTCGCTGCCGTCGCCGTACGGCATCGGCAGCATGGGGCAGGCCGCGTTTGACTTTGTGGATTTCCTGAAAAAAGCCAGGCAGACCTATTGGCAGATCCTGCCGATCAATCCGCCGGGATACGGCGATTCTCCGTATCAGGCATTCTCTACCTTTGCGGGGAATCCTTACCTGATCGATCTGGAACAGCTTGTGGACTGCGGATGGCTCCGCAGGGAAGAGCTGACCGGGATCGAATGGGGCAAACGGGACGATCAGGTTGACTATTCCGCCATGTATACCCAGCGTCTGCGCGTGCTGCACATGGCATGGAATCGGTTCCGGAAGGAACCGCCTGCGGACTTTGAAGACTATATCGCGCAGGAGCGCGCATGGCTGGACGAGTATGTCCTGTTCATGGCGGTAAAGGCGCATTTCGGCGACGGGCCGTGGACGGAATGGCCGCTGGATATCCGGCTCCACCAGCCGGAAGCGATGGAGCATTACCGGACGCTGCTGCAGGATGAGATCGAGTTCCAGTGCTTCATGCAGTACTGCTTCCATGTGCAGTGGCAGCGCCTGCGCAAGTACGCACACGAAAACGGGATCCGGATCATCGGTGATATCCCGATCTATGTGCCGCTCGATTCGGCTGATGTCTGGTCGCACCCAGAGAATTTCCAGCTGACGCGTACGCGCCGGCCGCGGGTCGTGGCAGGCTGCCCGCCCGACGGCTTCAGCGTCAACGGCCAGTATTGGGGGAACCCAATTTATGACTGGGACCGTATGGAGCAGAATGGCTTCTCGTGGTGGATGGATCGTCTGCGCGCGGCAGGCCGGAACTTTGACGTCGTCCGTATCGACCATTTCCGCGGCATTGAGAGTTATTGGTCCATTCCGGCTGTCAACCGGACCGCGCGGAAGGGCGAATGGGTCAAGGGGCCGGGTATGAAGCTCATCCAGGCTATCCAGAAAAACTGCCCCGACACCGAGTTTATCGCGGAAGACCTTGGCTTCCTGACGCCGGAGGTGCAGCAGATGGTGAAGGAATCGGGATTCCCGGGTATGAAGGTGCTGGAATTTGCCTTCGACCCGCGCGAGCCGAGCAACTACCTGCCGCACAAATACGGGGAAAACTGCATTTGCTATACTGGAACGCATGACAATGAGACGCTGGTGCAGTGGTGCGAGGGACTGGACGCCGATTCTGACGCCTATGCGCGCGACTATCTGCACATTGGGCCGGAGGATGATCTGGCCGGTGCGATCATCGAGGCCGGCATGCAGTCGAAGGCACAGCTGTTTATCATGCAGATGCAGGACTATCTGCGCCTCGGAAAAGAAGCGCGGATGAACGAGCCCGGAAAGCTCCTGCCGTCCAACTGGCGCTGGCGGATGCTGCCCGGTGCGGCAAGCGATGCGCTGGCCGAAAAAATTGCAGGTTTGACAGAGCAGGCAAACCGTGTATAATACCAATGAACATTCTGGCGTCCACCCATCCGTGCCGGAAGGGTGGACGCCCTTTTGAAAGCCCGCGCGCAGCTTCGCCCGCGGCGATCCCAGGAAGGAGTAACCCTATGAGTGAGTATTCAAACCGTATCGTAAAGCAGACGGAAGCGCTGCTCCATTTCCAGCACGACGAGACGCTGCAGGAGACCACGCCTGAGCGCCTGCATGAGGCGCTGGGGCAGGTCATCATGATGGAGATCAGCGACAACTGGACGAAGACCAAGCGCCGTCAGGCGGCTGGCCGCCGAGCGTTCTATTTCTCGGCGGAATATCTGGTCGGCCGTCTGGTCTACAGCAATCTCTTCAATCTCGGCATCCTCCGCGAGGTAAAGGCGGCCTTCGCGGAGAAGGGCGTGGATCTGGCCTGCCTGGAGCATATTGAGGACGCAGCGCTCGGCAACGGCGGCCTTGGCCGTCTGGCGGCCTGTTTCCTCGATAGCGCCGCGACGCTGGATCTGCCGCTGACCGGATACGGCCTGCGGTATCGGTTCGGCCTGTTCAAGCAGTCGTTCGTACACGGCTGCCAGCGCGAGAATGCCGACGACTGGACCAAATACGGCGACCCGTGGAGCCACCGACGCGACAAGCTGGCAGTCAAGGTGAAATTTGCCGACCAGACGGTCAACTGCGTGCCGTATGATATGCCTGTCATCGGCTATCAGACCAACACCGTCGGGACGCTTCGCCTGTGGCAGTGCGAGGCGGAGGAAGAGCTGAATTTTGACGCCTTCAATGCGCAGGACTATGTCAAGGCGCTGGAAAAGAAGAACAAGGCGGAGGATATTACCCGCGTGCTCTACCCGAACGACTCCACGTGGGAGGGCAAGCGCCTGCGCATCAAGCAGCAGTATGTGCTGTCCAGCGCGTCGCTGCAGGACATTCTGCGTGATTACCGCGAGGCGCACGGCACGGATTATTACCGCCTGCCGGAGTTCGCTGCTGTCCAGCTCAATGACACGCATCCTGCCATGTCCATTCCGGAGCTGATCCGGCTTCTGATGGCGGAAGGACTGGATTTTGACGCTGCGTTCGAGCTCACGCGCCGCGTATTCGCCTATACCAACCATACGGTCATGGGCGAGGCGCTGGAAAAGTGGGATCTGGAGCTGCTGCGCTCCGTCGTGCCGGAGGTCTGCGAGATCATTGAACGCATCGACGCACGGCTCAAGCAGGAGCATCCGCATTCCGGCCTGTTCATCGTCAAGGACGGGCAGGCGCATATGGCCAATCTGTCCGTCTATGTGTCCACCGCAGTCAACGGCGTTGCGGAGATCCATTCGCAGATCCTGAAGGATGACCTGTTTAAGGACTGGTATGCCGTCTATCCCGAGCGCTTCCAGAACAAGACGAACGGCATCACGCCACGCCGCTGGCTGGGCCTTTCCAACCCGGAGCTGTGCGGCCTGCTGGACAGCAAGATCGGCAGCGGGTATCTTAAGGACCTCGACAAGCTGGCCGGTCTCAGGGATCAGATCGATGAAATGACCGTCAAGCAGTTCAACGCCATCAAGCTCGAGAAAAAGCGCCAGCTCTGCCGCGTGATCGAGGAGCAGGAGGGCGTCGCGCTCGACCCGACGTTTATCTTCGACGTGCAGGTCAAGCGCCTGCATGAGTATAAGCGGCAGCTTCTCAACGCGCTGGGCATCATGGATCTGTACCTGTCCATCAAGGATGGCAGCATCCGTGACTTTACGCCGACGGCATTCATCTTCGGTGCGAAGGCAGCTCCCGGGTACCGCCGCGCAAAAGCAATTATTCATTATGTCAACCGAATCGCCGACCTTATCAACAATGACCCTGCGATGAACGGCGTGATGAAGGTCGTCTTCGTGCAGAACTACAATTGCTCCTATGCTGAGCATATCATCCCCGCCGCCGATATCTCCGAGCAGATCTCGCCTGCCGGTACGGAAGCGTCCGGCACCGGCAACATGAAGCTGATGCTGAACGGCGCAGTGACGCTCGGTACGCTGGACGGCGCGAATGTGGAGATCGCCGAGCAGGCCGGCCGCGAGAACGAGTATATCTTCGGCGCGACGGTCGAGGAGATCAACATGGTGAAGCCCAACTATAACGCGCGCAGCTTCTACGAGGCAAATCCGAACCTGCGCCGCGCGGTCGACACGCTGATCGACGGCACCGTCCCGACGGACGAGGAGCAGCACGAGCTGTACACGTCCCTGCTCGAGGGCGCAAGCTGGCACAAGCCGGATCAGTATTTCCTGTTCTATGACTTTGACAGCTACAAAAAGGCGCGTCTGGCAGCCAATCGGGATTACAACGACCGCATCGCCTTCGGACGCAAATGCCTGCTGAACGTCGCTGCCGCGGGGAAATTCTCCTCGGACCGCACGATCCGCCAGTATGCGGACGAGATCTGGCATATCAAGCCTGTAAAATAAAAAACGACAGCAGCGCAAGGCCGGAAACCCGGTCTTGCGCTTGCGTCTGTGTAAAGGAAGACAAATATGTTCGACTATCTGATCAAAAACGGACAAGTCATCGACGGCACCGGCAGTCTGGCCTATCGCGCGGACGTCGGCATTGCGAATGGCCGCATTGCGGCGATCAGCGATTTGCAAACAGCGCCTGCAGGGACGGTGATCGATGCAGAAGGGAAGTATGTGACGCCGGGCTTCATCGATATCCACCGCCATGCGGACGCGGCCGTTTTCCGGCCGGGCTTCGGCGAGCTGGAGCTGAAGCAGGGACTGACCACGATCGTAAACGGCAACTGCGGCCTATCCGTGACGCCGTGCCGCGGCGCATTTCAAAAGGAAATCCAGGCCTATCTGACGCCGATCACAGGCGCACTGCCGGAGGACAAGGATTTTTCCTCGCTTGCCACGTATCTCAAAGCCGCAGAGGCGGAGCCCAGACGGATCAATACGGCGATGCTGACCGGAAGTGGGACGATCCGTGCCTGTGCTGCGGGCTTCGGCGTGCCGGAGCTCGACCGTACACAGTTAAAAACAGTCCATGATCTGCTGGAGCAGGAGCTTGCCGCAGGCGCGCTTGGCGTCTCGCTCGGCCTTGGCTATGCGCCGGATTGCTTCTACTCGACCGAAGAGCTGATCGAAGCTCTAAAGCCATTGACGCATTCCGGCATTCCCGTCACGGTCCATATGCGGCAGGAGGGCAGCGGCGTCGTAGAAGCGCTCAAAGAGATGATCACAGTCGCAAAGGCGCTGCATACCACGGTCGAGATCAGCCACCTCAAATCGATCGGCAGGGCCAACTGGCGCAGATGCACGCCGGAAATGCTGCGCCTGATGGAGCAGGCGCGGCAGGATGGCGTCTGGATCGCCTGTGACGTCTATCCGTATACCGCAGGCTCAACCCAGCTTGTCCACGTTCTGCCGCCGGAGTGTCAGCAGGGCGGTCTGGAAGCGCTGACAAGAAACCTTGCAGATGCATCCTTCCGGGAAATGCTGAAAAACCGGATGCTGACGGGCAGTGATTTTGAAAATATCTCGCTGCTGGTCGGCTTTGAGAATATCGTCGTATCCAGCGCGCCGCAGGATGGCCTGCGGCAGTACGAGGGCAGGAGCATTGCGTCGATCGCGGACGAGCAGGGGAAAGATCCGTTCACGTGCCTGTTTGACCTGCTGCAGGCCGCGCACTGCGACGTGACAATGATCGACTTCATCACGGATGAAGCGGATATCGACGCGATTCTGCAGGACGCACACAGCTGCGTGATCTCCGACAGCACCTATCCTACGATCGGCATGCTGCATCCGCGCGTCTATGGTACGTTCACGACGCTGCTGGAGCATTTCGTCCGCGAAAAGCAGGTTTTATCTGTGGAGGCCGCCGTGCAGAAATGCACGGGCCGGCCTGCGGCGGTCATGGGCCTGCACAAGAAAGGTGTGCTTGCGCCCGGCATGGACGCGGACGTCAATATTTTTGATCTTGCCCAGATCCACACAAATGCGACTTATCAACAGCCTGCGCAGTTTTCCAGCGGCATGGACGCCGTATTCGTGAACGGAAAAGCGGCAATTCTGCACGGGGAATTGACCGGAGACGCAAACGGCGCGGTACTCAGACGCTGAGGAATGCTGGGAGAAGTCGTCAGAATAAACGTCTGCCAGACGGTATAAATGCCGCGGGATTGTGAAAAATAACGAAAGCGCGCAGGAGACTGAAAACAAGCAAAAAAATTTTCAGGCAGGCTGATAAATTATTTGGAAAATAATACGAAAATGTAGAGAATTTATGGCTGAAACTGTTGTTTTTTGGGTAAAATTATACTGGACATTGAACGAATAATACAGTATAATTTAGCAGAATGTTGTGGGAATACACAGTACATTGACCGGTCACCGCCGGTAGGTAATAAGGAGGAAATTCATTATGTCTGTTAAAGTTGCTATCAATGGTTTTGGCCGTATCGGCCGTCTGGCTTTCCGTCAGATGTTCGGCGCTGAGGGCTACGATGTCGTCGCCATCAACGACCTGACTTCTGCCAAGATGCTCGCGCATCTTCTGAAGTACGACTCCACGCAGGGCAACTATGTTGCACAGGGCCACACCGTCGATTTCCATGAGGGTGAAGGCGAAGACAACTACATCGTTGTCGACGGCAAGAAGATCGTCATCTACAAGATGCCGAACGCTGCTGATCTGCCCTGGGGCAAGCTCGGTGTTGACGTTGTCCTCGAGTGCACCGGTTTCTACACCAGCAAGGCCAAGGCTCAGGCTCATATCGACGCAGGCGCCCGCAAGGTCGTTATCTCCGCTCCGGCCGGCAACGATCTGCCCACCATCGTTTATAACGTCAACCACAAGACCCTGACCAAGGAAGACACCATCATTTCCGCTGCTTCCTGCACCACCAACTGCCTCGCTCCGATGGCCAAGGCTCTGAACGACCTGGCTCCGATCGAGTCCGGCATTATGTGCACCATCCACGCCTACACCGGCGACCAGATGCCGCTCGACGGCCCGCAGCGCAAGGGTGACCTCCGCCGCAGCCGTGCAGCAGCTGTTAACATCGTTCCGAACTCCACCGGCGCTGCCAAGGCAATCGGCCTTGTCATCCCCGAACTGAACGGCAAGCTCATCGGCGCTGCGCAGCGTGTTCCGACCCCGACCGGCTCCACCACCATCCTGAACGCAGTTGTCAAGGGTGCTGTCACCGTTGATCAGGTCAACGCACAGATGAAGGCTGAGGCTACCGAGTCCTTCGGCTACAACACTGACGAGATCGTCTCCTCCGACATCATCGGCATGCGCTTCGGCTCCCTGTTCGATGCTACGCAGACCATGGTCCTGCCCCTGCCGAACGGTGATACGCAGGTTCAGGTCGTTTCCTGGTACGACAACGAGAACTCCTACACCAGCCAGATGGTTCGCACCATCAAGTACTTCTCCGAGCTGGGCTAATTCCACAACGCAAACCGGAACAGGCGCTGCAATGGCAGCGCCTGTTTTTCTGCCTCTATATAGTTGACAAAAGTAGACCAATTTGATAAAATTAGGTTTACAAAAGTAAACTTAGACGGAGGCGGAACATGAGACTGAAAAACTGGCAGATCGTCTGTTTTGCTGTGCTGTGCCTGCTGATCGTACTCTCCGGATGCAAAAAGGATACTGCGCCGGAACAAGTGATCGATGCAGTATCGGAGCAGGCTGCTTCGGGAGTGGCCGTTCGGATCCCCTCGACGAAGTACAGGCTGACGCGCACGGAGCCGGAAGGGGTGGACTATGGCTCGCTCCTCCTGCCGTATACCGGCGGAGCTGTGCTGGTCGGCGAAACGTTCACGCAGGAGGAAGCAGAGACGGTCAGAAACGGCAGCGTAGCTGTCCGGTATTCGCAGGAGGGGGGCGCCACGGTACAGGCGCTGCCTGTTTCGGAGGATGGATTTCTTATCCGTGCTGCACTGGACGGGGACACGCTGCTGTATCTTGAGCAGACAGGTGATGAGCGGCGGATCTTGCACGATGGAGATACGGAAGCATCCTTCGACGATGTACTGACCGGCTGTTCGTATATCAGCGCGATGGCCGTCCGGGACGGTACCGTCTATCTTGCTGCGGATGGTGCATGGGTGATCGCCTGTAAAGCGGACAGCGAACTTCTCTGGAAACAGGCCGCGCCGGAGATCAATTGCATCTTTACCGCGCAGGACGGACAACTGCTGGCATGGGCCAGACAGGAGCAGGCGATCTACGCGGTAGATGACGATACGATTCGGGCGGTCTGCTCGCTGCCTACGCTCTTCTGCACCGGCACAGAGCAGCTCTATCCTGGAGAAAACACACCCTATGACTGTATCATCTGCACGGGCGATGTCTTCTTCGGCTGGTCGATCGCGGACGCAGCTGTCACGCAGCTGTTCAACTGCGATGAGGTCGGATTATATGCGATGGACGTGGAAGCGTTCTGCGGGATAGGAAACGGGCAGTATCTCGGCCTTGAATACGATCCGTCTGCCGCAGACGAAGGCGGACAGTACCTGTTTTGGCTGACACCGGCGGAGGGCGACCTCTCTGAGAAGCGGATCATCCGTGTCGCGGGCAGCCGGAGCAGCATTCTGTCCATGGCGATCCGGGATTTTGCGTCGATGTACCCGGAATATCAGGTCGAATATGTCGACTATGACGCTTTGCACGGTGAGCAGGCGGAGCAGCGGCTTTTGATGGACATGCTGTACGGTGAGTGTCCGGATCTGCTGTTTGTGAACGGACTTCCGTTTGAGCAGTATGCCCGGCAGGGCCTGCTGGAAGATCTGTATGCATATCTGGACACGGACGAGGCGCTTTCGCGCGAGGATCTCACGCAGAATCTCCTTTGCGCGCTCGAAACAGACGGCGCGCTGTATTGCCTGCCGCAGACGTATCTGCTGGACACGGCTGTCGGCCTGCAGGAGACGGTCGGGGGAAAAGAAGGTTGGTCTATGACGGCGTTTCTGGATACGGCACAGGCGCATCCGGAGATCACATCGATCTTTGCGCAGGAGAATGGACAGGGCATGCTGGAGCTGCTGCTCCTGCATGCGCCGGGAACCTTTGTGGACTATGAAGCAGCGGAAGCACGGTTTGATTCGCCGGACTTCCTGCGCCTTCTGGCGCTCGCAGAAGCGCAGAAGGGGCCGGAGGCAGAGCCGGGCCGGGACGTGCTGCAAAGCGGCCAGACGCTTCTGGAGGAGCTGATGATCACGCGTGCGGAGGAATTTGAGGAGCGCTATGCGGCGGACCTGCGGAACTGCGCGTTTCCGGGCTTTCCCGGCGCGGGGCGCGCGAGCTTTTATCTGACGCTCCCGATGGCCATTCCGGTCAACGCGCGGGAAAAGACGGGCGCATGGGCGTTTCTGAAGCTGCTGATCACCGAGGATCTCTATGCCGCGCGCAGCCGCGGCGGCTGGCTGCCGCTGCAGGCGGATTTTGAAGAAAAGACTGCCGCCATGACAGACAGCGCCGCACAGGCGCTTCTGTGGGAGCTCCAGCAGGCCGCGCAGACGGTTTTCTATTACGACGAAGCCGTCCAGACGATCCTGCGGAAGGAACTGCCGTACTTCTTCGCAGGCGACCAGACAGCCGCCCAGATCGCAGACCGGATACAGGGCCGGGTGCAGCTGTATCTGCAGGAAACATATCGATAGAACGAAAAACGCCCGCGCCGGAGCGCGGGCGTTTGCTATTGATTCAGGCGGTGCCGGAAGAACCAGATCTGGAAGGGGATCGAGACGAGGAACGTCAGAAGATCCGCACCGGGCTGGCTCATTTCCACACCGGTGATGCCCAGAAATCGCGGAAGCAGCAGGATCAGCGGGACGTACAGCAGGCCGTTGCGGCAGCTGGCGAGCAGCGTCGCCGCCTGATGAAAGCCGAGACACTGATATAGCTGGTTGACATAAGTTGAATACGCCATGAGCGGCATGACGGCGCAGGCGTACAGCAGCGCCTGACGGCCGATGCGGGTGACCTCCGCGTCGTCGCGGAAGAAGTGCATGATGGTATCGGGGAACAGCGCGATGAGAGCGGCGCTCACGATGCAGACGATCGTCCCGAGCAGCGTAGAGAACCAGAAAGCCTGCCGCGTCCGCTTCTGATCGCCCGCGCCGAAATTATACCCGGCGACCGGCTGGAAGCCCTGCCCGATGCCGATGATCACAGAGCGGATGAGCAGATAGACCTTGTTGGAGATCGTGACGGCGGCAACAGCAGCGTCGGAGTAGACGGCGGCGGCATTATTGAGAAGCGCCGAGGACAGGCTCGCAAAGCCCTGCCGGCAGATGGTCGGGAAGCCAACGAGGAAGATCTGCCCGTAATCGCGGGGTGAGCGGCTGATGTCCCTGACGCGGATGCGGACAATGCTTTTCCCGTGCAGGAAGAACCATCCGAGGATCGCGAAGCTGACCAGCTGACTAAGCGCAGTGGCGAGCGCGGCTCCGGCAATGCCCATCCGGAAGCCGAAGATGAACAGCGGATCCAGCGCGACATTCAGAAGTCCGCCGGTACACAGCCCCCACATGGAGAGCGTCGCCTCGCCTTCCGCGCGCAGAAGATTGCTCAGCACAAACGACGCGCACATGACCGGGGCTGCAAGCAGGATGATGCGTGCATACCCGGCAGAGTAGGGCAGGATCGTGTCAGTCGAACCGAGCAGCCGCATGAGCGGCTCCAGCGCGGCAAGACCGGCAATGCAGAGGACAAGACCCATCACAGCGGCGGCAAAGAACGCGCTGCTGGCGATACGGTCCGCGCGCTCGTTATCACGGTTGCCGAGACAGCGGCTGACAATGGAACCGCAGCCCATGCCGATGCCGAAGCCGAAAGCCTGAATGATCGACATGAGGGAGAATACCACGCCGACAGCCGCCGAAGCACTGGTCGAGAGCCTGGAGACGAAATAGGTGTCAGCGGTATTATAAAATACAGAGATCAGCTGACTTGCGACCGTCGGAAGCGCGAGGGACGTGATCAATCTTGGGATCGGGGTATGCAGCATCCGGTCACGCTGCTGCTCGCTGGAAATGACATGCGCAGGCATGCACGCCCTCCTTCGCTTTTTTATCAGTATAGCACGAATATTGCCGGATGCCAAGCATGGGACCGGATTGCTTAAGTTTTTCTTAAAAAAAGTCCAAAGGTCTTTCTTTTTTGCAGAATATCTGTTACCATGTGGTAGCAAAGTGAAATACTTATGGAAAGGAGAATCTGTTCATCATGAAAAAACGGATTCTTTCCGCTCTGCTTGTGCTGGTCCTGCTGCTCTGCGTATTGGCGGGCTGCAGCAAGAAGGATACACAGACAACGGATGATGCAAATAAGAACGATCAGAGCAGCGAGACGGCGGAAACTTCGTCTCAGTATGCCTATCAGGCGCAGTTCCTTGACCTGCCGAAGGATATTCAGTGGATCGGCTCGAGCTGCGTGGCCGGTGATCTGCTCTATTTCTCCGCAAGCGTGCCGGACGGCGGCAAGGAGACCTACACCGATGAGAATGGGCAGGAGATTTCCTACGATACGTATTCGGAGGCCATTTTCCGCATGGATCTGAACTCCGGCGAATGTACAAAGCTGGAAAACTACGTGGCGGAACCGGTCACAGAGGACCCGACGGCTGCGGACGGCGTCGCCATGGGGCAGGACGGCAGCATGATCGTCTATAACAGCAGCACGAATATCTCGACCATGGCGGCCGGTGCGGATGGCACGATCTGGCTGTACCGCCAGACGAGCCGCTATTCCAGCGATGGCAGCTCGGATGAGACGATCTCGGAGCTCATCCAGCTCGACGCGCATGGAACGCTGCTGCGGACCATCACGCCGGTCTCGGACGATGCATCCGACAATTCCGATGGCTGGAACTACAATATCAGCGATATTTTCTCCGACGACAAGGGCTATGTCTACACCTACGATTATCAGACCCTCAACGTCTACGGCCCTGACGGAACGTTTATCTGCGGCAAAACGGGCGACGAGCTGAACGGTCAGGTATGCCAGCTTTCTGCCAGCGAGGTCGGCGTGACCAGCGTTTCGGCGGATGATAAGAGCGTGTTCAGACAGCTCGACCCCGAGACAAAGGATTGGGGCAGGGAAACGCCGGTCTCGTCCGACGCATGGGACCTCTTCCCCGGTAACGACGTCTATGCCTATTTCTACACGAGAAACGGCAGCATCTACGGCGAGCGGAAGGACACCGGTAAGACGGAGAAGGTCGTCGACTGGATGAGCTGCGACATCGACAGCAGCTTCATCGGCAGTGATAGCATTGCATTCTTGTCTGACGGCCGCATTGCCGCAGTCCTGTCGGACTACAACCGTCAGGACGGCTCCAGACAGCAGCAGGTCGTTGTGCTGACGCGGGTAGACGCATCCAGCGTCAAGCAGAAGACCGAGCTGACACTGGCCTGCTTTGATCTGGACTACAATCTGCGCAGCCAGATCGTCAAGTTCAACAAAAATAACAGCGACTACCGCATTGTGGTGAAGGACTATTCGGAGCTTGCCACGGAGGACGATTACACGGCAGGTTTGACGAAGCTCAATACCGAGATCATTTCCGGCAATGTGCCGGATCTGATCATGACCAACCAGCTGCCGGTCGCCCAGTATGCGGCCAAGGGGCTGCTGGAGGATCTGTGGAGCTATATTGACGCCGATCCGGAATATTCGCGCGACGCGCTCATGCTCCAGCCGATCAATGCGGTGCAGACGGATGGCCATCTCTATCAGATGCCGATCGACTTTGGCGTCGTGACCGCGATCGGCCTGAACAAGATCGTCGGCGGCTACACGAGCTGGACGCTGGCGGACGTCAATGACGCCCTTTCCAAGCTGCCCGAGGGCGCGACGGTGTTCAACAAGTATTATACGCAGGCCGAAATGCTGCAGTACTGCGTGGCGATGAACGCGTCCAACTTCATGAACTGGCAGGACGGCACCTGCAATTTTGATTCGGACGAGTTCCGCGCTCTTCTCGAGTTTGTCAAGCCGCTGCCGGCGGATTACAACTGGCAGTCGGACGATGAGGACTATGATAGCGACTATTCCCGCGTTCGCGACGGCAAGCAGCTGCTTTTCCCGACCTCGATCTCTGATTTTGACAATCTCTATTATACCTTTGCTGCTCTCAACAACGACGTGGCCTTCATCGGCTTCCCACGCGAGGACGGCAGCAGCGGCAACTGCTTTATCTCGCAGGTCTCTCTGGCGATCACAACGGCCTGCAAGGACAAGAGCGCGGCATGGTCGTTCATCCGCTCTGCGCTGTCGGACGACTATCAGACGAATATGTGGTCGTTCCCGATCGTGAAATCGGCCTTTGAGGCGCAGGCGGCCAAGGCAATGGAGCAGGAGTATGCGACAGACGCCAACGGCAATCAGGTGCTGGACGAGAACGGCAATCCCATTCCCATCTCGACCGGCGGCATAAGCTACGGCAACGAGCCGATGATCGAGCTGTACGCCGTCACGCAGGAGCAGTATGATGCTGTCATGGATGTCATCAACTCGACAACCAGCTATCTGGACTACGATACGAATGTGCTGGACACGATCTCGCAGGAGGCTGCGGCCTACTTCTCCGGCGATAAGACGGTGGAAGAGGTCTCCAAGCTCATCCAGAACCGCGTCAGCCTGTATATGCAGGAACAGAAATAAGAAATAACAAAATTGCCGGACTGCAGTCAAATGCAGTCCGGCAATTTTTCATGGATTCAGGGGAGAGAGCGGATGTTCTCCTTGAGGATGCTCATAAACGCTTCGCGGTCGAGCTTCAGAAGCACGAGCGCGTTCTTTTTGTCAAATTTCTTGTCGCTCTGCAGATCCGTGACTGTCTTGCCGAGCGTCAGCTCGCTCTGCGTTTCCACGTAGACACCGGCCATCTTGTCCTCAAACAGTTCCGGATGCGCCAGATACATGACCGGGCAGGAATCGTGCTGTGCGACACCCTTGAGGCCGACGGTCTGGATCGTCTTCCACGCGCAGGCGAACAGCTCTTTGACCAGCGGGCCGCAGCGGTTCAGATAGGCTGCCATCTCGTCCCAGTCAGCCGGGCGGAGCTCCGCCTGCATGGTGACGTCCAATCCGCACATGACGAGCGGAACACCGGACTTGAACACGATCTGCGCGGCATCCGGGTCGTCATAGATATTGAACTCTGCCGCAGGCGTCACATTGCCGCCGACGGCTGCGCCGCCCATCAGTGCGATGGAGTGCAGGAGCGTCTTGAGATCTGGGTATTTGGTGAGCGCGATGGCCACGTTGGTGAGAGGGCCTGTAGCGACGAGCCGCAGCTCGCCGGGCATGGCCTTTGCCGCTTCATATAGAGCGTCCCACGCAGGCATGGACAAAGGCGCCTGCTCGGGCAGGGGAAGCTCTACGCCGCCGAGACCGTTTTCCCCGTGGAATGCACCGGCTATGTGTGGTTCGCGGAGCAGCGGGCGGTCAGCACCGGCATAGACCGGATAGGAAGCCCCCAGCAGATGCACGATGCGGCGCGTGTTCGGGAAGGTGTTGGAAAGCAGGCTGTTGCCCGCAACGGCGGACAGGCCGATGATCTCCAGTTCCGGCAGCGCATGGGCCAGCATAATAGCGACAGTATCGTCCGTGCCGGTGTCGCAGTCGATCCAGATGGGAATTTTCTTTGTTGTCATGCGTGTTCCTCCCCATAAAAGCGGATGGCTTCGACCAGCAGGTCTGCAAAGCGGTCCCGGTCAACGTCCAGAAGGACGTCTGCGTTCGGTGCATGGCCGGAGAAGCCGAGGACATCGCCGACCGTCGTGCCGCGGCAGTATTCGCCCGCGGTCTCGATCTGGACGTACATCTTTTTTGCGGTAAAGATCTCCGGATGGAGCAGCACCATGACGGCGCACGGATCATGCATCGGGGCGCCGGCGTAGCCGATGGAGCGGTGGAATTTGTAGAAGAACTCCAGCCATTCGGCCACGATCGTGCTGACGGGATTTCCAAGCGCGCGGACACGTTCAAAATCCTCCGGCATGATCAGTGCCTTCTCGGTCACGTCCAAACCGGCCATGGTGATGGGAACGCCGGATTCAAAGACGATCTTCGCGGCTTCCGGGTCGACGAGAATGTTAAATTCTGCGGCGGGCGTCCAGTTGCCGGTGGCAATGCCGCCGCCCATCAGGGAAATGCGGGCGATCTTTTCTTTCAGCTCCGGGTGCGCCAGCAGAAGGGCTGCAACGTTCGTCTGCGGGCCGGTCGCCACGATGGTGACGGGCTCCGGAGATTCCCGCAGGACCTTTACCATCAGTTCGGGTGCGGACAGCTCCGACGCGCTGCGTGAGGGTTCCGGCAGCGCCGGGCCGTCAAGGCCCGATTCGCCGTGGACAGAGGGCGCGTTCATCACGTCGTTCAGGAGCGGATGCGGGCAGCCTTTGCCGACAGGGGCATCCAGCCCGATCAGCGTGCAGACACGAAGGGCATTATAGGTCGTTTTTTCGATCGTCTGGTTGCCGCAGCACGAGGTCACGGCAAGAATGTCAAGCTGGCGGCTGGCGCGGGCCAGAACCCATGCGATCGCATCGTCATGGCCGGGGTCGCCGTCGAGGATGACGGGTATCTTCTTTAATTCGGGCATAGAGCACTCCTTACTTGAGGGCGGCAGCCGAGTGGAGCTTCTTCGCGCGGCTGCGCCGCACGAGCGAGAAGATCACAAGGCCGATGATGGTAACGGCGTAGGGGATGGGGGAGGCAAGGTTCGAATCCAGACCGACCGCCGAGAACTTGATGCCCAGCGCCTGCGCAAAGCCGAACACCAGAGACGACAGCATGCCGCCGAGGCATTCGCCGCCGCCCATGGCCTGCGCGGCCAGCGCGATGAAGCCGCGGCCCGCGACCATGTCCAGAGACCAGCCAGCCGCGTAATACATCGACATGAACGCGCCGCCAAAGCCGCACATGAGGCCGGAAAAGCCGATGGCAACGTACTTGATCTTCAGAACGGATACGCCGACCGAGCTTGCTGCGTTCGGGTTTTCACCAACGGCACGAATGTTGAGACCGAGGCTCGTCTTATAGAGCATCACGCTTGTCAGCGCGCAGCAGATGAAGGCCAGCCACGTCAAAAGGTTATGGCCAGAGAGGATCGGGCCAAGGAACGGAATCTTGCTGATGAGCGGAAGGTTGATGTTCGGGATCAGCAGATTGGTGTTGATGAGACCGGTGGAGGAGGCCATGGCCGAGCCTTCTGTCAGGTTGGTGATGACCTTGCACAAGAACAGCGTACCGCCGGAACCCATCATGTTGATGGCAATGCCGACGAGGGTAATGTCCGTCTTGAGCTGGAAGGCGAAGAAGCCCATGAGAAGGCTCATAAGGACGCCGATGGCGAGCGCCGCCAGAAGACCCCAGACCCAGTTGTGTGCGTAGTAGGAGACAAGGGAACCGGTCAGAGCCGAGAACATCATAAGACCTTCAAGACCAATGTTGCAGAAGCCTGCCTTTTCGACTACGATGGCGGCCAGCGTCGCAAACAGGATCGGCGCGGAAATGCGGATGATGGAGAAGAAAAACTCCGGCGTCAGCAGCATCTTCAGAAAATTAAGCATGTTCTGCGCCTCCTTTCTGGCCCTCGAGCGCAGCTTTGGCGGCAAGCTCCTCCTGCGCGGTCTTGACGACCAGCTTCTGCCGGTACTTCGACAGGAACTGCTCGGCGGCGAAGAACAGGAAGATGACGCCCTGAATGATATCGATCAGCTGCGACGGCACATTGGCATAGGTCGCCATCAGCTCGCAGCCCTTGGTCAGATATGCCATAAAGAACGAGGCAAACGGGACAAACCACGGGTTGTTGCCCGCAAGGATCGCGATTGTGATGCCTGTCCAGCCATAGCCCGGGAGCGAGCTCCACGAGAACGTCGGATACCGGCCGAGCATCTCAATGCCGCCGCCCATACCGGCAAGGAAGCCGCCCAGAACCTGCGACAGGACGATGACTGTCGCGACCTTCATGCCGGAATATTTGGCAAAGGCCTGATTGATGCCAATCATCCGGATGGTGTAGCCCCAGCGGGTATTGTACATGAAAAGACCGATGAGGACGACGCAGGCGATGGCCACGACGAAGCCCCAGGAGAGCTTGGAGCCATTGTCGATCAGCGGCGCGATCTTGGAGGTCTCCAGGAACTCATAGGACTGGATCTGGCCCTTGGTCTTGTCAGCAAGATATGTATTCATCAGGTACTTGATGAGATACATGACGATGTAGTTGAGCATCAGCGAGCAGACCATTTCGCTGACGTCGAGCTTCGTTTTCAGGAGCGCCGGCAGCAGCATCATGATGGCCACGGCGAGACCGCCGGCCAGCACGCCGACAATGGGGTGGATGGCTGCACCCATCGGGACGTAGACCGCGACCATGCCGGTCGTGAATGCGCCGAGCATGATGCCGCCCTCGGAGCCGAGGTTAAACTGGTTCGCGGAGAACATCACGCAGACGGAAAGGCCGGTGAAGATGATCGGGATCATCGAGGCCAGAATGTCCGTCAGGCGCTTGAAATCAAAGGTCGTGCCGCTGCGGCCCATGCGGAACAGCGGGCCGACGAGCAGCTGCTTCAAAGCGTCGCCGGTGGCGGACAGCTTTTCGGAGAAACCGTCGCCTTCCGCGGACAGGAAAATGAGCAGCGTCGCCACAAGAAGCGCGATCAGAATGGCGAGCAGACCGCGGATGACGGAAAACAGGATCTGACGTTTTTTAGTCATGGCAAACCCTCCTGACTTCGGCCTCGCTCTGAGACTTGAGGCCGAGCATGTATTCGCCCATCACATCGTCGGTGAGCGTAGAGGTATCTTCAAAGTAAGCCGCGATCTTGCCGCCGTGCATGACGATCAGGCTGTCGGACAGCTCCATGACCTCGGCAAGATCGGCGGAAATGAGCAGGACGGCGATGCCGGACCGGGAAAGCTCCACGAGCTTCTTGCGGATGAACTCTGTCGCGCCGACGTCAATGCCGCGCGTCGGCTGGTCGGCAAGGATCAGCAAGGGATTGCTGGAAAACTCGCGGGCGACGACGACCTTCTGGATGTTGCCGCCGGAGAGCATGCCGACCTGCTGCTTGCGGGATTTGCAGAGGACAGTATAGTCCTTGATGAGCTGATCTGCTTCCGCATGAATGGCCTTCGAATTGAACAGCGGGCCGCGGTTGAGGTGCTTGGCCGCGCTGCGGTCGGAGATCAGGTTCTCCTCGATGGACGCGCCGGCGGCAATGCCGTAGAGCATGCGGTCCTCCGGGACGAGCGCAATGCCTTTCTCGCGCAGCTTCTGCTGCGGCAGGCCAAGGATATTTTCAGACTGCACGGTCACAGTGCCGGCGTTCGGCGTCAGAAAGCCGAAGAGCATGTCGACCAGCTCCTTCTGGCCGTTGCCCTCGACGCCCGCAATGCCGAGAATCTCGCCCCGGCGCACGTCGAAGGAGATCTTATCGAGCATCTTCTTATGCCATTCGTTCACGTATTCCACGTCGCGCACGCGAAGGACAACGTCCGTCGGCTGCGCTTTGTCCTTCTGCACGTTCAGAATGACGTCGCGGCCGACCATCAGGCGCGAGATATCTTCCTTTGTGACATCGCACGTGTTGTATACGCCCATCGAGCGGCCGCCGCGCATGATCGTCAGCCGGTCGGTGATCTCCATGATCTCGTTGAGCTTGTGGGAGATAAAGACAATGGTGTAGCCCTGCTCCTTGAGACTGCGGAGCTCGCGGAACAGCTCGACGGTCTCCTGTGTGGTAAGAACGGCGGTCGGCTCATCGAGGATCAGGATCTTTGCGCCGCGGACGAGCGCCTTGAGGATCTCAACCTTCTGCTTCATGCCGACCGGAATGTCCATGATCCGGGCCTCCGGCTCGACAAACAGGTTATATTTTTCCGCGTACTGCTTCGTGATCTCCACGGCCTTGGCGTGGTCGATGAACAGCCCCTTGCGCGGCGCCATGCCAAGCACCATGTTTTCCGCCACGGTCAGGCTCGGGACGAGCATGAAATGCTGGTGCACCATGCCGATCCCGTGGGAGATGGCAACGGTCGGGGAGGTGAGCGAGAGCTTTTCTCCGTTCACCAAGATCTCGCCGCTCGTCGGCTGCTCCAGACCGAACAGCATTTTCATCAGCGTTGATTTGCCGGCACCGTTTTCACCCATCAGTGCGTGGATCTCACCCTTGCGGAGGAAGAAATCCACCCCCTGATTGGCCGCGACGCCGTTGGGATACACCTTGGTGATCCCTTTCATCTGGACGACATACTGCTCGTCCGGACGGCCGGTTTTTTCGTCTGGCATACGATATGTTCCTCTCTTTCTTCAGAAAAAGTTGTGCGTATAAAAAAGCAATAAGTAATAGTGAATCCTGAAAAAGTGACAAACTGCTGCACCGGAAGCGCCGCTGTACTTATTCCTTATTCACTATTACTTTTTACCGAAGATTCCGGATGGGGAGGCTCGTATGAGCCTCCCCGAAAAGATCTGAAATTACGGTCTGACAGAATCACGCAGAGCTGCAACGTCGAAGTTCGCGTCGAACGCGGTGTCGACCTTGATGCTGCCGTCCATGATGCCAGCCTGAGCTGCCTCAACAGCAGCCTTGGTGGCGTCGGATGCATAGGTGGCGTAGTTCTTGTCGGTGACGATGCCAACGCCGCCTTCTGCAAGGCCGAGCTGGACTTCGGTGCCCCAATAGGTGTTGCCGGCATCCCACTGGTCAAAGATCCAGATGATCGAGTTGCCGATGTTCTTCAGGCCGGAGGTCAGCGTCAGAGCAGCCAGATCGGAGGAGAAGGTCAGCTCCTGGTCGGAGTCAACGCCGATGAACCATGCCTTGCCGGTCTCAAGAGCAGCCTCAGCTGCGCCGTTGCCTGCATTGCCTGCAACGCCCCAGATGATGTCGCACTTGTTGTCGTTGATCATGGAGTAGCCGAACTCCTTGGCGATGGCGGTATCAACATAGTCGTTGGTGTAGCGGGTGTCGACCTTGATGTCGGGGTTGACAGCCAGCGCGCCCTCGATGAAGCCGGTCAGGAAGTCGTTGATGACGGGGGAATCAACGCCGCCGACGAAGCCGACGACTGCATCCTCGTTCATGTTGGCGATCGAGGTGTCCGTGGTCATGCAGGCGGCATAGGTGCCGACGAGGTAACCCATATCGTTCTGCTTGTAGGTGATGTTGACAACGTTGGAGTTGTTGCCGGCATAGGTGTTGTCGTCGAAGATCAGGTAGAGCTGATCGGGATACTGCGTGGCAACTTCCTTCAGGTAGTCAGGCATCTGGTAGGTGCCGCAGATGACGAGGTCATACTCGCCGGACTCGGAAACGTCGTACAGCGTGGACAGCCACTTCGGCTGGTCTTCATCCAGACCGCCAAGCTCGATGGTCTTGCAGGTGATGCGGCCATCGGAGACCAGCTTGTCAAGACCGGCCTGTGCGGAGTCGAAGAAGGACTTGTCGCCCAGGTTGCCGTTGACGATGTAGACGACGTTCTTGACGTCGCCGGCTTCGGCAGCGTCATCGGCGGGAGCCGGCTCTGCGTCAGCGGGAGTTTCGTCCTGTGCGGGTTCTGCCGTATCGGCGGCGGTGTCCGCAGCGGGAGTCTGATCGGCAGGCTCGGACTTGGAAGCGCAGGCAGCCAGGCCCAGAACCATGATTGCTGCCAGCAGCAATGCGATGATCTTTTTCATTTTTGTTCCTCCATATGTTCAAACTGTATAATTGCAGCTGGAAAAGCTGCATCTTCATTGTACAGGACAACCAGACGTGTGTCAATATATCCGCGCCGCAAAATCAAAAAAGATTTCGCGGCCACAAAAATTTTTAGTCGTCGACAGCATCCGTATCAATGATATTGCCGTCCATATACATGTGCAGCTTCTGGCGCGCCATGCGGATGCGCTTGGAGAAGAACAGCGTGGCGAGAATATCAAAGACGCCGTCAATGAGAAGTGAGATCCCGGCAAGGAGCATAACGGAGTCAAACTTGCCGAACAGCACCACGCAGCCAAGCGCGATCGTGATGACAGCCAGCGCTGCGAGAACCCACCAGCCGCCGAGCTTCGCTCTGGCGCAGTCGATGCCGTCCTGCAGGGTGACCATGCCGTCGATGATCAGAAAAACGCCGAAAATGACCGTCAGAAGCCCCTGAATGACCTCCGGCCGCAGCAGGCAGAAGACGCCGCAGACCAGAAGCACGATCCCGAACACGAGCGCATAGGAGCCAAACAGGCGCCCGGAGGCGAGGTAGCTGATGACGGCGATGATGCCGGACGCGATGAGCAGAATACCGGCCACATAGCAGATGACATTGGCCGAGGTCTGCGGCGTCAGGATGAACAGAAGGCCGAGCAGAATGGCGCTGAACGCGGTCATGAGACTGCGCCATTTGAGGCTTTTGAAGTAACTGCGGATGGATTCCATAAAAAGAACTCCCTTCAAGAATATCTTATAAATAGTATTATGCAGGCCTGCGGTGAAAAAAACAACAGGTAAAACAGCTAAAATGCACGGTCTGCGCGGCTGTGATTCTGTGATTGCTTTTTTATATAAAAAATGATAAACTATCTTGATAGAAACTAAAATGGTGAGGTATCCGCGTGTATCTGAAGTCATTGGAAATTCAGGGCTTTAAGTCTTTCCCGGATAAGACGGTCCTGCAGTTCGGCAGCGACTGCACGGCGATCGTCGGCCCAAACGGCAGCGGAAAATCGAATATTTCCGACGCAATCAGCTGGGTACTCGGCGAGCAGAGTACCAAGGCGCTGCGCGGCGCAAAGATGGAGGACGTGATCTTCGGCGGCACGGCCAAGCGTCCGGCCGTCGGCTATGCGGAGGCGACGCTGGTGCTGGACAACGCTGACGGCTGCCTGCGGATCGAGACACCCGAGGTCATGATCACCCGCCGCTACTTCCGTTCCGGCGAGAGTGAATATTATATCAACCGCCAGCTTGCCCGCCTGCGGGATATCAACGAGCTGTTCATGGACACCGGTCTTGGCCGCGAGGGCTATTCCAACATCGGACAGGGCCGCATTGACGAAATTCTGGCGCTCAAGTCCACAGACCGGCGCGAGATCTTTGAAGAGGCGGCGGGCATCTCCAAATACCGCCACCGCAAGGAGGATACCGAGCGGCGTCTTGCCAACACGGAGGACAATCTGCTGCGCATCGGCGATAAGATCTCCGAGTTGGAGCTGCAGGTGGAGCCGCTGCGCGAGCAGGCGGAAAAGGCACAGAAATACCTGACCTTCCGCGCCGAGCTGCGCGGTCTGGAGGTCACGGTCTGGCTGGACAGTCTCAAAAAAATCGCGGAAAACGCGCGCAAGGCGGAGACGGACTATGCGTCTGCCGCATTTGTGCTGGAGCAGGCGCATGACGAGCTGACCACGCTCTACAGCCGCTCCGAGCAGCTGAGCCTGCAGTATAACCAGCAGACCCTGCAGCTCGACCACCGCCGCGAGGAGATCAGCCGCATGGAAGCCGGGTGCCAGCAATCACAGAGCGACGCCGCGCTTTTACAGGCGGAGATGGAGCATCACCGGAGCAATATCACACGTGTGGAGCAGGAACTCAAAGCCCAGCAGGACCGCAGCGGCGGCATTGCCGGGCAGATCGCGGGCGAACAGGAGAAAATGCAGGCGGCGCAGCAGTCTCTTTCTGCGGCGCGGCAGAAGCTTTCGGATGTACAGGCAGAGGGACAGAAGCTCTCCGCGGCCTCGGCGGAACTGACGCAGAAGCTTGTTTCCGTCGGCGCGCAGCAGTCGCTCATCCAGACGCAGTGCGCGTCTTTGCAGGCGCAGATCGCTTCTATGGAAGCATCTGTGGAAGAGGTGCAGGAGCGCAGAGCGATGCTGCACGAAGATCAGAAAGCGGCGCAGGCGCGGCAGATGCAGATCGCGTCCCAGCAGGCAGACTGCCGCAAACGCCTTTCGCAGGCGCAGGAGGACGTGCAGAGCGCGAAAAATACCATTGCCGGTTATGAGCTGCGCCTGAAAACGCGGCAGGACAAGCGCGACAGCCTGCAGAAGCAGGCGTCGGCCGCCGGTGTGGAACTGGACACGATCGATTCCAAAATCCGCATGCTGCAGGAGCTGGAACGCGATTATGAGGGCTTTTCCAAGGCTGTCCGCCTTGTCATGCAGGATGCCGCAGCCGGAAAGCTGCGCGGCATCCACGGCCCACTGTCGAAGCTCATCTATGTGGAAGACCAGTATACGACGGCCATCGAGACGGCGCTCGGCGCCGCCATGCAGAATATTGTTGTCTCCTCGGAGGAGGACGGCAAGGCAGCCATTCAGATGCTCAAGCGCCGCGACGGCGGCCGGGCGACCTTCTTGCCGCTGACGACCATCCGCGCCCAGAGCCTGCAGGATACGGCCTGCCAGCGGCAGCCGGGCTTCATTTCCGTCGCGTCCGGACTTGTTCAGTGCGAGCCGCAGTATCGCGCGGTCATTGAGAATGCGCTGGGGCGCACCGTGATCTGCGACACGCTCGATCACGCCGTCACAATGGCGCGGGCCTGTGGGAACCGCGTGCGCATCGTGACGCTTGACGGGCAGGTCATGAACGCAGGCGGCAGCATGACCGGCGGCTCCGCGACCAGAAGCGCGGGCGTTCTGACACGTGCAAATACTCTGCAGCGGCTGCAGCAGGAGCGCGGCGCGCTCGCGGAAAAGCTGGAGGAGCTGCGCCGTCAGGCGGCAGACGCCGCTTCCTCGGCGGCAAAAACAGAATTTGAAATGACGGCTGTGCGCGCCTCGCTGCGCGAAGCCGAGGACGAGGTCCTGCGCCGGACAGAGGAGCAGAAGCAGGTGCAGCTGCTCTCCGCGACGGTGGAGGAGAATCTCGATTCTATTGAGAAGGAGCTTGCAAGGCTCGACTCGCGCTCCGGTGGCGAGGAAGGAAAGCTGCAGGCGCTGCGCGAGCAGCTGCAGCAGCAGACAGCCGCACAGGCTGCGCTGCAGAGCCGGAAGGACGCGCTCGCGGCGCAGCAGACTGCGATGGAGGACAAGCTGCAGAAGAACACCGACGCCGTGACGGCGCTCCGCATGGACGAAGCGTCGATCGAAGCCGCCTGCGCGGCTTCGCAGAACACGATCGCGCAGCTGCAGGCACTCAGCGAAGCCATGCGCGGCGACGTGACGCAGAAGCAGGCGCTGATCGCGGAATATCAGACGCAGATCGCCGAACTGGAACAGAAAAAGAAAACCTGCGAAGCAGGGATCCAATCCGCCCAGCAGCAGCTGGAACAGGCGCGGCAGGAATTGAAGGAAGCCGTCGACGCGCGCGCGCAGCTCGAAGCGAAGCGCAACCAGACGGAAAAGCAGGCGCAGGAAAAGAACCAGGCGATCGTCCAGCTTGAACGCGAGACCGCGCGTCTGGAGCAGAAAAAAGCCACGAGCGAGCTGGAGGAAAAGCAGATCGTCGACCGCCTGTGGGATTCCTACGAGCTGACGCCTGGCACGGCGGAGGCGGAGACCGTCCAGATTGAAAGCCTGACGGCAGCCAACAAGCGGATCGGCGAGGTGCGCCGGAAGATCTCCGCGCTCGGCACGCCGAATCTCGGCGCGATCGACGAATACGCGCGCGTATCGGAGCGCTATACCTATCTGACGTCCCAGCGGGACGACGTACTGAAGGCAAAATCGGAGCTGGAGGCGATCGTCGGCTCGATCACGACGGAAATGACGGAGATCTTTGTCCGGGAGTTTGCCCGGATCGACGACTATTTCGGAAAGACATTCACCGAGATGTTCGGCGGCGGCAAGGCGTCGCTCATCCTCGAAGATCCGTCCGCACCGCTCGAATGCGGCATTGAGATCCGTGTCCAGCCGCCCGGCAAGCAGGTCAAGACCATTACGCTCCTGTCCGGCGGTGAGAAGGCGTTTGTCGCTATCGCGCTGTATTTCGCGATCCTGAAGGTCCGGCCGACGCCGTTCTGCATGCTCGATGAGATCGACGCGGCGCTGGATGACCGGAACGTCGAGCGTTTTGCCCAGTATCTGCACACGCTCAGCAATCGGACACAGTTCATCGTTATCACGCACCGGCGCGGTACGATGGAAGCCGCCGATGTCCTGTACGGCGTCACCATGCAGGAGCAGGGCGTGTCCAAGATCCTCCGCCTGAGCCTTGACGAAATGGCAAAGCAGCTCGGCATCACAGCATAAGCGTGCCATACTATCCAGAAAGGGTTAACATAATTATGGGATTTTTTGAAAAACTCAAGCAGGGACTGAGCAAGACCGCCAGCTCCATCAGCAGCGTCTTTACCGCCAGCGAGCTGGACGACGAGTTCTATGACGATCTTGAGGAGAGCCTGATCGTCTCCGATCTCGGCATGGACACGACGGAGGAGGTCATGGACCGGCTGCGGAGCGCGGTAAAGGAGCAGCATATCAAGACCGTGAGCGAGGCCAAGATCGCCCTGCGCGGGATCCTCGCGGACATGCTGGATGTCGGTGATCCGGGGCTGAAGCTCGATACAAAGCCGTCGGTGATCTTGGTCATCGGCGTCAACGGCGTCGGCAAGACGACGACCATCGGCAAGCTCGCGCACCAGCTGCGCGAGCAGGGGAAAAAGGTACTGCTTTGCGCAGGTGATACGTTCCGCGCGGCGGCAGCCGACCAGCTGGAGATCTGGTCGGAGCGCGCGCACTGCGACATCATCCGCCAGCATGAGGGCGCAGATCCCGCGTCCGTCGTCTATGACGCTATCGCGGCAGCCCGCGCCCGCGGCAGCGACGTCATCATCTGCGACACGGCGGGACGTCTGCACAACAAGCAGAACCTCATGAATGAGCTCAATAAGATCGCCCGCATTCTCGACCGTGAGCTGCCCGGCGCGAGCAAGGAGGTCCTCCTTGTGCTCGACGGCACCACCGGCCAGAACGGCCTGCTGCAGGCCAGGCAGTTCCAGGAGTGCGCCGGTGTGACCGGCATCGTCCTGACGAAACTCGACGGCACGGCCAAGGGCGGTGTCGTGATCGCGGTCGCGCAGGCGCTGCAGATCCCGGTCAAGTTTATCGGCGTCGGCGAACAGATGGATGATCTCATGCCGTTTGACGGCAAGAGCTTTGCGGAGGCGCTCATATGAAAGTAATTCTGGCAAGCAAGAACCAGCACAAGCTCGTGGAGCTGTCCGCGATTTTGTCCCAGCTCGGCTTCGAGATCGCGCTGGAATCGGAATACGGCCTCGATATCGATGTGGACGAGACCGGCACGACGTTTGAGGAAAACTCCTTCCTCAAGGCTGAAGCCGTGATGAAGGCCAGCGGTCTGCCGGTGCTGGCGGACGATTCCGGCCTGATGGTCGATGCACTTAGCGGCGCGCCGGGCGTCTATTCCGCGCGCTACGGCCATAAAAATTCGGATGCGGAGCGGATCCAATATCTGCTCGCGAATATGAAGGACGTTCCGGCAGGCGCGCGCACGGCAAGGTTCGTCTGCGTCATTACCTGTCTGTGGCCGGATGGAAGAAAGATCGTTGCGCGCGGCGAGTGCCCGGGCGAGATCCTGTTTGCCCCGAAGGGACAGGGCGGCTTCGGCTATGACCCGGTGTTCTATCTGCCGGAGCGCGGAAAAACATATGCAGAGCTGGCGGCGGAGGAGAAAAACGCGATTTCCCACCGCGCGCGGGCTTTGCAGGCATTCTGCAGAATTTATCGAGAGGAATTTGAACAATGATAACAAGTAAAGAGCGCGCCGAGCTGCGCGCACAGGCCAACCCGCTGGACGTGACGCTGATCGTCGGCAAGGGCGGGATCTCAGAGACAGTACTGGACGAAGCGGGCGTCCTGCTGGACAGCCATGAGCTTGTCAAGGGACGCGTATTGGAGACCTCCGGGCTCACAGCCCGCGAAGCGTCCGACGCCATCTGCGAAGCACTTGGCGCGGAGGGGATCGGCTGCGTCGGCACGAAATTCGTGATCTGGCGCAAGTCAGAAAAGCTGGCGCAGGAGAAGAAAAAGGCTGCGGCAAAGAAGCCCACGAAAAAGCCGGTCTCCGGCAACTACAACCCGGTCAAGGCCGGACTTCGCGCGCGTAAGCAGGCGGCGGAGCAGCAGCGCAAACAGCGCAAGCAGTACTTCCACGACAAGGCCGTCGCTGCGGCGATTGAACGCAGCCGGCAGCAGAAGGAAGAATCGTAAAAAGAGAAAGTTCGGACGAACGGGGGAGTGTGTGTGGCAAGGATCGGTATTTACGGCGGCAGCTTCAATCCGCCGCATCTAGGGCATGTGCTGGCGGCAAAAAAGACGCGCGAGCTGCTGGGCCTGGATCAGATCATTTTTGTTCCCGCGGCCATTCCGCCGCACAAGGCCGTAGCCGACGGCTCCCCGGACGGGCAGATCCGATACGAGCTGACAAAGCTTGCCATTTCGGGCGAGGAAGGGATGTCGGTCAGCCGGATCGAGCTGGACCGCACCGGCCCCAGCTATACTGTGGATACGCTGCGCGAGCTGCGGGAATGCTATGGGCAGGATGAGCTGTATCTGCTGATGGGAACGGACATGTTTCTGTCGTTTCCGGACTGGCGCAGGCCGGGCGAGATCGCGTCCATGGCGAAGATCGTCTGCATGGCACGCGCAAAGGCGGATGATGCCCTGACGGCGCAGTTGCAGGCGCAGGCCGCGGTGATCGAACGCGCATTCGGCACGGCGCCGATCGTCCTGCAGAATGACTGTCTGGAGATCTCATCCACGGAAGTGCGGCGGCTGCTGTTCTTCGGGATCGCCGACGAGTTGCTGCACCCGGCGGTGCTGGATAGAATCGAGCGCGACGGCCTTTACGGCGTGCAAGACGACTACCGGAACCTCCCGTTTGCGGAGCTTTCCCGCGTGAGCCTTGGTCTGCACAAGCAGAAGCGCCGCGCGCATGCGCAGGGCGTGTCGGATACGGCTGTCCTGCTTGCGAAAAAATACGGCGCTGATGAGTGTGATGCTGCCCGTGCGGGCATTCTGCACGATGTGACAAAGGCACTGGACGCCGGGCAGCAGCGGAAGCTTGTGGATCACTGGCAGCTTCCGGTGTCGGCGTTCGAATATGAGCAGGCAAAGCTTTTGCACGCGAAGACTGGTGCGGCGGCTGCAGCGTGTATTTTCGGCGAAAACGTTGCCGTCGTCTCGGCTATTGACTATCATACGACCGGCCGGGCGGATATGACATTACTGGAAAAAATCATTTACATCGCAGATTATATGGAGCCGAACCGTGATTTTCCCGGCGTGGAGCGGCTGCGCGAGGCTGTCTGGCGAGATCTGGACGAGGGCGTGCTGCTGGGCATCGATATGACGCTCGAGCAGCTGCGGCTCAAGGGTCAGCCCGCCTGCAATGACTCGCTGGCTGCACGGCAATGGCTCCTTACGCATCGAAAGGAACCCTGAATGAAACTATTTGGCAATCGCCGCCGCGCGGAGCATGCTGCAAAAAAGCCGCTCTCCCGGGGGCTTCGCGCTGCGCTGATCGTCTGCGCGGCTGTGCTGCTGTTTTCCGGCAGTGTGTTTGCCGCATGGAAACTGCTGGTCAGACCGGCAGACCGGAAAGAGCCGGAAACGACTGCGCAGACAGATACTTCGCCTGACGAAGAACCGGAGCAGACACCGTCTGTGATCCATGTCACCCCAAAGACAGAGCAGGCGGAGGACGAACCGGAAGAGGAGGTCGAAACGGAGCAGCCCAAAAGCCTGCGGGAAGGAATTTATAATATTCTGATCTGCGGCACGGATGACGACGGTACGCGGACGGACACCATCATCATCGCGCATCTGGATACGACGGACCACACGGTCGCGCTGCTGTCGATCCCGCGGGATACGCCTGTCGCGACCGGCAACGGCGGCATCATGAAGATCAACTCCGTCTATGCAGGCGGTGGCGCAGACGGAATGCAGCGGCTCTCAGGCCGGCTTCGGGAGCTGCTCGGCTTCCCGGTCGACGGATACGTGCTGGTCAATCTGGACGCGTTCAAGAAGACGGTCGATCTGGTGGGCGGCGTGGAATTTGACGTCCCGCAGGACATGGACTATGAGGACGCTTCGCAGGATCTATATATCCATCTCAAGGCCGGCCTGCAGCGGCTTGACGGCGAAAAGGCCATGGAGCTGGTGCGCTTCCGCAAGGGCTACGCTTCGCAGGACATCCAGCGCACGCAGGTGCAGCAGCAGTTCCTCAAAGCGCTGGCCAAGCAGTGCCTGTCGGTATCGAGCCTGTCCAAGCTGAAGGAATTTGCCGATATTTTTGCCGAGGATGTGACGACCGACCTGACGGTCGGCAACATGATCTGGTATGGCAAGGAGCTGATGGCCTGCGACTTTGACAGCATGCAGACTTATACGGCAGAGGGCGAGGGCGCAATGATCAACGGCGGCGCGTATTATCCCCTGTATGCAGGGCGGCTTCTGGAAATCGTCAATAAGAGCTTCAACCCCTATGATGCAGCGCTCTCCGCCGCGAGCCTGACTGTGATCACGCCGGAGCTTGCAGCTTCGTATCAGAAGCAGCCGGCACAGACCGAGCCCCCTGCGGAGGAGCCGGCACCGGACGATCCGGAGCAGCCGGACACGCCGGAGGTTCCGGACGAGCCGACGGAGCCGACAGAACCGGCAGAGCCGGAGGACCCGTTTGGAAATGAGAATTTCTGGACCGAGGACGGTCAGACATAAAGAAAGGAAGAACAATATGCTTTCAGCAAAAGAAGTTGCAGCGATCGCGGCCAAGGCGCTTGACGCGAAAATGGGCGAGGATATCCGCCTGATCGGTATTACCGATATCTCCACGCTTGCGGATTATTTCCTTATCTGCACGGCCACCAGCTCGACGCACGTCAAAACGCTCTGCGACGCGGTCGAAGAGGCGATGGACGCGGCGGGCGAGCCGATGCTCTCCCGCGAGGGTCACCGCAGCGGCACGTGGGTGCTGATGGATTTCGGCAGTCTGGTCGTCCATGTGTTTACAGGCGAGGCCAGAAAGTTCTATGATCTCGAACGCCTCTGGCAGGATGGCCATCAGGTAAATCTTGCGCCTGTTTTGGGCGAAAACGCTTGACAAATCCGGGAAAAGTACGTACAATAACCCGGTAAAAGGCGAAGAAGGGGATCGCTCTGCGCGATTTTTTCAGAGACCCGGCGGCTGGTGCGAGCCGGGAGGATCAGACAGACGCTTCTCACCCCAGAGCTTCCGCCCTGAATGCAGTAGGGACGGACGGCTGACCGCGTTAGAGGTCTGTGAGGGCTGCGATCGCAGCTGAAGCAGGGTGGTACCGCGTAGTTTACGCCCCTGACCAGAAGGTCAGGGGCGTTTTTTATGAAGAAATCATCAGACAAAGGAGTTTGTTATGAAATACGATTTTGCAGCCATTGAAAAGAAATGGCAGGAAAAGTGGGAGCAGACCAAGCCCTACGCCGCCGTCACCGGCAGCGACAAGCCGAAGTTCTATGGCCTGATCGAGTTCCCGTATCCGTCTGCCGCGGGTCTTCATGTCGGCCATCCGCGCCCGTTTACGGCCATGGATATCATCTGCCGCAAAAAGCGCATGCAGGGCTATAATGTCCTGAACCCCATCGGCTTTGACGCCTTCGGCCTGCCGACGGAGAACTTCGCCATCAAGAACCACATTCACCCGGCCATCGTCACGAAGAGAAACATCGAGAACTTTACCCGCCAGCTCAAGATGCTCGGCTACAGCTTCGACTGGGACCGCGTCATCGACACCACGGACCCGCAGTATTACAAGTGGACGCAGTGGATCTTCCTGCAGATGTACAAGCACGGACTGGCCTACAAGTCCACCATGCCCGTCAACTGGTGCACCAGCTGCAAGTGCGTGCTGGCCAACGAAGAGGTCGTCGAGGGCGTGTGCGAGCGCTGCGGCGCGCCGGTCATCCGCAAGGAGAAGAGCCAGTGGATGCTCCGCATCACCAAGTACGCCGACCGCCTGATCGATGATCTGGACGGTCTGGACTACATTGAACGTGTCAAGACCCAGCAGAAGAACTGGATCGGCCGCTCCACCGGCACCGAGGTCACCTTCAAGACCAATACCGAGGACGACATCACCGTCTACACCACCCGCGTCGACACGCTCTTCGGCGTGACCTACACGGTCATCTCCCCGGAGCATCCGCTGCTGGCTAAGTGGAAGGATCGCATCTCCAACTGGGCGGATGTCGAAGCGTATCAGCAGGCGGCCGCCCGCAAGTCCGATTTTGAGCGCGGCGAACTGAACAAGGACAAGACCGGCGTGCGGCTCGAGGGTATCGAGGTCACGAACCCGGCGACCGGCAAGGTCGTGCCGATGTTCGTCTCCGATTACGTCCTCATGAGCTACGGCACCGGCATCGTCATGGGTGTGCCGGGTCACGACCAGAGAGACTGGGATTTCGCGACGAAATTCGGCCTGCCCATCGTCGAGGTCGTCAAGGGCGGCGATATCACCAAGGGTGCGTTCACGCTCAAGGACGATACCGGCATCATGGTCAACTCCGGCTTCCTGAACGGCATGACCGTAAAGGACGCGATCCCCGCCATGAAGCAGTACGCCATCGATCAGGGCTGGGGCCATGAAAAGGTCAACTACAAGCTCCGCGACTGGGTCTTCTCCCGCCAGCGCTATTGGGGCGAGCCGATCCCGATGATCTCCTGCCCGAAGTGCGGCTGGGTGCCGGTCCCCGAGGATCAGCTGCCCGTTGTTCTCCCGCAGGTTGACAGCTATGAGCCGACGGACGACGGCGAAAGCCCGCTGTCCAAGATGACCGACTGGGTCAACACCACCTGCCCGTGCTGCGGCGGACCCGCCAAGCGCGAGACAGACACCATGCCGCAGTGGGCCGGTTCCAGCTGGTATTATCTGCGTTATATGGACCCGCATGACGATCAGGCGCCCGTTTCCAAGGAAGCCGAGCAGTACTGGGGACCCGTTGACTGGTACAACGGCGGCATGGAGCACACGACGCTGCACCTGCTGTATTCCCGCTTCTGGCACAAGTTCCTGTATGATATCGGCGTTGTCCATACGAAAGAGCCGTATGCCAAGCGCACCAGCCACGGCATGATCCTCGGCCAGAATCCGCACTACGTCGGCAACGTCTCCACGCAGGAGGAAAAGGACGCGCTTATCGCCAAGTACGGCAATCAGGCGCTGCGCCCGGCGGTCAAGATGTCCAAGTCTCTGGGCAACGTTGTCAACCCCGACGACGTCGTCAAGGCCTACGGCACGGACACCATGCGTTTGTATATCATGTTCATCGGCGATTTTGAAAAGGTCGCAACGTGGTCTGACGACGCTGTCAAGGGATCCAAGCGCTTCCTGGATCGCTGCTGGAACCTCATGGATATGGCTTCCGACTCTGAGGAACTGAGCGAGAAGAACGAGGCGATCATCCACAAGACCATCCGTAAGGTCACGCAGGATATTGACGAGCTCAAGATGAACACCGCCATTGCCGCTCTCATGACCATGGTCAACGAGTTCTATGCCAACGGCCTGACGAAGGGCGACCTTAAGATGCTCATGCTGATGCTCAGCCCGTTTGCGCCGCACATGGTCGAGGAAATGTGGGAGCTGACCGGCGAAGCCGCCAGGACCGGCACGATGGCCATGCAGCAGCCGTGGCCAGAGTATGACGAAAGCAAGACCGTCGCGTCCCATGTCGAAATGGCCGTGCAGGTCCTCGGCAAGCTCAAGGGCACGATCAACGTTCCGGTCGACTCGGATCAGGATACTGTCGTCGAGGCCGCGAAGCAGAACGAGAAGGTCGCGCGCGCGATCGAGGGCAAGAGCATCGCAAAGGTCATCCATGTCAAGAACAAGCTCGTGAATCTGATCGTAAAGTAAACGAATTTCTTGAAAAATGCCGGACAGGCGAAAAAAACGCTTGACATTATGACGGCGGTTCACTATAATAATCAAGCCAATCATATTGGCCCTGAAAGCAGCATGGATCTAGCCGGCTGCATCGGAGGGAGGGAAAACAATGTCTGAAGTTCGCGTCAAGGAAGGCGAGTCCTTGGAGAATGCTCTGAAGCGGTTCAAGCGCAGCTGTGCAAAGGCTGGCGTTATCGCTGAAGTCAAGAAGAGAGAGCATTATGTCAGCCCCAGCCTGAAGCGTAAGCAGAAGTCTGAAGCTGCTCGCAAGAACAGAAAGAAGTTCTATTGATCCCTTCCCGGCTGAATAGACAGAAAACGCTCCGTGCGAAAGCGCGGAGCGTTTTTTATATGCATGACAGGACTGAGATTTCCGCGCAGCGGCAATCCGTCCTTTCTTTTGGACGCCAAGCGTGATAAAATAAAAGAAAAAGGGAGGTGCACGGATGCTGCAGATCTTATATGGGCCGGATCGGACGGCCAACTCTGCGCAGATCCTGGATCAGATCTGCAAAAACGCCGAGGCGGGGATCAAGGGGCAGATCCTGATCGTCCCGGAGCAGTATTCCCACGAAACAGAGCGCGCGCTATGCGCGCGCGGCGGCGATACGATCAGCCGGTATGCCGAGGTTCTGAGCTTCACGCGGCTGGCCGCCCGCGTGTTCTCCGTCTGCGGCGGCGTGTGCGAGGAATATCTGGACGAAAACGGGCGCATTCTGACCCTGTATCTGGCGGCGCAGCGCGTGCGTGAGCAGCTGAAATTCTATGCTGCCGTCATGACGAAGCCGGAATTTCTGAAGCAGCTCGGCACGCTCATGGAGGAGCTTCTGACGAGCTGCGTGCAGCCGGACGCGCTGCATGCAGCAGCCCGGCTGCTGAGCGGAAGGCTTGCACAGAAGGTGGCAGAGCTAGCGCTGCTGTATGAGAGCTATCTGTCCGTCTGCAAAACCGGCCGGGCGGATCCCGTCACGCGGCAGATGCGGCTGTGCGAGCTGCTGGACGAGACGGATTATATGGATGGGCGAGAGATATATCTCGACGGATTTTCCGATTTTACCGCCCTGCAGCTGCAGCTGCTCTCTGCGATCCTCGCGCATGCGAAGAATGTCCATATCAGCAGCCTGACGTCCGGCGGGCGGCAGGCTGCCTGCCAGACCGGCAATGAGACGATCCGCCGCCTGCGCAGGCTGGCCGCGGAGCAGGGGATCACGCCGGTCATGACGCGCACGTCGGTGCGCACTGACCGCGCGCCGGAGGTGCAGGCATGGCTGGACGGGCTGTTTTTTGGAGGAGCCACGATCCTGAATGCACCGGAGCGTGTTGAACTGATCCGGGCCGGTTCTGCGCAGGCGGCCTGCGGATGGGCGGCGCGCGCTGTGCGGGCGGGTGCAGGTGACGGCCTACGCTACCGGGATTTTACGATCTGCGTGACGGACGAAGCGGCTTATGCCCTTCCCATGCAGACGCTTCTGGCGCGGGCCGGGATCCCGGTCTATCATGCAGGCACGGCGCCCGTTCTGCAGAAGCCGCTTGCGGCGGCACTGCTGGCGGCGTTCCGCGCGGCGCTGCGGTATGAGCAGGAGGATGTGTTCACCTACCTGAAATCCGACCTTTCGCCGATCGGCGAGGAGGCTTGCGACCGGCTGGAGCAATATGTGCAGTACTGGAACATCCGCGGCGCTCAATGGCAAAAGCTGTGGCAGATGCACCCGCGCGGGCTTGGTCTGCCGATGACGCCGGAGGACGAAGCACTGCTGCAGGACCTCAACGCGCTGCGCGAGAAAGCAGCCGCGCCGGTCGAGCAGTTCCGACAGCAGCTGAAGGCGGCGAAGAATGTCCGTGAACAGGTGCTTGCGGCTGCCGGTTTTCTGGAACAGACGGACTTTGACGGCTGCGCGCAGCGGCAGCAGGAGACGCTGGAGGCCGAAGGCCAGAAGCAGCGCGCGCAGGAGTGCGGGCAGCTCAGCGAAATGATCCTGCAGACGCTCGAGCAGATGGACCGGGTGTTTGGAGACGGGACGCTGGAAACAGAGCTGTTCGTGCAGCTGTTTTCCATGCTGCTCGCAAACGGAACGATCGGGACGATCCCTTCGGTCTGCGACGCGGTGCAGCTGACGACGCTGCCGATGCTCCGGCACCGGCGCAGCCGCGTACTGATCGTTCTGGGTGCAGACGACGGTCTGCTGCCTGCATTTTCCGACCCGGGCGGGCTGCTGGCCAATCCGGAGCGGCAGAAGCTCTGCAGCCTCGGCGTGGAGCTTTCCGCGGGCCGTGAGACGGCGGTCGACCGGGAGATGAGCTGGGTCTGCGCCGCGCTGAGCGCGGCGGAGCAGCGCGTCTGCCTCGTCACAGCGGCAGAGCAGGCGTCGTTCCTGTATGAGAGAACAAAGACAGTCTTTTCTGCGATCCGGGAGCAGACCGCGGAGCGGTTCCCGTTCTTCCCGGACCGCGCGGCAGCCGCCGCCGCGGCGCTGCGCCAACCTGCTTTGCCAGAGCTGCCGGAAGCATTGAAGCGGGAGACAGATACACTGGCAGAGCAGCGGGCCTATACGCATGCGCAGATGCAGCCGGAGACGGTACGTGCGCTTTATGGCTCGGTCCTGCAGTTGTCGGCATCGAAGATCGACTGCTTCGCGGGCTGCCGGTATGCCTATTTCCTGCAGTACGGCCTGCGCGCAAAGCCGTGGAAGCAGGCGGAATTTGATGCGCCGCTGTTCGGCTCCTTCGTCCATGACGTGCTGGAGCATACCGTGCGCGAAGCGCAGACGCGCGGCGGATTTGGCGCTATGACGGACGCAGAGATCCTGCAGCTTGCAGATGCATGTATGGACGCCTGTATGAAGACCTATCTGCCGCAGGGCGACGCGCGCGCGAGCCGCGAAGCGTATCTATCCGCCCGCAACCGGCAGGAGACAGCCGCGGTCGTGATGGATGTGGCGCGGGAACTGCGGCTGTCGCAGTTCAAACCAGCGGCGGAGGAACTGAAATTCGCAAAGGACGGCGCGTTCCCGCCGATCGCCTATTCCGGCAAGACCGGATCTGCGCAGCTGGTCGGCCAGATCGACCGCGTCGATGTCTATGAGACGGAAAAAGCATCATATTTCCGGATCGTAGACTACAAAACGGGACACAAGGACTTTGAATATACCGAGCTGCTATACGGCAGGAACCTGCAGATGCTGCTGTACCTGTTTGCCCTGCAGTCGGCGCAGAAGGCCGCGGGAAAACCGATGCAGCCGGCGGGCGCGCTCTATGTGCCGGGACGCTGCGATATGGTGAAGCTCGACCCCGGCGAAGCGCCGGAGGAAGCGGAGCTGGAGCGCCGGAAGCAACTGCGCCGCAAGGGACTTGTGCTGAACGATGAGACGATCCTGCACGCCATGGAGGCGTTCGACAAGCAGCCGGAGTATCTGCCGGTGCAGGTGCGGCAGGAAGCGCTGACGGGCGATCTTGTCAGCCCGGAGCAGCTGAAGCAGCTGGAGCGGTTCGTGACCGGGCAGGTCTCGTCGATGATCGATGAGATCTATGCCGGCAAGACGGCGCCGAATCCCATAGACCGCGGCCCGGCGGATTCCGCCTGCCGGTACTGCGACTATGCGTCGGCCTGCCATAAGGATGTGTGTGAGACCGCACCGCGGCGGTTCGCGGCGGTCAGTGCGGAGGAATTTTGGGCGGAAGTAGAAAGGAGGCTGCAGCATGGCTGAGATCAGGGCAACACCGCAGCAGCAGGCGGCGGCATCCTACCGCGGCGGCGCGCTGCTTGTTTCCGCGGCCGCAGGCTCCGGAAAGACGAAGGTCCTCATCGACCGTCTGATGGGCTATCTGACCGACCCGGATCATCCGGCGGATATCGACGAGTTTCTGATGATCACCTATACCAAAGCGGCGGCGTCGGAGCTGCGCGGCAAAATTGCCGCGCGGATCGCGGAGCAGCTGGCCGAAGAGCCGGATAACCGCCACCTGCAGCGGCAGATGACGCGGGTGTATCTCGCGCAGATCTCCACTGTACACGCCTTCTGCCAGACGATCCTGCGGCAGTATGCCGTGGAAGCGGAGCTGCCGGCGGACTTCCGTGTTGCCGATGAGCAGCAGGCGGCGGCGCTGCGCGCGCAGGTTCTGCGCGATACGCTGGCGGAGCGGTACGCCGATGTGCAGCAGGAGCCGGACTTTGCCGCGATGATCGACACGCTCGGCTATGGGCGCGATGACCGGCGGCTTCTCGCGCTGGCGGAGGAGAGCTACACGATCATGCGCTGTCAGGTCGATCCGGCGGCGTGGATGCAGAGCTGCCTGCAAGCCTATGATCTCCCTGAGGGGACACAGGCGGAGGAAACTATATGGGGCAGCTATTTCATGCAGGAGCGGCTTCGCGTCCTGCAGAGCGCGCAGGCGCTTCTGGAGCAGGCGCTGACGCTGTGCGCGGGCGATGAAAAGATGGAAACGAAATGCCGCCCGGTACTGCAGAAGAATCTGGAGGACGTACAAACGCAGCAGGCCATGCAGACGTGGGACGCCTGCGTGACGGGAAAACTCACGAGCTTCGGCACGATGCGCGGCGCAGGCGACCCGGATACGCTTGCGCGCATCAAGGCACTGCGGAAGCAGGCTTGGGACAGCGTCAAGGATATCCAGAGTTGCTTTTATGCCGATTCTGCGCGCGTGGTGCAGGATCTTCGCCGGACGCTGCCTGCGCTGCGGGGGCTTTTGTCGCTGCTTCGGGACTTTGACGCGCGCTTCACGCAGGAAAAGCTGCGGCGGCATCTGCTGGACTTTTCCGATCTGGAACACCGGATGATCCGGCTTCTGACCCAGCGCGGCTCCGGCAAGCCGACAGCTGCTGCAAGGAGCATTTCGGAAACGTACCGCGAGATCCTGATCGACGAGTATCAGGACTCGAACGCCGTGCAGGAATGTATTTTTCAGGCGGTCAGCCGCGATGGGGCCAATCTTTTTATGGTCGGCGACGTCAAACAGTCCATCTATCGGTTCCGGCTGGCTGACCCTGCAATCTTTTTACGGAAATACAATACCTATCCCATGCTGCAGAGCGTATCGGATACCGGCCCGCGGAAGCTGCTGCTGTCGCAGAACTTCCGCTCCCGCGCCGAGGTCCTGTCTGCGGCAAACGACGTCTTTTCGCTCGTGATGAAAAAGGAAGCGGGCGAATTGGACTATACCGAGGACGAAGCGCTGGTCCCAGGCCTGCCGTATCCGCAGGCGGACGGACCGAAGGTCGAGCTTCACTGCCTGAATCTGACGGATTCCGGAGAGAATGGCGGCGGAAAGACCGAGGCAGAGGCCGAATTTGTTGCATCGCGCATCGCGAAGCTGCTGGACGACAGCACGATGGTCACGGAGAACGGTGCGCTTCGCTCTGCAAAAGCATCCGATATTGTGATCCTGATGCGGTCACCCGGCATGAGTGCGGGCGTCTATCAGGCAGCTCTGCAGCGGCGCGGCATCGCCTGTGAGACCGGGAACGGAACAGATCTTCTGCAGACCGCAGAGGTCGAGATCCTCCTGCAGCTGCTGCAGCTGATCGACAATCCGCACTGCGATATCCCGCTGATCGCCGCGATGGCAAGCCCGGTCTTCGGCTTTTCGCCGGAGGAGCTGGCGCTGCTGCGTGCACAGGATCAGGTGTCTGATTTTTACGGCTGTATCTGCGCCTGCGAGCACCCGACGCAGAAGCTCCGTGCGTTCACCGACTGGCTCCACGCCATGCGGCGGGAGAGCCGCCGCGCCGCACTGCCGGAGCTTCTGAACACGATCGTACAGTCGTCCGGGCTGGAAACGGTCTTTTCTTCCATGGAGGACGGCGCGCGCCGGAGCCGGAATATCGCTGCGTTTTCCGCCTTTGTGACAGCCAGCGCCCAGACGGACGTGCACAGCCTGTCGGAGCTCGTGCGGCTTCTGGACGAGCTGATCGCGCGCGGCGCGCAGCTGCCAGCACAAGAAGCAGCGGCGCAGACGAACGCCGTGCGGATCATGAGCATCCACAAATCGAAGGGACTGGAGTTCCCAATCGTGATCCTGGCCGATCTGTCGCGGAAGATGAACTTGCAGGATAACCAGGCGGCCGTTCTGACGGACGATGCGCTGCTGCTCGGCGGGAACGTCGTCAATCTACAGAGCCGGTCGTTCTATCCGAGCCTTGCCCGCATGGCTATCATGCGCCGGAAAACGCAGCAGACGGTCTCGGAAGAGATGCGGGTCCTATATGTCGCCATGACGCGTGCGAAGGAGCGGCTGATCATGACCAGCTGCGCCGCGCGCTACGATAAGCGGCTGCAGAATCTTGTGCCGCTGCTGTCAAAGCCGCTTTTAAGCTGTGTCAGCGCGTCTGCCAGACGGCCGGACGACTGGATTTTGATGACGGCGCTGTGCCGGACAGAATCCGGTGAGCTGTTTGCGCGCAGCGGGCCGTGTGCGTGCAGCAGCGTGCAGGAAAATCCATGGCGCGTCACCATGCAGGACGTGGAAGCACCGCAGGCAGCTGTACGCGGGCAGGAGCAGCCGCAGCGTGTGGAAGCCGCGCCGTTTGACATGCAGCAGGCGCTGGCCTGCATAGAGTTCCAGTACGCGCATGAGGCGGCGACAAAGCTTCCGTCCAAGTTGACAGCGACGCAGCTGAAGGGCCGCCTCCTTGACGAGGAAGCGGCAGAGGAAGCGCCGCAGGCGCGGACGAACCGACCGCACAGGACGCTCCGGCTGCGGCAGGACGCGCCGCTGACCGGTCGGGAACGGGGCAACGCGACGCATCTTTTTATGCAGTTTGTCCGCTATGCGGCCTGCACGACGGAGGAGGGGATCCGGCAGGAGCTGGAGCGGCTGCAGGCGCAGAAATTCCTGACGCCTGCGCAGGCGGAGGCGGTAGACGTCGGAAAGATCCTGCAGCTGTTTACCTCCGCATTGGGAAAGCGCATCCTGACGGCGCAGAAGCTGCGGCGGGAATTTAAGTTCTCCATCCTGACCGATGCGGCGGAATTTGATCCGGCCGCCGCCGGAGAACAGGTGATGCTGCAGGGCGTCGTCGACTGCTTCTGGCAGGAGCCGGACGGGATCGTCATTCTGGACTTCAAGACGGACTATATTGACGGTGATCTGACAAAGAAGGCCGAGCGTTACGCGCCGCAGCTGCACGCGTATGCCGGGGCGCTGTCCCGCATTTATGAAATGCCGGTCAAGCAGACGATCCTTTATTTCTTCTCCGCCGGAGAAGCTGTCGAGGTATAGTGCAAAATATTTATGTAAGCCCACAGAGGCGCAGCTTAACCTGCGCCTCTGTGGGTTTTGTATCATGATTTATCCTTCGGATTGCAGACAAGCGCGGCAAGAAAGCCGAAAAACACGGCGGCTGTGATCCCGCCCGCGGTGGCTTTCAAACCGCCGGTCAGCGCGCCGAGCACGCCCTGCGCCTGCACAGCCTCCCTGACGCCCTTTGCAAGTGTATTGCCGAAGCCGGTCAGCGGCACGGTCGCGCCCGCACCGGCAAAGTCGACGAGCTTTTCATAGACGCCTGTGCCGCCCAGAATGACGCCGAGCACCACATAACACACGAGGATCCGTGCTGGCGTCAGCTTCGTCCGGTCGATGAGAATCTGCCCGACGACGCAGATCGCGCCGCCGATGAGAAATGCTTTCAGATAGTCCATAGCCTTACCGTCCTTCCGCACAGATGGAGACTGCGTGACATACGCCGGGGATGGATTCGCCCTGCCCGGTCGAGACAGGGGACAGCAGCGCCCCGGTCGCGCAGAAGAGAAGCTTTTTGAGCTCCCGTTTCTCCAGCTTATCGAGCAGATACCCGCACAGAACGCTTCCGCTGCATCCGCAGCCGGAGCCGCCCGCGTGAACATCCTGCTTTTTTGTATCGAAGATCATCAGACCGCAGTCGTCATATACCTGTGACAGATCAACGCCTGCCCGCTGGAACTGGTCGATCACGATTTTTTTGCCGACCTCTCCAAGATCGCCTGTGACGATCAGATCATAGTCGGACGGGACGCGCCGCAGATCGCGGAAATGTGCCTGCAGTGTGTCGATGGCCGCGGGAGCCATGGCTGCGCCCATGTTGTTGGCGTCCTTGATACCGAGATCCTGAATTTTGCCGACGGTGGCGCATTCGATGCTCGGCCCGGAGCCGGAAGCGCCGACGATGCAGCAGCCGGCGCCCGTAACGGTCCACTGTGCGGTCGGAGTGCGCTGGCCGCCATAGTTCAGCGGGAACCGGTATTGCCGCTCCGCGGAAGAAAAGTGGGACGAGGTCAGCGCGGCTGCCATGCGGGCGAAGCCCGCGTCGACGAAAGCGGCTGCCATCAGAAGCGATTCCGCCATCGTGGAGCAGGCACCGTACAGCCCCAGAAAGGGGATGGACGTGCCGCGCGCCGCAAAGGAGGAGCTGATGCACTGGTTCAGCAGATCGCCCGCGAACAGCAGGTCAATATCCTCATAGCTGACGCCAAGCTTGCGCTTGGCGGTATCGAGAGCGAGCTCCTGCAGCTTGCTTTCCGCTTTTTCAAACGTTTTCTGAGAAAATTTATTGTCCTTGCCGATAAAATCAAAATAGCTGGCCAGCGGCCCTTCGCCCTCTTTTTTGCCGCCGATGGCGGCATGGGACAGAATGACCGGCCTGGATTCAAACAGCAGCGTCTGTGCGCCGGTGCGCATGATGATCAACTCCCTGTGCGGTTTTGCTGCTAGTATGTGTCAGAACGATAAAAAATAACCGCAGAGCACAGGCTCTGCGGCCGGCGCGCAGAAGACGCGCCAAAGAGGAATGGAAAAATGAAAAAGAAGTCGCACAGATAGTATGTGCGGCTTCTTCTGTCTTAAACATGGTATTTTATTTTTTTGCGTCCTTCAATGCACGTGCGAGCCAGACGGAGCCGAGATCGAGCGCGGTAAAGAAACCGTCCTTCTCGCTCTTTTTCACGATGCGGTCGCGGGCGCGGACGCCGGGATCGGTCAGCTGCAGCTCGACGGAGACCTTGCTGGCAACATCGGTGTCGCCGACCTTCTTTGTTTCGAGAATCTGAAGCATGACAATGTGGGAATCGGCCATCGAGCCGTAATAAACAAGATTATCCTTACGCATGAGGGGGCGGCCCTTGTAGCTCAGGATCGTTTTTTCGTCAGCCATAATTATGCACGAACCTCCTGATCTTGATTTTCTTATAGTATAGCAAAAAATACAGGCAAAAGCAAATCAAATTCAGGACTTTCTCGCGGAAACCGTGAAGCAGCCGCTGATAATTTGTGGCCGGTGGGACGAAAAAGCTCCGGCCGGTCAGAAACCGGCCGGAGCGAGTGCGAAGAATGTAAATCAAATGCGGAGCGCTTACGCAGCTTCCTTGGTCATGTTCATGAGCACCTTGGCGCCCATGGCGCGGGTCGCGGTGCCCTTCGGGCTGAATGCGCCGTTGGAACCGGCCAGATACTTGGCCGCGGTGCAGTAGGTAACGGACTCGCGTGCCCAGTCAGAGATCGTGTCGAGATCGGTGTAGGTGAGCTTCTCGGTGATGCCCTCTGCGTTCTTGCCCATGGTCTTGTCATAGCCATAGAGGACCTTGGCCATTTCCTGACGGTTGATGGCCTTGGTGGGCAGGAAGGTACCGTCTTCGTAGCCGTCGACGATCTTCTTCTCGCTTGCCCACAGGACAGCGTCAGCGTACCAGCTGCCGTCGGTGCAGTCCTTGAACTTCTCACTGACCTTGCCGGAAACAGCGGGAGAGCCTGCCATACGGTACAGGACCGTGACGAGCATGCCGCGGGTCAGCGTGCCGTCCGGGTCAAAGCCGGTACCGACACCGTTCATGAGTTCCTCATCGGAAACGTAGTTGACAGCCTCCGCATACCACGCGGTATCTGCAACATCTGTATAGCGGACGTAGGAGATCCGGCCCTGCGGTTTGGCATATTCATCGCCGATCGCGCCGCCGAGCTTAGTCTCAATGTAGGATAGGATCACCTTGGATTCGGTCATCTTTGCGTCTGCGGGGGTGATGACCTTTGCATCCTTGAACATCGAGAAGCCGTCGCCGCCATAGACGATCGTATAATCGATACCGCCGAGGGTATAGATCTTCTTGGTGTTGATCGGCTCATATTTGCCGGTCGCCTTATTGAGTACCTGAACGTTGGTCACGCGGCGCGCACCGGCGACTTTAACGAACTCGCCCTGATCGGTCGTTTCAATCGAGGGTGCTACGCCGTAGGCGATGGTGTACTTGAGGCCGGAAACGGACAGGAAACCGCCGTTCTCCTTCGGATACTTGCTTGCGCCAAGCTCCAGCATATCCAGAATGGTCTGGCCGGTCACGGCAACCTTGCAGGGCAGGTTGCCCCACGGGAATACCTTGAACAGCGTTCCGAGGGTGATTTCTCCCGCAGGAATTGCAGCACGCAGACCGCCGCCGTTCATAATGCCGATGTCGGCATCCATCATGATGCGGAAAGCATCAGCTGCAAGATCGCCGAGTGCAGTCTCAGAATTACGGACCAGACGCTTGCCGTTTTCGTCAGAGTCAGGCAGATCAACCTCGCTCTTGCCGACAACCTTGGCAAGCTCGGCAGAGAACTTGTCGGTAATGCCGGTGATAAACTCGGTAATGTGTTCGTCCTTCGTTGTGTAATCCTTGGCGGAGATCATTTCAGAGGTGATCTTGCCGTCGGAGGAGATGGTCAGCTTGCCGAGGTTGGCGAGCTTGGTCTTGGTCTGCGCCAACACGACGTTGTCACCGTCCTTGTTTGTAACGGTCTTGCTGTATTCCTCGTGGGAATGGCCGTCGAGCATGGCGTCGATGCCGGTGGTATTCTGGATGACCGCTTCGGAGGTCCAATAGTCTGTCGTACCCTCCATGCCGAGGTGAGCAATGGCAATGACGTACTTTGCGCCTTCGGCCTTTGCAGCATCGACAGTCGTCTGGACAGTCTTATACAGGGCAGAACCATCCTTGTCCTCAGAAAAACTGTAAATGAAGTTGCCGTTATCATCCTGGAAGTAGGCGGGCGTGGACTTCTCGAAGCTTTCCGGTGTGGTGATACCGATGAAGGCAACCTTTGTCCCGCCGTAGTCCACGATCGAATACGGCTTGTAGGCGATGTCACTCGTACCTTTGCCGATGTACTTGAAGTTGCAGGACAGATACTGATATTTGGCCAGCTTAGTCAGCTCGGCCAGACGGGGAAGCTTGTAATCAAATTCATGATTGCCGAAGGTTGCAAAATCATAGCCGACTTCGTTCATGATGTCGACCAGATAGGAGCCTGCCGACAGCAAGCCGATTGGCGCACCCTGCACCGCGTCGCCGCAGTCAACAAGCGTGACAAAGTTGTGCGTCTGTTCCATGTCAGCCTTGTATGCCGCGACACCGGCATAGCCAAGACCATCGTTCACGCCGCAGTGAACATCATTGGTGTGCAGGATCACAATGTCGTTGGATTTTTCGTCGGCTGCGAATACCGTGGTCATCAGACCAAGCAGCATGCACACAGCCAGAAGAAGTGCAACAAGTTTCTTCATAATTTCCTCCTTGTCAAATTGCTTTATCCGGAAGGGTAAAGCGGTATACTGCGATTATACTACAAACTGTGGAGGACAGCTATTGGCAGATGTTTGAAATCCAGAATGAAAAAATGAACAAGATGCACAAAAATGCAGGAAAGGCGTTTGCATAAATGCCGCAAAATGTCGGTTTATGCAGAAAAATGGCAGCGCAGGCGCGCTGCCACGGTTATTCGGCAAAGGGCTTGCCCCGGAGGACGACCTCACGCATGAAGCGGAAGGTCTCTGCTTCACCATGCTCTGCGAGCATGGTGAGGAGAAATCGAAGCCGCGCCATCGTGCGCGGATGCACGAGCCGCGATTCCTGCGCGCGGTCCAGATAGCGCAGGGGAGAAGCGTCGGTGTAGGAGGCGCGTTCATACGTTTTGCAGGCCGCAATGCGGTCGGCGACCATCTCACACAAAAAGCGGACCGGCATATCGACCGGCTCATACGTCCGGGTGACGGGGCTGAGATCGGTCCAATACTCAAAATGATGGCGGTTGCGGCCCTTGTGGTGCATCCACGCGAGCGAGTAGCCGTTGGCCTCACGCTCTGCCGTGTTCGGGCTTCGCGTGCCCTGAAAATACCGGACGCCTGCCCAGAACTCAGTCGGGGAGTATTTGGACAGATCATGCGTCAAACCCTGCCAGTAAAGTCCCATCCGGAAACAGCCGCGCATGACAAGATGCCGGTGATGGGTAATGGTTTTCAGATGTCCCCAGAATCGGTTCATAGCAGCAGCTCCTTTCTTGCTCCTGCTCCATTATAAGACAAAGAACCGGAAGATGCAACGAAAAGCCGTCCCCGCGAATGCAGGGACGGCTTGGATACTTATTTCTTCGTAAGCGTCAGGCGATAATCGTCGCCGTCTTCGGCGGCTGCGGCCTGATAGCCGCTGTGGGCGGCAAAGCGCTTGATGTTTTCAACGGCGGTCTCATTGTCGACAAGAACCTCAAGCGTGGCCGGATGCTCCGCTTCGAGTGCCTTCTGCACCATGACGACGGGCATCGGGCAGAGATAACCTCTTGCATCAACCATATTATTTCGCCTCCTGTTTCTTCATGCTGTTTACATAAGAAATGACAAGCACGAGTACAATGCCGAGGATGACCGCGACCTTGCCGTTCGTGGAAATGCCGCCGACGACGTATTCACCGGCCTCATTGACGGAGTCGGCATTGCCGGCCAGACCGAAGTTGTGTGCGAACGCAGCGCCGACGATCATGCCGAACACGGTAACAGCGGAATCCGCGTTGCCGCTGCCGGCGAGGATGAGCTGACGCAGCGGGCAGCCGCCGAGCAGGACGGAGCCCCAGCCAGCCAGCAGCATGCCGAGGAAGTTCCAGACGTGGCTGGAGTGCGCGATGGGCTGCGAGGTGAAGCCGAGCTTGAAGTTGCTGCCGATCAGGTTGCCGATCAGAACGGTGACGAAGATGGCGATGAAGCCCCACAGGAGGTGCAGATCCTTGAACATTATCGTGTCACGCAGACCGCCGACCATGCACATACGGGATCTCTGCGCCAGCGCGCCGACGATAAGAGCAATGACGAGCGCGATCAGGAACGGAGCATGCTTGGAGCCGGGGCCCTCTTCCGAGAGCTTGAACAGCGCGGGCACGGCAAGGAAGAGGATGAGAAGGCCAGTCATCACAACGGGCAGGACCGTGCCGTCAAGTGTCTTTGTCGCGTAGTTGCGCTGCAGGGTGAAGCCCTTGCGGATGAAGATCGTGCCGAGGAAGATACCGGCCGCGAAACCGGCCAGACCGACGACAGCGTTCAGATCGCCGCCGGCCAGACGCAGGACCATGCGAAGCGGGCAGCCAAGGAAGGCCAACGCGCCGATCATGACGAATGCGCCGAGGACAAACCGCAGGGCAGGCGAGGAGCCTGCGCGCGCTTTCCATTCCTTCGTGGCCAGCGCCATCAGGAAGCTGCCCAGAACAAGGCCGATGATTTCAGGCCGTACATACTGGACCTTGGCCGCGGAATGCAAACCAACGGCGCCTGCGATGTCGCGCTCAAAGCACGCGATGCAGAAGCCCATGTTGGCCGGGTTGCCGAGCGCCGTCAGCACAAGTGCCGCGATGCCGATGACAACGCCGGTCAGGATCACAAATAAATTCTCTTTCTTCATGTGTCTCTCCTCCGAAATTGTCGAACTAGATTTCATGTTATTCGATATTCTAAAACAAGAATATCGAATAACATGAGAAATGCGGGCATTTACCCGCATTTTTGATTACATAGGAAGAATATCACAGGAATTGTGTCCTGTCAATCGGTTTTGCGTTCGACAATAACAAAAGATTTTCGACGCTGTGAGTTCTAACCGATAAAATCGGAGCCCTGTTCCAGAGCGTCGGACAAAAATCGCCTGTTGATCTCGTTCAGGACGCGCTTCTTATCGGCGCTCCATAATGGAGCCAGCAGCTCCCGCTTGGCACCGTCGCCAGTCATGCGGTGGATGACCATTTCGCGGGGCAGAACGCGCAGACAGGCCTCCAGTGCGGTGATATACGTATCGAGTGAGAGAACTTCAAACTTCCCCGCGGCGTAGTCTGCCGCAAGGTCGGTGCCGGACAGTACATGCAGAAGATGCAGCTTGATGCCGTCCGAGCCGCTTCTGCCGATATACCGGGCAGTTTCGATCATCATGTCCTGTGTCTCGCCGGGCAGACCGAGGATCTGGTGCGTGATGACCTCGATATGCCGGGTCTTGAGCTTCCGAACGGCATCGTCATAGACTGAGAGGGGATAGCCGCGCCGTATAGTGCGGGCAGTATCTTCATGGATAGTCTGCAGACCAAGCTCGACCCATACGGGCTTCTTTTCCCGGAGCGCAGACAGCAGCTCCAGAATCTCCGGCGGAAGACAGTCGGGACGCGTGGCAATGGAAAGCGCGCAGATCTCCGGCTGCGCGATCGCAGCTTCAAAGCGCGGCTGAAGATAGGCTGCCGGGGCGTAGGTGTTGCTGTAATCCTGAAAATAGGCGATATAAGCTGCGTCAGCGCCTGCTTTTGCGGCGACGAGGCGCTTGGCCTGTTCGATCTGCTCCGGGATCGGCAGCGCGGCGGAGGCGGCAAATTCTCCGCTTCCGCTGCAGAAGCTGCAGCCGCGTGTGCCGAGCGTCCCGTCCCGGTTCGGACAGGTACAGCCGGCAGAGAGCGCGAGCTTATAGACCTTCCGTCCAAAGGTCTCACGTAGATAGGAATTAAGGGAACGGTAATACATGGCGCCTCCGGTCGTTTCCATAAAGTTTGCGCGCTGCGGTCTGCAGCGCGCAAAAAAGTCAATCCTGTTTGTCGAGTGTTTCGTCCTGCATGACCGCTTCAAACTGGGTGCGGTTCATGTTTTCGTTTTCCATCAGGAACCCGGCGATCTTGTCGAGCCGCTCCGCATGCGCCTTGAGGATCTCCTCGCAGCGGCGGTAGGCTTCGCACATGATGCTGTGAACCTGTCCGTCGATCTCTCCGGCGGTCTCTTCGGAATAGGGCTTTGTTTTTTCATAGTCCCGGCCGATGAAGACCTCCTGACTGGAGGAATAGGAGACAGGGCCGATGGCGTCGGACATGCCGTATTTTGCGACCATATCACGCGCAATGGCGGTGGCCCGCTGCAGATCGTTGGACGCGCCGGTGGAGATATCGCAGAGCTTCAGCGCTTCGGCCACGCGTCCACCGAGGAACGAGACGATCGTTTCGAACATCTCGTTGCGGGACGCATATGATTTATCGTCCTGCGGCAGGCTGATCGTCATGCCGCCGGCCTGCGCACGCGGAATGATGGTAATGAGATGGACGGGATCCTGCGAATCAAGGCAGTACATGCAGATCGCGTGCCCGGCTTCGTGGACGGCGGTGAGCATTTTTTCCGCGTGGCTGACGATGCGGCTCTTCTTTTCCGGCCCGGCAATGACTTTGATCATGGCCGTCTCGAGATCCTGCTGCGTGATCGCCGCTTTGCCGCGGCGGGCGGCAAGCAGCGCACCCTCATTCAGAAGGTTCGCAAGATCTGCGCCGGTGAAGCCTGCGGTCGCCTTGGCGACGGCGGGCAGATCGACGGTATCGGCCAGCGGCTTTTTGCGTGCATGCACCTGCAGGATCTCCAGACGCCCGCGCCAGTCCGGCGCGCCGACATAAATCTGCCGGTCAAAGCGGCCCGGACGCAGGAGCGCGGGGTCGAGGATGTCCTTGCGGTTCGTCGCGGCGATGACGATGACGCCTTCGTTGGCGGAGAAACCGTCCATTTCAACGAGCAGCTGGTTGAGCGTCTGCTCGCGCTCGTCATGACCGCCGCCGAGACCGGCGCCGCGCTGACGGCCGACTGCGTCGATCTCGTCAATAAAGATGATCGCGGGAGAGACACGCTTGGCCTGATCGAACAGATCGCGGACGCGGCTTGCGCCGACGCCGACATACAGCTCGACAAAGTCAGAGCCGGAGATAGACAAAAACGCAACGTTCGCTTCACCTGCGACCGCTCTTGCCAGCAGCGTCTTACCGGTGCCCGGGGGGCCGACGAGCAGAACGCCCTTCGGGATCTTCGCGCCGAGCTGCTTGAAGCGCTCCGGGTCACGCAGGAACTCCACAATCTCGGAAAGTTCTTCCTTTTCCTCGTCTGCGCCGGCCACGTCCTTAAAGGTAACAGCCTCGCCGTTCGGTACGCCGAAGCGCGCGTTGGCGCGGGTGAACTGCGACATGGCGGACGGACCACCGTTGCTGCGGTTCATCATGAAGAACCAGACGAACAGCAGCGCCACACCGACGATCAGATAGGGAAGGACGGAGCGCCAGACGGAATTGGACGCGGGCAGATAATTATAGGATTTCAGTACGCCGGAGGCATTCTGCGCAGCGATGGTATCGTCAAGATCCTTGTGGAAGGTCTCGATGTCACCGATCTTCGCTGCTGCGGTGCCGGCCTGCTCCGTGTCGCTGCCATAGAGCGTCAGCGTCAGCGTATCGCCCTGCAGAACAAACGACTCGACCCGTTCGGATTCAAACAGGTCGAGCACGTCGGAATAGGCAAGCCTGCTGCCGTTTTGCGTAAGCAGGGACGAAGAGACCACCACGAGCACCAGCGCCAGGATCGCGATCAGCAGAATGGTCTGCATGGCTTTGGGCTGTTGATTCACGGGATTCTCCTTTTAAGCTATTATGAATTTATTTCTCCAGATAAACAGAGGGCTTCAGAACGCCGACGAACGGCAGGTTCCGGTAATAGTCCTCATAGTCGAGACCGAAGCCGACGACAAACGCGGGCGGAACCGTGAAGCAGGTGTAATCCGGCTTCAGTTCGACCTTGCGGCCGGTGGGCTTGTCGAGCAGCGTGCAGATCTTGACAGAGGCGGGCTTGCGCTCGCGGAACATTTCGCAGATCATCTTGAGCGTGCTGCCGGAATCGATGATATCCTCAAGGATCAGAACGTGCCGACCCTCGATATCGTGGTCGATATCCTTGCGGAAGGTCAGCTTGCCAGTGGATTCCGTGCCGCCCTCAAACGACGTGATGCACATGAAATCCTCCTGCACAGGGATATCGATGGCATTGGCCATCTCCGCAAAGAACGGAACGACGCCCTTCAGAACGCCGACCAGGATCGGGCACTTGCCGCGGTAATCCTCCGCGATCTGCGCGCCGACTTCCTTGATGCGGGCGTGGATCTCTTCCTCAGAGACCAATACGCGCTCGATGTCCTGCAGCATGTCAGTCTTGTTAATCATACCTCTGGTCCTCTTTCTCTATTTCTTCGATTGTGATAATGACGGCGCATTCGCCTGCGGCGGCCGCGCGGTCAAGATTGACGCCAATCCCATACACTCCGAGTACACCGCGCGCATCGCACACGACCGGCACGGACGCACGGTTGGCCGCGGGGATCTTACGGTCGATCATCAGACGCTTGAGTGTCTTTCTGCCGCCGCGGACGCGCATGCTGTCGTGCGTTTGCCGGGGACGGATGGTGATCCCGGAATGATTATCTATCGTATCATACTTTACGGCAAATGTGGAGGGGGTATTTTGGATTTCAGGAAATTTTTCTTCGATCCTGCAGCTGACGCGGAAGCCGGCGTCCGGCAGGACACAAGATTGACCGGGCAGCAGCTGAACGGGGGTGAAGCCGGAAGCGGGAGCACCGGCGCTTAAATACAGGCGGTCATAGTCCCGCCGCGCCGTATATCCGCCCGGCAGGCAGACGGATGCGGATGGATTTTCCGCGAACAAAAGCCAGTCAACTGCTTCGATATGCGCCTGTGAAAGCTTCGGCGCGTGAATATCCGACAGAAACAGCCGGACGGCGCGGGTACGCACGGCATCCGGATATGCGCGAAGCGCGCTGCAGCGCAGTCCATCCGGAAGGCGCGCACTTTGCAGCGCCTGCGCGGCCTGCTGCTGCAGGGTATTGTTATCGTCTGCAAGGATCCGGCACATGCGGAAGGCTGTTTCGCCGAGAGACGGATTTTCTTCCTTCAGAAGCGGGATCACGCGCTGCCGCAGACGGTTGCGCCGGATGTCCGGCAGGAGATTGCTGCTGTCGGTCACATAAGAGAGTGCATGTTCCTTGAGATACGCCTCAATTTCTGCGCGGCTGCACGGCAGCATCGGGCGGAGCAGGCGTTCCCGCTTCGGCGGAATGCCGCACAGACCGGTCAGGCCGGTGCCGCGGGTCAGATTCAGAAGAACCGTCTCCAGATTGTCGTCCTGCGTGTGCGCCGTCGCGACAAGACCGGGCAGGGAAGAGAAGAACGCGTAGCGGAGCTTGCGCGCGGCTTCTTCCACGGATTCGTGTGTGCGTGCGGCACGGCTCAGCACATCGCCGCCATCCACATACAAATGCACACCGAGCGTTTCGCACAGCTTCCGGACGAATGCTTCATCCCGGTCGGATTCCGCGCCGCGCAGATGGTGGTTAAAATGTGCGGCTTCGACTGTGATGCCAAGTGTGTCCCGAAGAGAAAGCAGCACATGGAGCATACAGACGGAATCCGCGCCGCCGGAGACTGCACAGACGACGGTATCGCCCGGCTGAGTCATATCCTGCGCGCGCATCCATGCAAGAACCTTATCCCTCATGCTTCCATTCCAGATCCGAGAACGTGAAGAACTGCGGCCGCCACTGCATTTTGACCGTGCCGGTCTCGCCGTGACGGTTTTTGGCAACGATGCACTCGGCGATGTTCTTGTCCTGTGTATTGGGGTTATAATATTCGTCACGATAGAGGAACAGGACGGAGTCGGCGTCCTGCTCGATAGCGCCGGATTCACGCAGGTCGGAAAGCATCGGGCGCTTGTCGGTACGCGATTCGTTGGCACGCGAGAGCTGGCTCAGGCAGATGACAGGGACGTTCAGCTCCTTCGCCATGATCTTGAGCGCGCGGGAGATATCGCTGACGATGGTCACGCGGTTGTCACCGGATTTTCCGGGAGCCGCGGCCGTCATGAGCTGTAGATAGTCGATCAGCACCAGTCCGAGGTTATCGAGCCTGCGGCACTTGGCATTGATCTCTGCGACCGTGATGGCCGGGTTATCGTCGACACGGATATCCGTCTGGCTGAGCGCGGAGGAAGCGATAGAGAGCTTGCTCCAGTCGTCGTCCTCCAGATGGCCGGTCGTGAGCTTCTGGTTTTCCACGAAGCTCTCTGTGGACAGAAGGCGCATGACCAGCTGCTCGCGCGACATTTCGAGCGAGAAAAAGGCCACGGTCTTGTCATAAGTCTTGGCCACGTTCAGGCAGATATTGAGCGCAATCGCCGTTTTGCCCATGCCGGGTCGGGCGGCGATGAGGATCAGGTCCGTCTTGTTGAGACCGTTGATCTTGCGGTCGAGATCGTGAAGACCTGTGGACAGGCCGGGGATCTCACTGCCGGAGGCAGCCAGCTCTTCCAGGCGGTCATAGACGTTGATCATGACCTTGCCGATGTGCTGCAGGCTGTCGCCCGTGTTGCCGCGGCGCAGGGAGTAAATTTTCTTTTCCGAGACCTCCAGCATCTCCTGCGCAGTGCCGACGCCCTCATAGACCATGTTGCTGATCTCCGAGGACGCGGTGACGAGTGCGCGCAGCAGCGCCTTGTCGTGGACGATGGAGCAGTACTGCTTGACGTTGGCGGCGGTCGGCGTGATCTTGAGCAGCTGCGCCAGATAATCATAGCTGTGCTGCTCATCGTACACGCCGCGCTCTTTCATTTTATTGAGAACGGTGACCGGGTCGATCTTTTCCGAGAAGTTGAACATCGTATAGATGGTCTCATAGATCTCGCGGTTCTGCCGCAGATAGAAATCCTCCGGCTGCAGCATGCCGACGACATCCGGCACGCAGCGCTCATCAATGAGCATGGAGCCGAGCACAGACTGCTCCGCTTCCAGCGCCTGCGGCGTCTGCCGGGCAAGCAATTCCTCATCCATACGGTTCACATCCTTCCGGGAACTTCAGAGTATCTGGGCCTGATCAGCCCTCCTTGACCTCGATCTTCAGTTCGGCGTTGATCTCATAGCCGAGCTTGCACTTGACGGTATAGACGCCGACCTGCTTGATCGGCTCGTCAAGGACGATCTTCCGCTTGTCGAGCTTGATGCCGGACTGCTTTGCGAGCGCATCGGCAATTTCAACGTTCGTGATCGAGCCGAACAGACGTCCCGCGCCGCCGCCCTTGGCGGTCACGACGACGGTCATATCCTTCATGCGCTTGCTGATATCCAGCGCTTCTGCGCGTTCCTTGGCCTGACGTTCCTGCGCGGCCTTATCGTTCATGCGCATCGTGTTTACGTTATCGGCGGTCGCTTCCTGTGCGAGCTTTCTGGGCAGCAGGAAATTGCGGGCATAGCCGTCGGAGACCTCGATCATCTGGCCGCGCTTGCCTTGGCCGCGGACATCCTGTGTCAAAATAACTTTCATCGTAAAAAACTCCTTTCGGGGATAAATCAATATAAAAATGGTATCAATTACGCGTAAAAAGCGTCGATGGACGCGACAAGCTCCTGCAGGACTTCACGCACGGACTTGCCCTTGATCTGCGCGCCGGCTGTCGCGCCGTTGCCGCCGCCGCCGAGCTTTTCCAGAACGACCTGCACGTTGCACGCACCGATGGAGCGCGCGCTGATGATGACCTGATCGCCGTCCGGGAATAGGACGAAGGACGCGGTGATCCCGGCAATGTTGATGAGCTCGTCCGCGGCCTGCGCCGCGATGGTGCGTGTAATGGTCTCCTCCAGACAGGCGACGGCCAGTTCGCCGCGGTAGAGCCGCGCGGCCTGCACGACGCGGTAGCGCGTGAGCGTATCGTCAAGGTCGGTCTGGAAGAGCTTTTTGACCTCGACCGGGTCGGCACCTGCCTTGCGCAGATAGGCTGCCGCCTCAAACGTGCGGGAGCCGGTGCGGACGGAGAAATTCTTGGTATCCAGCACGATACCGGACAGCAGCGCCTGAGCCTCAAGCGGTCGCAGATCGCGCTGGTTGACCGCGTACTGCAGAAGCTCCGTGACCAGTTCGGAGGCCGAAGAGGCATAGGGCTCATGCAGGTTCAGAACGGGCTGCTCGATATAATCCGCCGCGCGGCGGTGGTGATCGATGACAGCCACGCGGGAGATCGATTCCAGCAGCGGCTTGCATTCGACCTGCTCCGGCCGATTGGTGTCGACGACGATGAGAAGACTGCGGTTATCCGCCTCCACCAGTGCGTCCTGCCCGGAAATGAACAGGTTTTCATAGCCCTGCGCGGCGTTCAGCTCTGCAATGAGGCTCTGGCAGGCGTTTTTCTGCAGGTCGATGACGATCTTCGCCGGGCGGCCCCGGACGCGGCACAGGCACAGAAGGCCGACGGCCGAGCCGAGTGCGTCGAGATCCGCCATGCGGTGTCCCATGATATAGACCGTGCTCGACTGCCCGATCAGCTCGGAAAGCGAGCCTGCCATCACGCGGGATTTGACGCGGGTGTGGCGCTCGGTCTCCTTTGTCCGGCCGCCGTAGAAGGTGAAATTGTAGCGGTCCTTGATGACGGCCTGATCGCCGCCGCGGGAGAGCGCCATCTCAATGGCGAGGGACGCAAAGCGGTAATTTTCTTCAAAGCTTGCGCCATCCTTGCCGAGGCCGAGCGAGATGGTGGCGGACATGCCGCCGGACGTTGTGACATGGCGGACGTCCTCGAGAATGGAGAAGCGCGCCTCCTGCAGATGGGCGAGGCTTTTGTTCTCGAAAATCAGCAGATAGCGGTTGCGTTCGATCTTGCGGCAGAGCGCTTCGAGCCCGGAGACCCAGCTGGTCACGACGTCGTTGATCTGCGCGTCGAGTGTGGAGACGGCGGAATCGGACAGATTGCCGGTCAGCTCGTCATAGTTGTCGATCAGAATGATGGAAACAACGGGGCGGGTGCGCAGAAATTCGTCGCGGATATTGAACATCTCCGTCATGTCCGCGAAGTAGACCGTCGCCAGCTGGACTGTCGTTGCGTCATCTTCCGAGCGGACATAGTTGCCGTAAATGCGGTAGCGGCGGCCGCCGATCATCTGGTCGCCCGGCAGCTCAGACCGGCCTTCACGCAGCCAGCTGGTAGAAAAGCCGGGGATGACGGCGTCGAGCGTCTGATAGCAGGCCGTGTCGGAAAGGCCGGTGATGGAGAAGAAGCTGGGGTTGCCCCAGATGATCTCGTTTTCCGGCAGCCGGATCACAGCCATGGGAAACGCGGAGCCTGCATGGACGGAGATACCGACAGAGTCTGTGGCAGTCTGCACGTAGCTCATGAGCTGCCGCTTGCGGCGGGCAAAACGGACGCGGCTGACGATGAAGACGATCAGCGTGACGGCAAAGGCGCCGGCGGCAAGATAATACTGCCGCAGCACGGCGGACGCGGCGACAAACAGAAGCATCGCGGCAATATACCAGATGGTGTTGGGGTAGAGCAGCCGTGAGATCGGCTTTTTCATGCAGCCGCCTCCTTTCCGGATCAAGATCTGTATTCAGATTCATTATAGCAAATACACGTGTTTTAATCAAGTTCACTTTCATTTGAAAAGAATGAAAAAGAGGTATACTTTTATAAAAAAGTGTGATATAATTCAAATAGTATGGCCTGTGACGGAAGTCATAGCCGCCTGCTTTTGGGATTATGCGCCGTGCATGGCGCATCGAATAGATCAACTGCATACGGCGAATCCGGCGCATGGCGCTGATGAGAAAAGGACAGGGCGAGACGGGGCCCGTGTCCGCTTGTCTGCATGCGCATGTGCCTTTGCGTCCTTTTTGCATTTGTTCCGCGCAGAACCGGCTGCCAACCGGTGTCTGCCGTTCATGATCCATCGAATTTTTATAGAAAAGAGTGAAATCATTTGGCAGAAAAATTAAAAATCATCCCGCTGGGCGGTCTGAATGAGATCGGTAAGAACATGACCGTTCTGGAATACGGGAAGGATATCATCATCGTTGACTGCGGTCTTGGTTTCCCGGATGAGGATATGTACGGCGTCGATCTTGTAATCGCCGACATGACCTATCTGGTCAAGAACAAGGACAAGATCCGCGGCATGTTCCTCACCCATGGACACGAGGATCACATCGGCGGCATTCCATATGCCATGGAGCAGTTCAACTGCCCCATTCACGCTACGCGCCTGACTGCTGGTATCGTAGAGCTGAAGCTGGAAGAGCATCATCTGCAGGATACCGTGCATCTGTTTACGCATGAGGCCGGTGAAAAGGTCAAGGCGGGCTGCTTCACGGTCGAGTTCATCCACGTGAACCACTCCATCGCGGACGCAGTGGCCTTTGCCATCAAGACGCCGGTCGGCACCGTCGTGATGACGGGCGATTTCAAGATCGATGCCACGGCGGAGGACGGCATGATCGACCTGGCCCGCTTCGGCGCGCTCGGCAAAGAGGGCGTGCTTGCACTTCTGTGCGATTCCACCAACGTGGAGCGGCAGGGCTACACGCCGTCGGAAAAGACGGTCGCCGCGAGCTTTGAGCGGCAGTTCATGGGCTGCAACAAGCGCATCATCGTCACGACCTTTGCCTCCAACGCGTTCCGTCTGCAGAGCCTCATTGCGGTTGCAAAGAAATTCGGCCGCAAGGTCGCGGTGACAGGCCGGAGCATGGAGAACATCCTGAAGGTCTCCACAGAGCTTGGCTATCTGAAGATCCCTGCCGGGACGCTGGTCGATATCAACCAGATCAAGCAGATCCCCAACAACAAGCTCGTCATCGTCTCGACCGGCTCGCAGGGCGAAAACATGTCTGCTCTGTACCGTATGGCGTTCTCCGGCCACCGGCAGGTGGAGATCACGGCGTCTGACCGCGTGATCATTTCCGCTTCCGCCATCCCCGGCAACGAGAAGGCGATCGGCAAGATCATCAATGAGCTTTACCGCAAGGGTGCGGACGTCATCTATGACAAGCTCGAGGGCCTGCATGTCTCCGGCCACGCCTGCCAGGAGGAGCTGAAGATCATCCACGGCCTTCTGAAGCCGCGCTTCTTCATTCCGGTGCATGGCGAGCAGCGCCATCTGCAGGCGCATTCGCGTCTGGCGCAGAGCATGGGCATGGATCCCAAGAATATTTTCATTTCCGACATTGGCAAGGTGCTGGAGCTGACCAAGGGGACCTGCAAGTGGGGCGGGACTGTCCCGTCCGGCAAGATCCTTGTTGACGGCACCGGCGTTGGCGACGTCGGGAGCGTCGTGCTGCGTGACCGCAAGCATCTGGCGCAGGACGGCATGCTTGTCGTCGTCGTGAATATTTCCAGCGAGGACGGCAGCGTCATTACCGGGCCGGACATCATCACGCGCGGCTTTGTGTATGTCAAGGAATCGGAGAATCTGATGGAGGAACTGCGCGTCATCGCCGCGCATGCCATCGACCGCTGCAGCCAGAACGGGCGCAGCGACTGGAGCGTGCTCAAGGCCAACATCAAGAACGACCTTTCGGGCTACCTGTTCAAGACGACCAAGCGCAACCCGATGATCCTGCCGGTTATTATGGAGATCTGATCGCAGCCGGCAGAAAGTGTTCGAGAAAAAAGAAAAAATGTCAAAAAAGCCATTGTCAAAATGGCAGGGTTGGGGTTATAATAACACAGTTGCGCCGAAGCGCAGCAATGCAACCAGATAAATGAGGATGAGCGAAAGAATGGCAAATACAAAAAATCCAAATCCCAAGCCCTCGACAGAGGACGCAATGGCTGCGGTATCCGCACTCATTGCAAAGGCAAAGCGCGAGGGCAGCATCCAGTCGAGCGAGCTGACCGCAGAGCTGGAGAAGCTGGATCTGCCGGTTGAGAAGATTGAACATATTTATGATACATTTGACGCCATGGGCATCCAGATCGTCAGCCCCGAGCTGGAGCTGGACGTGACCGATGATCTCGGCATGGACATGGACGAGGTGCCGGAAACCGACGAGGAAGAGCTGGTCGACCCGCTGGAGCTGGCGGCCGAGTATAATCTGGACGATCCCGTCCGCATGTATCTCAAGGAGATCGGTCAGGTCAAGCTCCTGACGGCGGAAGAGGAGATCGAGCTTGCCAAGCGCGTCTCCGAGGGCGACAAAAAGGCCAAGGACCGCCTGACGGAAGCCAACCTCCGTCTTGTCGTTTCAATCGCGAAGAAATATTCCGGCCGCGGCCTGCATATTCTCGATCTGATCCAGGAGGGCAATACGGGCCTCATCCGCGCCGTCGATAAGTTCGACTATACAAAGGGAAACAAATTCTCTACATATGCAACGTGGTGGATCCGGCAGGCCATTACCCGCGCCATTGCAGATCAGGCGCGCACCATCCGCGTCCCGGTGCATATGGTCGAGGTCATCAACAAGGCTACCCGTTGCAACCGTAAGCTCGTGCAGGAGCTTGGCCGTGAGCCGACACTGGAGGAAATCGCGGCAGAGCTGAACCTGCCGATCGAAAAGATCATTGAGGCCAACCGTACCGCCGCCGATACGCTCTCTCTCGACATGCCGGTTGGCGACGAAGAGGATACGACCATCGGCTCGTTCGTTGAGGACGATAATACCCCCGGCCCGGTCGACGCGACATCCAACGCCATGCTCTCCGAGGCGCTGACCGAGATCCTCGGTACGCTGACCGAGCGCGAGGCGGACGTACTGCGCATGCGCTTCGGCATGTATGACGGCCGTACGCACACGCTGGAAGAGGTCGGCCAGATCTTCGGCGTCACGCGCGAGCGTATCCGCCAGATCGAAAACAAAGCCATCCGCAAGCTCCGCCACCCGTCGCGGGCAAAAAAGATCAAGGATTTCTATTGCTGAATCAAAAAACAAGCATGACGCAGATGCGCCATGCTTGTTTTTGCATATGTGGGATCAGCCCATGCCGAGAAGACCAGCGGCGGTGCGCATGACGATACCGGCCAGCAGACCGATGAACGGGTCAAAGATCGCCGTCACTGCAACTGTGACGCTGGAGGCCAGCGCGCCTGCGCTGCTGCCGCCTGCAAAGGCAATGCCGAGGTTTTCCGGCAGCGTCAGGAACGCGCCGAGGACAAACAGAACGCCGGAGACAGCTGCGGGTGGGATCAGCTTGATGAGCTTCGGCAGAACACCGGTGGCGAGGACGATGGCCATGATCGCCATCAGAATGACGCCGGACACGATCGGGTGCGGCGCTGCGGCGGAAGCCGAGATGACGACGGAGATGGGAGAGCCGCCGAACAGCGACGAGACTGCGTCGGCAACGCCGGAGTAGATGGAAACGTGGTTCGGGTTGGAGGCGAGGCCGGACATGCCCTGCGTGATGCCGGAGGTCGCAATATTGCCGCCGATGGTCAGGCACATGACGGAGAGTGTGCCGCGGATGACCTTCGCGTTGACGATCGGCTTCTGCAGCTCAAATTTGTCGGCGACCTCGCTGGTCGCGGAGGTCTCGATTTTGCGCAGCCGTGCGACAATCATGGAGAGGACGATGGCGGAAAGGCTGGCATAGCCGATGTTCTGCGTCAGAAGGTAAATGACGGCGCACACCGCGATGGACAAACCGCCGATCAGCGGGCAGGCCTTCGTCATGTCGAATGCGACCTTGCACAGGACGATGCCGACGCCGGCCATCATCGCACTGACGAGATTGTCTCCGGCAAAGCCGGTCAGCGTGCTGAGCAGGCCGAACGCGCCAATGATGGTCATGCCGATGCCTGCGAACATGACGATGGAGATGCGCTCGCGGCGGTCACGGCCCAGCGTACCGGCCATGATCAGCGTTTCTGCCTGAAAGGAAATGGGGACGGCAGAGTGGAAAACAAGGCAGCCGATGATGCCGACGACATAGGCCAGCAGGGAAGGCAGCATGGCAAAGCCGAAGGACATGGCCATGACGGACTGGTTAATGCTGGTGAGCGCACCGGCAATGCCGCCGATGATATCAGAAAATGTGATCATAATACGTTCTCCTCTTTCTCTTTTTTGTTAAAGAATACCGGGGACCTGGCTCAGGAGCTGGCGGCAGACCTGCTCTGCCTTGGATGCGAGCGAACGCTCGTCGACGCGAAGCAGCTTGCCGTCCTGGAAAACGACCTGTCCGTTTACCATGGTCATCGAGACCTCATTCTGGTAGCCGACACGGCCCAGCAGATCCTTGGGATCATGCACGGCGCCGACCATATCGAGCTTCGATGCGTCGATCGCAAACAAATCTGCGGCCTTTCCGGCTTCCAGAGAGTCGATGTCCGTGCGGCCGAGCAGCTTTGCGCCGTTCACCGTCGCGGCGCGGAGCAGATCATAGGCAGAGACGCTGCCGCCGCGCTGCTTGCAGTGATAAGCCTGCAGCAGGAAGCCGATCCGGATGCAGCTGAGCATGCTCGAGCCGTCGTTCGTTGCGCTTCCGTCGCAGCCGAGGCCGACAGGGACGCCAAGCTCCTTGAGGCGCTTGAGCGGAAGAATGTTGACGCCTGCCAGCATGGCTGCCTCCGGGCAGTGCGAAATGCCGCTTCCGTGGTCGGCAAGGCATTTATATTCATCATCGGTCAGTTCCCAGCAGTGTGCGTACCAGTCGTCTTCGCCGATAAAGCCGTGCTGCTCGCACCATGCCAGAGACCGCATGCCGTACTTCGCCTGCATGGCTGGGTTTTCGCCCTCCGCAAGATGGGTATGCAGCCGGACACCGGCGTCGCGCGCAAGCTGAACGGATTTCACGAAGGTTTCTTCATAGCAGTTCGTGGGCTGGCAGGGGGCGAGGACGATCTGCCGCATGGAATACGGCGACGCGTCATGATATGTCCGGATAAGCCGCTCCGCGTCCTGCAAGTATCCTTCCGTTGTCTCGACCATGCCGTCCGGCATCGTGCTGCCGAGGCGGCGGGGCAGGGTATTGACGCCGCGGCCAGCATGAAAGCGCATGCCAAGCTCCGCGGCGGCCTGCATCTGCAAATCAATGGGTTTATAGCCGGTATAAGGTGTATAGCAGTATTGCAAATCGAACGCTGTGGTGCAGCCGTGCTTGAGAAGATCAGACATGGCGGTGAGAGAGGCGTAATAGATATCCTCCTCGTTCAGGCGGACGAAGATCCGATAAATCTTGTCCAGCCATTCCAGCAGGGACATGTTATAGCATTCGATCCTCGAGATGTTCCGGACGAAGGATTGGAAAAAGTGATGATGGGTATTGACCAGACCCGGATACAGGATCTTTCCGGTGCAGTCGATGGCCTGCGCGTCGGCCGGTGCGGAAAGCGACGGGCCGATCTGCAGAATGCGCGGGCCGTCGATCAGAAGATCGGCGTCCTTATAAACGGTGTCATGCGCGTCGCAGCTTACGATTGCCTGCGCATGCTTGAGCAGGATGGTTCCCAAGGGGCAGCACTCCTTTTTGTGATTTCGTCAGGGCCTTGACAGAAAAACGATAAACCTTATACTAAGTATAAAGTCAACCTGCGGATTTCACAAAAAAGTGAGGAAATTTATGGACGTATCAAACAGTGTACAGAATCCGAACGCGGGAACGCTTACCGTTGCGGAGCTTGCTTCGATTTTCGGTATCAGCAGTCAGACCGTCCGGCTCTACCACAAAGAGGGTCTGCTGATGCCTGTCAGCGTGGACGAGAACGGCTACCGCAGATACTCGTACAATCAGATCCATACGCTCGCGATGATCTGCTATCTCCGGAAGGTCAATCAGCCGATCGCGAAGATCCGTGCGTATCTGCAGAATGACAACGTCGCGGACAGTCTGGCCGCGCTGCATGGCGCGATCGATGAGATGAAGCTGCACTAGCAGGAGATCCAGCGCGCCATCGACGTTCTGGAGAATAAGGTGCAGTTTGTAGAGCAGCAGCTTTCGCAGATCGGGGAGGAAAAACCGGAGATCCATGCATATCCCATGCGGTTCTACGTGCGCCTCGGAACGGAATTTTCTGCCTCGTCAAGCAGCGCTTTTTTCCGCTATCCAACGCTTGTAAAGTATGAATCACTCTCCGGCGGACGTCCGGCCACGCAGTTCGGCGCGTTTCTGGACAGTACGGTCCCGGAGGGGCTTGAAGAGATCGACCAGCTGGAGATCATCCCGAAGGGGAGGTATCTTACCGTGTATCTGAAAGGCCCATATCAGCAGATTTATTCGAAGCTTCTGGAACTGCGGCGCAGCGTTCCCGCACTGAAGCTTGCGGATCAGGCGTACTGCGTGAACGTGATCGATCAGTTTCTGCGATCCTCGCAGAGTGCCTATGTGGTGCGCGCCCAGATCCGGGTGCTTGCAGAATAACAAAACGCCGCCGGCTGCAGCCGGCGGCGTTTACAAAAGGGTACACCAAATCAGGCTGTGCGCGCATGGCTCGCAGCCTGACTTTTATGATATGTATGAAGGTCAGGGGGATCAATCCTGCGTCAATGCAAGGAAATCCTCAAGCATACGGGAAAGGTCTTTTTGGCTGAGCGTATCCGTCAGGTGGAGACTTCCGTTTTTCTCGGTCAGAAGGTCTGCGTCATAGGCCCAGCGGACGGCATCAGCTGCTTCATCGCTGATCGTATCGGCGTCGGCAAACTGAGAAAGATCGACCTCCTGCGAAGCTTCGGTGTCCAGACCGAGCTGCAGCGCCATCCGATAGAGCGTCTTGACGGCTTCCTCCTTTGTAATAGGCTGGTCCGGGTCATAGGTCAGAGCGGTGGAAGTGTCCGCACTTGCGTCTTCCTGCGTCCAGCGGGCATAGAGCGTCGTGTCCTGCGTCAGATGGAGCGGCTGCCGCGTGTAGACCAGCGTTTCATCGTCCAGATACCAGCCGGAGAATGTGCTGCCTTCAAGCGTGGGATCCTGCACGTTCAGATCTTCCAGCGTCTGCCCCTGCTCCGGTTCCAGCGTGACAGGCTCCTGTTCAGCATCGCTGAGGTCAAGCGTCAGCGTATAGACAGCCGGTTTCAGCGACAGAGAGGTAAAGCCATTTTCCTGTGCGGCTGCGACGGCGAGCGTCTTGTCGTCGCTGGTAAAGCATCCGGAGAAATCATCGGCATAGCCGGTCAGAATGGTCTGCCCTTCGCTGCCGCTGACGCCGATGGACGTCTGAGCGTCAAGTCCGGAGGTTCCGATCGTCAGACTGCCGGCTTCGTCCAGCCAGAGGTTATTCTGCGCATCCTGTGCACGGTTGCCGGTGATATTGACTGTGCCGAACAGCTCGAGCGTACCGGCACAGTAGACGCCGCCGCCCGCGATGCTCCGCTCGGAGGACTTCATTTCGCCATTCAGGCGGTTGCCGGCGATGACGCAGCTGTCGATGACGGCTTCCGCGTGTTCAGCGATGACAACGCCCGCGCCGTAGCGGCCTTCATTGTCGATGATATTGACATTGGTCAGATACAGACGGCTGTAATCGCCTGCGCTGACCGCGCCCGCGGTCGCGCCGGTCAGACGGCCGCCGGAGAGGACATTCTTTTCGCTGGCAGCGATATAGGCCTCCTGCCATGCGAAGCTGCCGTCGTCAAAGACAAGCGCGCCGTCCTCATCCACATAGTAGTTGCTGGTCGTCTGTGCGCCGTTGCAGTCGGTGATCGTGAGGGAAGAGGGATCCTCGTCCTCACTGCCGACAGCGAGATAGATAAGGCAGCCTTCCGCGCCGTCCGCCAGGGAAAGCGTATGGCCGTTCAGGCAGAGCGTCACCTGCACGCCGCCCTTCGGTACGCAAAGCGGCTCGGTAAGCGCCAGATCGTCTGTCAGATAATAGCACCCAGCTTCCAGCTTGCCGCCGGTCGTTTCCAGTGGGAGAAACGCCGCCTCTTCACAGGCGTCTTCCTGGTTGACGGCGTGGATGTGCGATTCGCCATCCTGCGCGGCGGGCTCTTCCGCCGTGTCTGTGTCCGGCTCGCTGCTGTCATCTGGCTGGGTATCGGCAGCGTCAGTACTTTCATCGGCAGCTGCTTCGGCAGGCGCTTCTTCTTCGGTCTTCACGGATTCGGCTGTATCGGCGGCAGTCTCTTCCTGTGCATCTGCGGCGGCAGCAAAAACGCTGCAGGCCGCGATCAGAAGCGCCAGAATGAGCGCCAGACTGATCCATCTCTTTTTCATGGCTGTTCCTCCTTCTGCATATGGAACATATTATGTTTACCAGAAGTTTAGCATATTTTTCTTCTTTATGCAATGAAAATGATCGAAATTCAAGAAATATTAAGCTTTTTCAGAAAGTTTCACAACATATTGAAGAAAAAGCAAAACGCTGCACAATATCTGGACCATGCCGGTTCCCGTTGACAGCCGAAGCGCGTGCCGATATAATGCTAATTGCCTGAAAAAGAAAGAGGGTCCAGACCATGACGCAAAAAAATGAATTTCTCGGCACAGAGCCGGTCGGGAAACTGCTTCTGAAGCTGGCGGTCCCGACGGTGATCGCGCAGCTTGTGAATATGCTCTATAATATTGTGGACCGGATCTATATCGGCCACATGCCGCAGACCGGAAGCCTCGCGCTGACCGGCCTTGGCGTGTGCACGCCGATCATTCTGATCGTATCCGCATTCGCGGCGCTTGTGGCCTCCGGCGGCGCGCCGCGCGCGTCCATCAGCATGGGAAAAGGGGACATGCAGACGGCCGAGAAGATGCTGGGCGGCTGCTTTTCTCTGCAGATCTGCATTTCGGCTGTTCTGACGGCGGCGCTTCTCATCTGGAACCGGGATCTGCTGCTGGCGTTCGGCGCGAGTAAGCAGACCATCGGGTTTGCGGCGGATTATATGAGAATTTATGCGCTCGGTACGGTCTTCGTCCAGCTGACGCTCGGCATGAACGCGTTCATCACGGCGCAGGGCTTTGCAAAGCAGGGCATGCTGACGGTACTGATCGGCGCGGTGTGCAACATTGTGCTGGACCCGCTCCTGATTTTTGTGCTTGGCATGGGCGTACAGGGCGCGGCGCTCGCGACAGTTCTTTCGCAGGGTGTTTCCTGCGCGTGGGTGCTCCTGTTCCTGTTCGGGAAAAAGAGCATTCTGAAGCTGCGCGCAAAGAATTTTCTCCAGAGCCCGCGCCTCATTCTGCCGTGCGTCGCGCTCGGAACGGCAACCTTTATCATGCAGGCGAGCGAAAGCGTGATCTCCGTCTGCTTCAATTCCTCTCTGGCCAAATACGGCGGCGATATCGCGGTCGGCGCGATGACGATCCTTTCGAGCGTCATGCAGTTTGCGCTCCTGCCGCTGCAGGGCATTTCACAGGGCGCGCAGCCGATCCTGAGCTATAATTTTGGCGCTAAGAATGTCGAGCGCGTCAAAAAGACCTATCGCGTGCTGCTTACGGTGTGCCTGAGCTATTCCGCGCTCATCTGGGCGTTTGTGATGGGCTTCCCGCGTGTGTTTGCGGGCATTTTTACGCCGGATGAAGCGCTCCTCGCGTTTACCGGCCGCGCGCTTCGGATCTACTGCGCGGTGCTGATCCTGTTTGGCATTCAGCTGGCCTGCCAGATGACGTTCGTCTCGATCGGCAACGCAGTCTGCTCGATCATCGTCGCGGTCACGCGCAAGTTCATCCTGCTCATCCCGCTCATTTATCTCATGCCGACGCTCGTTCCCGACAAGACCATGGGCGTCTATCTGGCCGAGCCGGTCGCGGACGCGCTGGCCGTCTCGTTTACCGCTGTCCTGTTCTTCTTCCAGTTCCGCAAAGCCATGCGGAAACTGGAAGAAGAGAGAGCCGCATGATAATAAATAGCCGCTGCGTTTGATGTGCAGCCGTAAAACAATTCATGGAGCGTATCGATACCGATACGCTCCATTTCTCATGCCAACGCGCTATGTAACAGACACTTGGCTCTCCCCTTTGGGAGAGCTGTCACCGAAGGTGACTGAGAGGGCTTTACAGCGTGTCCCCTTTCCGTCTTCGCTTCGCTCAGCCACCTCTCCCAATGGGAGAGGCAAGAGATGTTCCTCTGCAGCGGCTTTTTTTCAGTGGTCGGATTTCAGTCCTGCGCCGCACATCGTAATGAGTGTGTCCGGCGTTTTGCCGTAGATGCGGCAGTATTCCAGATACGCGGCATAGTTGGCGGCTGTGGTGTGCTCGCAATAGACGCCGCGGCGTGCAAGCGCTGCGCGGGCATCCAGAATGGTATCCTCAGGTGCATGCACAAAGCGGATGTTGTGTGCTTTCGCGAGCGCCAGAATTTCATGGCCGCGCATGGGCTTGCCGATGGCGATGCCCTCGGCGATGGTCGGTGTCGGCGTGACGGCGGCGGGTTCCGGCTCGCCGTCTGCGGCAGCGCGCAGGAGCGGATCACAGTTCTGGCTCTGCAGGGCGATGATCTGCGGGAAACGGTCGATCGCGCCGCTTTTCAGCAGATGCTCGAGTGCATATACAGCGCCGAGGAACAGCGTTCCGTTGCCGACAGGGATCACCAGATGCTCCGGGATCCGGCCAAGCTGCTCATAGACCTCGTAGATATAGGTCTTCGTGCCTTCATAGAAAAACGGGTTATAGACGTGGTTCGCGTAATAGACACCTTCCTGTTCGACCTTTGCGCGGCAGACGTCGGCACAGTGGTCGCGCGTGCCGGGGACGACAGTACAGGTTGCGCCGTGTGCGCGGATCATGTCGATCTTCTTGGGGCTCGTGCCTTCCGGGACGAAGATCTCGCAGGCGATCCCGGCCTTGGCACAGTAGGCAGCGACCGCGTTTCCCGCGTTGCCGCTCGAATCCTGCACAACTTTTTCCACGCCGATCGACTTGCAATGCGCGATCAGTGCGGCTGCGCCGCGATCCTTGAAGGAGAGCGTCGGCATGAAATAGTCCATTTTGAGCATGACATCGTCATCCAGCCGGACGACCGGCGTCATACCTTCGCCCAGTGTAACGCCGCGCCAGCTTTCATCCTCGAGCGCCATGAACTTCCGGTAGCGGAACAGGCTCCATTCCTGCGTATCGATGGCAGAACGCTCGAACTTCGGCGGTTCGTATGCCAGCTTCCACAGGCCGCCGCAGGTGCAGTGTGCGCTTCTGGTGGCCGTCGATTCCCGATGGCCGCATTTGGTGCAGATAAATTCCATAGATGCTTCCTCCTTATGTTCTACTGCGGACGGACGTACCGCCGCAGCTGATCGTTTTTACCCGCGTTTCCCGCGGACCTCATCCAGATAGCTGTAGATCGTGACCTTGCCGACGCCGAGCTTTTCCGCGGCGCGCTCCACGCTGCCTTTCATCAAAAACAATCCCTTTTCGTCCATGAACCGGATCTTCCGGATGCGCTCCTCACGGCTCAGGTTTTTTGCGTCGCAGTCTGCCAGGATCTTATCCATCAGATTCTCGATCATGACGGACACATGCGCGGGCGTGGACGCCGGTTCTTCTTCCGTTTTCCCGGTATTCTGCGGTGCGGCGGGCAGGAAGGACTGCAGAAACGCAATCTGCTCTGTCACCTTTGTCGTATCCAGATTGATGCACAGTGCGCCTGTCAGATGGCCGCCGGCATCCTTGATGAGCAGGGAAGACGAGCGGATCCGCTTGCCGTTCGGTGCGGTGAAATAATAATTCGCCACGAAATCCTCTTTCAGCTCGTCGGACAAAATGACCTGCCGCACGAGCTGGTCAAAGCTGTCGCCGACCTTGCGGCCGGTAACGGAAGGGTTCTCCACATATACAACAGAATGCGCAGGGCAGTCCAGATCGTGCAGCACGACCTCACAGTCGCTGCCGAACGTCTGCACCAGCATCTGTGCAATGGGAACATAGGGCATAAGCGCGGGCTTGACCGGCATGTTCATTCCTCCTTTTGGTTCTGAAAACAGTATATATAATTTTTTCTACGATGTCAAGCACAAATATATAAAATTATATCCGCGGATAAATAAATCTTCTATGCCGTTTTTCTTGATTTCTTTTGCCGGATATGCTACACTTCCTTATAGAAAATGAATATCTGACCGGAGTGATGGAGCATGGGACAAACGGACAAAATGGGCCGTCTGGTTTCTGTGCTCTTTTTTCTATCCGGCAGCAGGATGGAGGATGCATGGATCAAAGACTGTATGAGGCGCTGCAGCGCAATCCCATCATTGCGGCTGTCCGCGACGACGGCGGGCTGGAGGCCTGTCTGCGCGAGGATGTGCAGGTCGTTTTTGTGTTGTACGGCGATCTGTGCAGCATTGCCGGGATCATCGGCCGGATCAAGGACGCCGGAAAGCTCGCCATTGTTCACGCGGATCTCATCAGTGGCCTTTCGGTCAAGGAGATCTCTGTGGACTTTCTGCACCGCAATACGCAGGCTGACGGGATCATCTCGACCCGCGTAAACCTCATCCAACGGGCGAAGGAGCTGCAGATGATGACGATCCTGCGCGTGTTTCTGATCGACTCCATGGCATATGAGACGGCGCTGGGCGCAAAAAATCTGCGGCCGGACGCCATCGACATTCTGCCGGGGCTGATGCCGGGCATGATCCGGAAGCTCCATCAGGCAACAGGCCTGCCGGTTTTGACCGGCGGACTGATCACGCACAAGCAGGAGGTCCTGCAGGCGCTGGACGCCGGTGCGCTCGCCATTTCCAGCACAGCGCCTGCCGTCTGGCAGATGTAAAGAGAAACAGGAGGAGCAACCTATGGCAAAGTATATCATGGCGCTCGATGCCGGTACCACGTCCAACCGCTGCATTCTGTTTAACGAACGCGGAGAGATGTGCAGCGTCTCGCAGCGGGAGTTTCCGCAGTATTTCCCCAAGCCTGGCTGGGTGGAGCATGACGCCAATGAGATCTGGGCGACGCTTCTCGGTGTGGCCGTCGAGGCGATGCAGAAGATCGGCGCTGCCGCCGCGGACATTGCGGCGATCGGCATTACCAACCAGCGCGAAACGACGATCGTCTGGGACAAGCACACCGGCGAGCCGGTCTATCACGCGATCGTCTGGCAGTGCCGCAGAACGAGTGAATACTGTGACAGTCTGAAAGAAAAGGGGCTGACCGACCTGTTCCGGAAGAAGACCGGGCTTGTCATTGATGCATATTTCTCCGGAACGAAGCTCCGCTGGATCCTTGAGAATGTTCCAGGTGTGCGGGAACGTGCCGAGCGCGGCGAGCTGCTGTTCGGCACTGTCGAGGCGTGGCTCATCTGGAAGCTGACCGGCGGGCGGGTACATGTGACGGACTATTCCAACGCGTCGCGCACGATGCTTTTCAATATCAACACCCTGCAGTGGGATGACGAGATCCTCGCGGAGCTGAACATTCCCAAATGTATGCTGCCGGAACCGATGCCGTCCAGCTGCGTATACGGGGAGACAGACCCGTCGCTGCTCGGCGGCCCCATCCGGATCGCGGGCGCGGCCGGAGATCAGCAGTCCGCGCTGTTCGGACAGGCATGCTATCATCCAGGCGAGGCAAAAAATACATATGGCACCGGCGCATTCCTGCTTATGAACACCGGTGAAGCGCCGGTCTTTTCTCAGAACGGTCTGGTCACGACGATCGCGTGGGGGCTGGACGGGAAGGTCGAATACGCGCTGGAGGGCTCTGTCTTTGTGGCCGGTGCGGCGATCCAGTGGCTGCGGGACGAAATGCGTCTCATTGACTCGGCACCGGATTCGGAATACTATGCGGCAAAGGTCAAGGACACCAACGGCTGCTATGTCGTCCCGGCGTTTACGGGTCTCGGCGCGCCGCACTGGGATCAGTATGCGCGCGGTACGATCGTCGGGCTGACGCGCGGCGTCAATAAAAATCATATCATTCGCGCGACGATGGAGTCGTTGGCCTATCAGGTCAATGATATCCTCGTCGCCATGCAGGCGGATTCCGGCATCCGGCTCGCGGCACTGAATGTGGACGGCGGCGCGTCCGCCAACAATCTTCTGATGCAGATGCAGGCCGACATTTCCGGCGCGCCGGTGCAGCGGCCGACCTGTGTGGAGACAACGGCGATGGGCGCGGCATATCTGGCGGGTCTTGCTGTCGGCTACTGGAAGAGCAAGGACGACGTTGTCCGCAACCGTGCCATGGATCAGGTTTTCCATCCTGCCATCTCCGAGGAGCAGCGGGAAAAGAAGATCAGAGGCTGGAACCGGGCCGTCCGCTGCGCCTACGGCTGGGCGAAGGAAGAATAATCTGCGCCGCAGCCTGAAAAGTTCATAAAAATGCTCAGAGTGTAAGTGTCGGGCAGTCCAACTCTCCCACCGGAGGGTCTAATTGGGCTGCCCGTTTTTGTTTTTACAGAAAGAGGGAGTTATGTTGTACGATTGTATCATCATCGGCGCCGGTGTGACCGGCTGTGCGGTCGCGCGGTACCTGTCGCGGTATGAGGGGAAGGTGCTCGTGCTCGAGCGTGCGGAGGACGTCTGCTGCGGGACCTCCAAGGCCAACAGCGCCATCGTGCACGCGGGCTTTGATGCGGCGCACGGAAGTCTGATGGCCAAAATGAATCTGGAAGGGAACCGGATGATGCCGCAGCTGGCAAAGGATCTCGATTTCCCGTTCCGGCAGAACGGCAGTCTTGTCGTGTGCATGGCGCAGGAGGAGCTGCCAAAGCTGCAGGCGCTCTATGAAAACGGTGTCAAAAACGGCGTCGGGCAGCTGGAGCTGATCGATGCGAAGCGGCTGCACGAGCTGGAGCCGCATGTGTCCCAAAACGCGGTCGCGGCGCTGTGGGCGCCGACAGGCGGTATTGTCTGTCCGTTCGGTCTGACGATCGCGCTGGCGGAGAACGCAAATCAGAACGGCGTGCAGTTCCGATTCAATACGGAAGTGACCGGCTTCACAAAAACCGCCGACGGATGGACTGTCCATACGAAAGAAGGCGAGTTTGAGACCCGCTGCGTTGTGAACGCGGCCGGTGTTTATGCAGACGTCCTGCATAATCTGGTTTCGACGCGGAAGCTGCACATTACACCGCGGCGCGGCGATTACTGTCTGCTGGACAAAACAACAGGAAATTATGTGAACCATACGATCTTCCAGCTGCCGGGCAAGCTCGGTAAGGGCGTGCTGGTCAGTCCGACGGTGCACGGCAATACGATCGTTGGCCCGACGGCTGTTGACATTGAGGACCGCGAAGGGACAAACACCACGGCGGAAGGGCTGGCGGATCTGATCGAAAAGGCGTCCGCAACGGTCGAGAATCTGCCCATCCGCCAGACCATCACGAGCTTCGCGGGTCTTCGCGCCCATGAGGATAGACATGAGTTCGTCATCGGCGAGGCGGAGGGCGCGCCGCGGTTCGTGGACTGCGCCGGTATTGAGTCTCCGGGACTGACTGCGTCGCCCGCCATCGGACACTATGTGGCGGAGCTGGTGCGCGACATGCTCGACCTGCCGGAGAAAAAGGACTTCATCGCAACGCGGAAGGGCGTTCTGGATCCGAAAACGCTGTCCAAAGAGGACTATCAGGCGCTCATCCGCAAGGAGCCGGCCTACGGCCAGATCATCTGCCGCTGCGAGCAGGTCACGGAGGGTGAAATTCTCGACGCCATCCGCCGTCCGCTCGGCGCAAAAAGCCTTGACGGCGTCAAGCGCCGCACGCGCGCGGGAATGGGCCGCTGCCAGGCCGGATTCTGCAGCCCGCGTGTGATGGAGATTCTGGCGCGGGAACTTGGCGTGCCGCAGAGCGAGATCACTAAGTGCGGCGGTCAGTCGAAGCTGATCGTCGGTACGAACAAGGATCAGATTTGAGGAGGTGCGGACAGATGAAGTATGAACTTGTGATCATCGGCGGCGGCCCCGCCGGACTGGCGGCTGCTGTTGCGGCCTATGACGCCGGCTGCCGCAGCATTCTGATCCTCGAACGTGACACGCAGCTGGGCGGCATTCTGAATCAGTGCATCCACAACGGCTTCGGCCTGCACACCTTCGGCGAGGAGCTGACCGGCCCGGAATATGCCGCGCGCTTTATCACGCAGGTACTTGAACGCGGGATCGAATATAAGCTGAACACCATGGTGCTCTCTATCAGTGAAGAGAAGCATATTACCGCCGTCAACCGGGAGGACGGTCTGCTGGAGATCGACGCGCGGGCGATCATCCTGACCATGGGCTGTCGGGAGCGCAGCCGCGGCGCACTGAATATCCCGGGCTACCGCCCGGCGGGCATCTATTCTGCCGGAACGGCGCAGCGGCTGGTCAATATCGAGGGCTATCTGCCCGGACGGCGCGTGGTCATCCTCGGCAGCGGCGATATTGGACTGATCATGGCACGCCGCATGACGCTGGAAGGCGCGAAGGTCCTGGTCGTCGCAGAGCTGCTGCCGTATTCCGGCGGTCTGAAGCGCAATATCGTGCAGTGTCTGGATGATTTCGGCATTCCGCTGAAGCTCAGCCACACCGTCGTGAACATTGAGGGCAAGGAGCGCGTATCCGGCGTGACGATCGCCGAGGTCGGCCCCGACCGCAAGCCGATCCCCGGCACGGAGATCCACTATGACTGCGACACACTGCTGCTGTCCTGCGGCCTGATCCCGGAAAATGAACTTTCGCGCGGCATGGGCATTGCGCTGTCGCCGGTCACGAACGGGCCGGTCGTCGACGAGAGCCTGCAGACCAGCATCCCGGGCGTTTTTGCCGCGGGCAACGTGCTGCACGTGCATGATCTGGTGGATTATGTGTCCGAAGAAGCCGCAGCGGCAGGCCGCGCGGCTGTGCGGTATCTTGCGCAGGGCGAAGCGCCAGCGCGGCATGAGATCCCGGTCACGTTTGAGGGCGGGATCCGCTATACTGTGCCCGCCACGATCGACCCGAAGCTGGTCTCCGATGATCTTGTGATCCGCTTCCGGGTCGGAAGCGTCATGAAAAAGCGGACGGTCCGGCTGCTGCTGGACGGGGAAGCGGTTCTTTCCCGCAAACGCGCCGTGATGGCGCCGGGCGAAATGGAGGAACTGAAGCTCACGCGCGCCATGCTGGACGCGCATCCGGCGCTGCAGACCATTCATATCGCAGTGGAGGAGGCATAACGATGGAAAAACGAGAACTGACCTGCATCGGCTGCCCGCTCGGCTGCGCCATTACTGTGACGCTGGAGGCTGGAAGCATTCAGGATGTCACAGGCTTTACCTGCAAGCGCGGGCATGACTATGCCTGCAAGGAGGTAACGAACCCGACGCGGATCGTCACGACAACGGTCCGCCTGACCGGCAGCCGCTCCGGAGCTGCAGTCGTCAGCTGCAAGACGGCGCAGGATATCCCGAAGGGAGAGATCTTTGCAGTTGTTTCTGCCCTCAAGCAGGTAACGGCACAGGCACCGGTCCATATCGGCGACGTGCTGCTGCAGAATGTGGCTGGAACCGGCGTCGATATCGTGGCGACAAAGGACGTACTGTAAGATCAGAAAAAGAAGCGTACCGACTTGATCGGTACGCTTCTTATCTTTACAGAGCTTCCGGAACAAAGCCGTCTGCGGTCAGAAGCCAATGCTGCGTGAAGCCGCAGTTCTTTGCGAGCCGGACAGCCAGATCATAGGCGCAGCAGATATCCTCGGCGCGGTGGGCGTCAGCAGTGAACAGGATCTTTCCGTCCATCTCCCGCAGTGCCTGCAGGAGCGGCGCGGAGGGATACGGCGTTGTGCGGTAGCCGCGGCTGATGGCGCCGGTGTTGATCTCGAAGATCTTTCCGACATGGACAAGGCGCTCCATCGCGTGCAGCGCGCTCTGCGGGGCTTCGGAATAGATGGCGCGCGGCTCGTCGAATTTTGTGATGAGATCCAGATGGCCGACAATGTCGATCTGCGGAATGTCGGCCAGATCGCCGACCAGTGCATAATATGCATCTTCCTGCGCGTGGATATCGCCGTGGTACTGCACTTCGGCGCAGTCCCGCAGCTGCACCGCGCTCGTGTCGGTACTGAACCGGCGGCCATCCGGCAGGGCGGGGAAATGGTGCACAGAGCCGATCAGATAGTCATACGGTTGTGTGGGCAAAGGGGAGCAATTGTCCCATTCCAGACCGCAGAAGACGGGGAAGACACCTGCATACTGCGCCTGCAGCCTGCGGGTATGCGCATTGTATTCGGCGAGCCGGTCCTCCGGGATGGCCCAGTCGTTTGCAAAGGGCAGCGGGCTATGGCCACTGAAGCCGAAGGCACTGAGTCCGTGCGCTATGGCGCTTTGCAGCATGTCCTCGAGGGTGCTGTGTCCGTCATCATACAGACTGTGGGTATGAAGGCTCTGCAGATGCATGAAAGAAAGGCTCCTTTTCTGCGCAAATTGCCGCGGGAAAGGGCGGCTTGCAGTAGTATAGCACGCTTTTCGGCGCTTGAAAAGCCAAAAGACGGAGATGGATCGGCACGACCGGCGCAAACTGTCCAAAAGCATGCGGGATATGCATGCATGATTGTATGAATATCACGAAATATGGATTTTAATGAAAAAACTGTTGCATAATTATTCAGGCTGGTGTATATTTAGAAAAACGAAAAAGCGGCGTGTATCCATGCGCCTTTTTTGGGGGGACCGCAATGAAAAAAGTGTTTATTGACGGGAAAGCCGGTACGACCGGTCTGCGGATCTTTGACCGTCTGCAGGCGCGCACCGATGTGCAGCTCCTGACGCTGCCGGAGGAGGAGCGAAAGCTGCCGGAGTGCCGCAAGAAAATGCTCAACGAGGCGGATGTCGCGTTCCTCTGCCTGCCGGATGATGCGGCGCGGGAGGCTGCCGGTTGGGTGGAGAATCCGGACACTGTGGTTCTGGATACCTCCACGGCGCACCGGACGGAGCCGGGCTGGACCTACGGCTTCCCGGAGCTTTCGCCCGTGCAGGAAGCGAAGCTGCGGCAGTCCAAGCGGATCGCTGTTCCCGGCTGCCATGCAAGCGGCTTTATCGCCCTCGTCTATCCGCTGGTTGCAGCGGGGCTGATCGCCCCGGAAACGCTTCTCAGCTGCTATTCGCTGACCGGCTATTCCGGCGGCGGCAAGAAAATGATTGCGCAGTATAAGGCGGAAGAGAAGGATCCGCTCTTTGAAGCGCCTCGACAGTATGCACTGGGGCAGACGCACAAGCATCTGAAGGAGATGAAGGCGATCACCGGCCTTGCAAACGAGCCGGTGTTCTGCCCGGTCGTCTCGGATTTTTACAGCGGTATGCAGGTGACGGTCCCGCTGTTCGCCGAATGGCTGAAGCCGGGCGCAGGCGTGCAGGACGTCAAGGATGTCTATAAACATCTCTATACCGGCCCGATCGTCTCCTATGCCGAGTCGATCGACGACGGCGGCTTCCTGTCGGCTGCCGTGCAGACCGGCAAGGACAGCATGAAGATCGCAGTGGCAGGGAATGAAACACGCATGCTGCTGCTCGCGGCCTATGATAATCTCGGAAAAGGCGCGTCCGGCGCGGCCATCGAATGCATGAATCTTGTGACCGGCGCGGAGAAAACGCTGGGGCTGGAACTTTAAGCGGGAGGAAACACACATGAAAACGATCAACGGCGGCGTCTGCGCCGCACAGGGCTTCACGGCATCCGGCGTCCATTGCGGCATCCGGAAGAATAAAACAAAGCGGGATCTGGCGCTGATCTATTCCAGCGTCCCGGCAAATGCAGCGGCTGTTTACACGACGAACCTTGTCAAAGGCGCGCCGCTTCTGGTTACGAAAAAGCACATTGCCGATGGCAAGGCGCAGGCTGTGATCTGCAACAGCGGCAACGCCAATACGTGCAATGCCAACGGCGTGGAGATCGCTGAGCAGATGAGCGAGCTTCTTGCAAAGGAATTGAAGATCAAGGCGGAGGACGTCGTCGTTGCATCGACGGGCGTCATCGGTCAGCCGCTCGACATTGCGCCGATCGCCTCCGGCATTCCCGCTCTCGTCAAGGGCCTCGGTCAGCATTCGGAAGAGGCTGCCGAGGGTATCATGACGACGGATACAAAGCTCAAGGAGATCGCTGTCAGCTTCACCGCCGGCGGACGGGAGTGTAAGATCGGCGGTATCTGCAAGGGCTCCGGCATGATCCATCCGAATATGGCGACCATGCTGGTCTTCATCACGACGGACTGCGCGATTTCTTCGGAAATGCTGCAGAAGGCGCTTTCGACCGACATTGCGAACACGTTCAACATGGTCTCCGTGGACGGTGACACCTCGACGAACGACATGGTGACGGTTCTGGCTAACGGCCTTGCCGGTAATCCGGAGATCACGAAGGAGGGCGAGGATTTCGCAGCCTTCATGCAGGCGCTCAACACCGTGACGGTCTATCTTTGCCGCTGCATCGCAGGTGACGGCGAGGGCGCGACGAAGCTGCTCGAGTGCAAGGTCTCCGGCGCAAAGACGCTGCAGATCGCCAAAACTGTCGCCAAGAGCGTTATCTGCTCGTCGCTCACCAAGGCCGCTATGTTCGGCGCGGATGCGAACTGGGGCCGCGTGCTGTGCGCGATCGGCTATTCCGGTGCGCCGGTCGACGTGAACAAGATCGACGTACAGTTTGCCTCCAAGGCCGGGACGATCCTTGTCTGCAAGAACGGCGCGGGCGTCGATTTCTCGGAGGAGGAAGCGAAAAAGATCCTGCTGGAGCATGAGATCGAGATCCTGATCGACCTCAAATCCGGCGATGCCGCTTCAACGGCGTGGGGCTGCGATCTGACGTATGATTACGTAAAGATCAACGGCGATTACCGGACCTGATGGAGGAAGCGGCAATGGATATTTCGAACGCACAGCGGGCAAGAGTTCTCGTCCATGCTCTGCCGTATATTCAGGACTACAGCGGAAAGATCGTCGTGGTCAAATACGGCGGTAACGCCATGGTCTCCGAGCATCTCAAGGATTCCGTCATCCGTGATATCGTGCTGCTGCAGCTCATCGGTGTCAAGGTCGTGCTGGTGCACGGCGGCGGGCCGGAGATCACGGATATGCTCGGGAAGATCGGCAAGGAAAGCAAGTTCGTCAACGGCCTGCGCGTGACCGATCAGGAAACGGTCGATGTGGCGCTCATGGTGCTCGCGGGCAAGATCAACAAGTCGCTGGTCAACCTGATCGAGCTCAAGGGCGGCAATGCCATCGGCCTTTCCGGCCTCGACGGCCATATGATCGAAGCAAAGGTCAAAAACCCGGAGCTCGGCTTCGTGGGCGATATCACAAAAGTTAACATAAAACCGATCCTGGACGTCATCGACAAGGGCTACATTCCGGTCGTGTCAACGGTCGGCTGCGATAATGAGGGCCATGTCTATAACATCAATGCCGATACCGCTGCGGCACGGCTGGCTGGTGCGCTGGGCGCGGAAAGCCTGATTGCCATGACGGATATCGCCGGGATCCTCAGGGATAAGGACGACCCGGACACGCTCATCTCGTCCATCCGTGTAGGTGATCTGCCGGAGCTGGTGTCCAGCGGCGTCATTCAGGGCGGCATGGTGCCGAAGGCGGAATGCTGCCGGAACGCGATTGAATGGGGCGTGAACCGCGTATTTATTATCGACGGCCGTGTCCCGCACGCGATCCTGATCGAAATGCTGACGAACGAAGGCATCGGAACGATGTTCACAAAGTAGGAGGAAGAAGCATGGATATTCAGAAACTGGATCAGACTTACGTCGCAAACACCTACGCGCGCTTTCCCGTGACCATCGTCAAGGGCAAAGGCTCGCTTGTCTGGGACGACGCGGGCAAGGAATATATCGACCTTTCGACCGGCATCGCCGTGGATATCTTCGGCGTGGCGGACGAGCAGTGGATGGCAGCCGTCACCGCGCAGCTGGGAACGCTGCAGCATATTTCGAACCTGTTCTACACCGGCCCGTGCGCGCAGCTGGCGCAGATGCTCTGCGAAAAGACGGGCATGAAGAAGGTGTTCTTCGGCAACTCCGGCGCCGAGGCCAACGAGTGCGCCATCAAGGCGGCCAGAAAGTACGCCGAGGATAAAAAGGGTAAAGAATACTGCACGATCATCACGCTGAAAAACAGCTTCCATGGCCGCACGATCACAACACTGGCCGCTACCGGTCAGGACGTGTTCCACCACGACTTTACGCCGCTGACCGAGGGCTTTGTCTACGCGGAGCCGAACGAGCTGGCGGATCTGGAGCGGCTGCTTGCCGAGAACAAGTGCGCGGCTGTCATGATGGAGGTCGTGCAGGGTGAGGGTGGCGTCATGCCGCTGGATGAAGACTATGTGAAGGGCGCGGCGAAGCTGTGCGCGGAGCAGGATGTCCTTCTGATCTGCGACGAAGTGCAGGTCGGCAACGGCCGCAGCGGCATGCTCTACGGCTATATGAACTACGGCGTGCAGCCGGATATCGTCTCGACGGCCAAGGGGCTCGCAGGCGGTCTGCCGCTGGGCGCGACGATGCTTGGTGAGAAGGTCAAGGATGTGTTGGACGCCGGCTCGCACGGCTCGACGTTCGGCGGGAACCCTGTCTGCTGTGCGGGCGCGATCAATGTGCTCTCGCGTCTGGATGACGCGATGCTGGCAGGCGTGCGTGAGCGCGCTGCCTATATCCGGCAGGAGCTTGAAGGTGCCAAGGGCGTCGTGAGCGTGTCCGGTCTCGGCCTGATGCTCGGCATCAAGACAGAGAAGGCTGCGGCTGAGGTCATTGCCGCCTGCCGCGAAAAGGGCGTGATCGTTATCAAGGCCAAGGATAAGGTTCGCCTGCTTCCGGCCCTGAATATCCCGATGGAGCAGCTGAAGAAGGCTGTCGCCGTCATCAAGGAATGCTGCGCCTGAAATTCGAACAGGAAAGACTGAAAAACCCGCCGGAAGTTCCGGCGGGTTTTTACTGTCTATTGCTCCTGCGGAGGATCCTGATCATCCCCGGATCCCGCGGATCTGTTCGGATGCTCAATGACGTAGATCAGAAACGCGCCCATCGCCGCGATCGCACCGACGATCCCGCAGCCGGAGATACCGAGATAGGAGCCGATCACCTTAAACAGAAAGCTGACGGCCAGCGTGCCTGCGAATGCGTAGAATGCCATATGGAAAGCTCTCCTTTTTTCTCAAAATACCACAGGACAGGACAAAAAGCAAGCGGAGCCGATGGGGGCATCGGCTCCGCTTGAGGGAAGGGGATCAGGCAAGCTTGTATTTCTCTTCAAATGCATTGTACTGCATCAAAAAATCATTGCTGCCGTTTTTCACATCATCCAGATACTTGTGCAGGTCGATCCGCTCGTTTTTCATATCGAGCAGGCAGCCTGCGATGTTGGAGCAGTGGTCAGCCACGCGCTCCAGATTGGTCAGCAGGTCGGACAGAACAAAGCCTGCGGCCAGCGAGCATTCGCCGCGCTGGAGGCGCGCAATGTGGTTGGTGCGGAGCTCGCCCTTGAGCTTGTCAATGACCTGCTCGAGCGGTTCGACCTGACGCGCAAGAGAAAGGTCATCCTGCAAAAACGCGCGGCTGGTCAGATCGACGATCTCGCCGACGGCGTCCAGCATGGTCTGCAGCTCGTGCTTTGCGGAATCGGTGAAGTGAACGTCCTTTTCCCGCAGTTCTTCGGCGGATTCCACAATGTTGACGGCGTGGTCGGTAATGCGTTCAAAGTCGCCGATCAGGTGCAGGAGCTTGGACGATTCTACGCTGTCCTGATCGTTCATCGGCTGCGTCGCCAGATGGACAAGATACGTGCCGAGCGTATCCTCATACTTGTCCGTATCGTCTTCACGCTGGCGGACAGAGGCCGCAAGCTCCGGCGTGTACTGCAGAACGGACTGCAGGCTTTCGTGAAGCGCCAGCTCCGCGTCGGCGGCCATGCGCTTGGTCAGCTCTTCGCTCTTGGCAAGCGCGATTGCGGGCGTTGCGAACAGGCGCTCGTCGAGCTGCGTGGTGGCATCCGTATGCGCGCCGTCGGGAATGATCCGGTACGAGAGCTTTTCAAGAAGGCCGCAGCACGGCAGAAGCATCGCGGTGCACAGGATATTGAAGATCGAGTGGATAATGGCGATATGGAAGGTATCGATCGCGGTGGGGACAAAAGCAAAGTGGAAAATTGCATTTGCAGCTTCAAATCCGGTCAGACAGACCAGTGTGCCGATGACGTTGAAGCTCAGGTGGACGACTGCCGCGCGGCGGGCATTTTTGTTGGTGCCGACCGAGGAGAGCATGGCCGTAACACAGGTGCCGATGTTCTGGCCCATGATGATGGGGATGGCCGCACCGTAGCTGACGGCTCCCGTGGAGGAAAGCGCCTGCAGGATACCGACGGAGGCGGAGGACGACTGGACGATGCCGGTCAGGATTGCACCGGCCAGCACGCCGAGGATCGGGTTGGAGAACATCAGGAAGAACTTCGTGAAGTTCGGATCGTTTCGCAGACCGGAGACAGAGCCGGACAGCGATTCCATGCCGAACATCAGCGTGGCAAAGCCAAGCAAAATCAGACCGGTATCCTTGCGCTTGCCCTTGCCGGTCAGATAGAAGATAATGCCGATCACGGCGAGGATGGGCGTGAAGGACGAGGGCTTGAGCAGCTGGATAAACAGGCTGTCGCCGCTGATGCCGGACAGGGACAGAAGCCACGCCGTCACAGTCGTGCCGATGTTTGCGCCCATGATGACGGGGATGGACTGCCGGAGGCTCAGAAGTCCGGAGTTGACAAAGCCGACGACCATGACCGTCGTTGCAGAGGACGACTGGATGACAGCCGTTACGGCAAGGCCAGTCAGAAGACCGGAGAATCGTCCGTTCGTCAGCTTGGCCAGGATCGCCTTCAGAGAGCTGCCCGCGCGCTTTTCCAGCGCCGTGCCCATGACGCTCATGCCGAACAGGAACAGGCTCAGCGAGCCGAGCAGTGTTAAAAAGTTAAAAATCGTCATATCCGCGAAGATTCCTTTCTGATTTCTTTTCATCTGTATTCAATATAAAAATGAAATGTCAAATGCACGTCCAAGGTTTCGTTAAATCTTCGTGATATTTAAGATCAAATGTTAAATCTGCGCAAAATCTCTGTAAAACGCGGGACTTCCCCAAAATGGGGAAGTCCCTTCTGGTTACTTGGTCCGGCCGCAGCCGGTGCAGCTGTCCTCGGGCTTGATGCACGGCTCATTCTTTCCAGGGAAGAACGCGTCCATCGGGAACTCGATCTGGCTGAAGACCTCGCATGGGCTTTCCGTGCCTGCCGTGCCGGACGGCGGGCAGGTCTTCGACGGCACGCAGTAGTCAAACGTCGGGATGAGCAGCTGCGTGTCGCGCTCGAGCCGAACGATCGAGAACTGGCCGATGGTGACGAGCAGGCGCTTGCATTCGCCGGTCAGCACCAGCGGTTCCTCAAAGCAGCCGAGCAGCGCCTCGGGAATGACAGGTGAGGTTTCGTTCTGGCAGCAGCATGTGCAGGCCTCCATGACGCGCGAGCCGAGGATGATCGGGTCGACCGTCTCGGCGACGGCGCGCGGCAGAGAGACGGACTGCAGGGACTTTTTGCAGAGGCAGCCCAGATCGTCCTTGCTCGTAAAGATGCGCGCGCAGGTTTCACCGCCGAACAGGACCAGCCGCTTCGAGAAGACGGCAAGCCCCGTGACCGTGTTTGTGCGTCCGGCTGCCAGCGTTGCGTCAGCAATGACGCGGTAATAGAACGTGACGTCTACCGTAAAATATCCGGAGGAATAGGGGACGCACGCAACCTGCACATCCACAAACAGCAGCTCCACATAACGCGCCTTTGCGCTGGCCGCGCAGTCGAGCGTTTGCTGAGAGTCGACCGTTAAGTACACGCGCAGATCCTCGATGCAGTCCTTGGCAAGGCAGCTGTCCGTGATCTTCCCCGTATGCACGCAAACCGCTTCACGGATGCCGCGCAGATCACAGGACTTGCCTGCCTGTGCAGTATCAGACATTCGGATGACCTCCCATATATGATATCGTAAAGGTTCGCGTGGCCGAAATCAGGGTCGTTCACGCTTCGCTTTCATAACAGTTTATGCAAAACCGGGCGTATGTGAAACCGGCCTGCTGGAAATTGAACCCGAAATTCCGTGGACAAATGCGGAAATCTGTGCTAGTATGTTACTCGTAAGTTTATAAATTGGTGAGGTATGCCTGCACATGAAACTGGATATCATGGGTCTGCAGTTTGATAATGTCACGATGGACGAGGCGGCTGCGCGCGCGGAAGAAATTCTTGCCGGCAGCAGGACATGCTACGCGGTGACGCCGAACGCTGAGATCGCCTATGAAGCGCTGCACGACGAGAAGCTGCGCGCGCTGATTAATGATGCGGATCTCGTTCTGCCGGACGGCGCGGGCGTGGTCCTGGCGTCCAGGCTCCTGAAAACGCCGTTAAAGCAGAAGGTCGCGGGCGTTGATTTTGCCGACCGGCTGCTGTCCATTCTCGAATCGACCGGCGGCGGGCTGTATCTGCTCGGCAGTAAGCCCGGCATTGCGGAGCTGGCCGCGCAGAAGATGTGCGAAAAGCACCCGAAGCTTTACATCTGCGGCATGGCTGACGGCTACTTCAAGGATGAAGCTGCTGTGATTGCGAAGATCAACGCTGCAGCGCCGGACGTGCTGTTTGTCTGCCTCGGCGCGCCGAAGCAGGAAATTTTCATGAAAGAGCATCTGAACGAGCTTTCCGTCAAGCTGATGATCGGTCTCGGCGGGACGCTTGACAGCTTTGCGGGCACGGTGAAGCGCGCGCCAAAATGGATGATCCGCTGCAATCTCGAATGGCTGTACCGGCTCATCAAGGAGCCGAAGCGCTTCGGCCGGATGCTCCGGCTGCCGAAATACCTGTTTGCCGTGATACAGAAGCGGATAAGAGGATAAGAACAATGGGAAAACTGATCGTAATCGAAGGGACTGACGGGACAGGCAAGTCCACGCAGTTCGCAATGCTGACGCGGCGGCTCAAGAAAGAGGGGACGGCGTTCCGCCGTATCCAGTTTCCGCAGTATCTCGAGCCGTCTTCGGCGCTCATCCGGATGTATCTGAACGGTGAGTTCGGGGAAAATCCAAACGATGTGAACGCCTACGCCGCCTCCACATTCTATGCTGTCGACCGCTACGCGTCCTACCAGCGTGTGTGGAAGCATGACTATCTGGACGGCGGCATGATCCTGTCGGACCGCTACACGACCTCCAATGCCGTCCATCAGGGCGGAAAGCTGGAGGGCGCGGCGCGGGAGGAATTTTTCTCGTGGCTCTATGATCTGGAGTTCAACCGCATGGGGCTGCCAAAGCCGGATCTGGTGCTCTGTCTGGATATGCCGGTCGAGATGTCGGAGGCGCTGATGCGCAAGCGCGAAAGCGACACCGGAACAAAAGCAGACATCCATGAACGCGACGATGGGTATCTGCACAGGTGCCGAGAGGTCGCCAAACAGGCCGCGGCGTATTTCGGCTGGACGACGGTGTCCTGCGTAAAGGACGGGCAGCTGCGGACGATCGAAGATATCCACGAAGAGCTGTATACATATGTGAAAGCATGTCTGGAGGACAGATAACGTATGGTTTATATTATTTTGGGAAAAGGCTTTGAGCCGATGGAGGCTGTTGCGCCGTGCGACATTCTGCGCCGCGGCGGCGTGGAGGTGCAGTTCGCCGGGATCGGCGGCACGCTGATCGAGGGCGGCCACGGGATCTGCGTACAGGCGGACTGCCGTGTGGAGGACATGAAGCTGGGCAGGACCGATATGGTGATCCTGCCCGGCGGTCTTGGCGGCGTACAGTCGATCCTTGGCTGTGAAACGGCGATGAATTTTATCCGGCTGGCGTATGAGGATCAGAAATACGTCGCGGCCATCTGCGCCGCGCCGACCATTCTCGCACAGCTGCACATCACGGACGACCGCAGGGCGACCTGCTATCCCGGCATGGAGAGCCAGATGGGTGCGGCTGTGATGACAGACTGCGGCGCTGTACAGGACGGCCGCGTGATCACTGGCCGCGCCGCCGGTGCGGCGGATGAATTTGGCCTTCTGTGCCTGCAGGCGCTGCAGGGGAAGGATGTGTCTTCGCAGGTCGCGGCAGGCATTGTCTACCGCGCATGAGGGAGGAACAAATGGCAGAACAAAACCCCAATCTTCAGCCGGAGGAGCAGCAGCCGCAGGAGACCAGCGAGCTGGAAAAAAGTCTGGAAGAGCTGTCGCTGGACGAGCTACTCGCATCTGTCAAGGATGATCTGGCCCGCGTTGACGCGATGATGGACGGTGCTGACGCTGCCGTACCCGATGCGGACGCCGCGCAGGAGGACACCGACGAAAACAAATCGGAAAAGAGCGGCATGCAGCCGCTGTTTGAGCCGAAAATTCCGGAGGAATACGCCGATCTGACGGCGGATGTCGATCAGGAAAAGCCGGAGGAGGAACAGCCGCCCAAAAAGCACCAGCGGCTTCCGGCCGGGATCCGCGTGCTTCTGTATGTTTGCTGCGTGCTTGCGGTCGCGGTGCTGCTTGCGGTCGCGGCATGGCGCTTTGCAGATGATGTGCTTGCGCTGACAAAGGATGATACCGAGGTCACGGTGACTGTCGCGGACGGCGCGACGATCTCGCAGATCGCGTCTGAACTGCACAGCAAGGGCCTTGTCCGCTATGAAGGGCTCTTTAAGCTCTACTGCTGGGTGTCCCGCGCAGAGCAGACGATCGAGCCGGGAACGTATACGCTGAATGGCCGGTATGACTATCACGCGCTCATCAACAACATGGTCGAGGCCAGCCCGGACCGCGCCGTCGTCGAAGTCACCATCCCCGAGGGCTACGAATGCGAGGACATTTTCAAGCTGCTGGAGGCTGATGGCGTCTGCTCGTATGACGAGCTGGCGAACGCGGCGGCCACGTATGAATTTGACTATGCGTTCCTGCAGGATATCGCCTATGGCAGCGAGAACCGGCTGGAGGGCTATCTGTTCCCGGACACGTATCAGTTCTATATGGGCGATTCGCCGGAGAACGTCATCGATAAATTCCTGCGGAACTTTGACAACAAGTTTACCAGCGATCTCTATGATGCACTGGACGCGCTCAATGATCGCTTGGCGGAGCAGATGCGCACGAACGGCTTCACGGAAGCTGAGATCTCGAACGCAAAGCTGTCGCTCTATGATCTCATCACCGTCGCCTCGCTCGTTGAGAAGGAGACGGCGAAGACCTCCGAGAGCGCAACGATCGCATCGGTGATCTACAACCGTCTGTGCAGTAAGCTCTATCCGTGCCTCGAGATCGACGCGACCATCCAGTACGCGCTCGACGAGCGCAAGGAAGTTCTTTCCAACGCGGACAAGGGCGTTATCAGCCCGTATAACACCTATACCAACGCCGGTCTGCCTGCCGGTCCGATCGCGAACCCCGGCATGAACTCGATCCGCGCGGCGCTGTATCCGGCAGAGACAAACTACTATTTCTACGCGCTGAACGCCGACGGTGTCCACCATTTCTCCGAGACGTACTACGAGCACCAGAATTTCCTTGCGGAGCTTGCAGGAAAGACAGAACCGGAGAATCCGGAGGAAACCGGCACGGATGCACAGAACACGGACGAAACCGATACGACGGAGAACACGACAGATGGACAGACGTAAACCGGAGCTTTTAAGCCCGGCAGGGGATATGGAAAAGCTGCGCATGGCAATCGCCTATGGCGCGGACGCCGTCTATCTGGCGGGGACAAGCTTCGGCATGCGCTCGTTTACCGGCAACTTTACGCCGGAGGAGCTGCCGAAGGCTGTCGCGCTTGCGCATGCAGCGGGCGTGAAGGTCCACTGCACGGTCAATATCATGCCGCGCAACGACGAAGCGGAGCAGCTGCCTGCCTATCTCGAGCAGCTGGACGATGTAGGCGTTGACGCGCTGATCCTTGCCGATCTCGGTGCGTTCATGATGGCGGGGCGCTATGCCCCGCACTGCCAGCGCCACGTGTCCACGCAGCAGTCGATCGCCAATTACGCCTGCGCGCAGAGCTGGTTCGACCTTGGGGCCAGCCGCGTCGTGCTGGCGCGGGAGCTGAGCCTGCAGGAGATCATCGGCATCCGCGAGCGTGTTTCGCCGGAGCTGGAGCTGGAGACGTTCTGCCACGGCGCCATGTGCGTCTCCTATTCCGGCCGGTGCCTGCTCAGCAACTACATGACCGGACGCGACTCCAACCGCGGCCAGTGTGCCCAGCCGTGCCGGTATCAGTACGCGCTGATGGAAGAAAAGCGGCCGGGCGAATACTTCCCGGTCTTTGAGGATGAAAAGGGCACGTACATCATGAACTCCCGAGATATGTGCATGATCGACCATCTTGACGAGCTGTGCAATGCCGGGATCGACTGCCTGAAAATTGAAGGGCGTGCGAAATCGGCCTATTACGCGGCCATCGTGACGGGGGCGTACCGGCACGTGCTGGACAACGTGTGGGTCGGCCGCACGCCGGATCCCGTCTGGCGCGACGAGGTCGAGCATGTTTCGCACCGCCATTATGCGACGGGCTTCTACTACGGCCAGCCAGGCCAGTTCACCGAGAACTCCCGTTATCTGCGCGAGTGGCAGATCTGCGCCGTGGTCGAGCGCTGCGACGCGCAGGGGAACGCAGTCCTGAGCCTGCGGAACAAGTTTGCCGTCGGAAATACCGTCGAGCTGGTCGGTCCGGATCTGCGCCCGTTCCAGTGGGAGGTCACGCCGATGGAGGACATGGACGGCGTCCCGCTTTCTGAGCCGCGCACGCCGCAGATGCGCTTTCGGGCGAAGCTCCCAAAACAGGTCCCGCCGCTGTCCTTCGTGCGGCACGCGGTCGAGCTATCCGGACGATAAAAAACGAGCGCTGGTTCAAACAGCGCTCGTTTTATGCTATAGCTATTTGTTCCGGATCGCGGCGATCAGCTCCAGAAGGCCGTATACGATCGGCTGATGGAGTAGGTAGATGAACAGCGACTGGCGGCCGCACCAGCAGAAGAACCTTGCGAATGCGCTTTCCCGGAACGAGCCGGGCAGGCGCGTTTTTTTATCTGCATAGACCGTCCGCCCGAGGACCGCGCCCAGCATGTACCAGCCGAGGTGCGGAAGCAGCGGGAAGTAATCGCTGGAGGAGAAGCCCTCGTACACAAGGCCGAACGGGAACAGGAACCTCGCTTCCACGACTGTCCCGGAAATGAGATACCCGGTAACGACCAGTACGACGCCGACAGCCGCCAGCGCCTGCGTCGGGAGCCTGCAATAGACGGGATACAGCATCATGCAGATGCCGAGCAGATGCAGAACGCCGAACCAGACGATCACGTCCCGCGTGGCCATGCCGAACCGGTACATCCCGAAGGTCACAAGCGAGATCAGCATGCCGCAGGCGAACACGATCGCGCCGCGGCGGAAGCTCCGCGAGCCAAGCGTCGCGCAGCAGCCGGAGAGAATGACGAAGATCACGCCGCCATACTGCTGGATGAAGACATACCACGCCGGTAAATGCAGATCCATGCCGATAAAATATCCTAGATCATAGATGAGATGCACGAGGATGACGCACAGGATGCAGAACCCGCGCAGCGCGTCCAGCTCCCAGATCCGGTCTGATTTTTTCATAAAAACTCCCTCTGAAAACGTGCCGCCTGCTGCCGGAGCAGCAGGCGGTCTGTGTCAAAATCAGGCGTTTTTCGCGTCCTCCGCGGCCTGACGCTCTGCTTCTTCCTCCTCCAGCACGCGGTAGGCGACCTTGCCGACCAGCGTCTTGGGAAGCTCGGGGCGGAACTCGATGTCATACGGCATGGCGTATTTCGCAATATGCTGCCGGCAGTAGGCAAGAATCTCCTCCTTGACGGCGTCCGATGGCTCATAGCCCGGACGCAGGACAACGAACGCCTTGACCTTCTGCATCTTGTACGGGTCCTTGACGCCGATGACGCAGGAGAGGAGCACCTTCTCATGGCCGTCGATGATGTTTTCCAGCTGGCCGGGATAAACATTGTAGCCGGAGGTGATGATCATGCGCTTGATGCGCTGCGAGAAGTAGACGAAGCCGTCCTCGTCCATTTTGCCAAGGTCGCCCGTGTGCAGCCAGATACGGCCGTCGGCATGGCGGCGGAGCGTGTTGGCAGTCTCTTCGGGATTGTCGACATACTCAAGCATGACGGACGGGCCGGAGACGCAGATCTCGCCTTCGATGTTGGCATCGACTTCCTGCGTGGTGCCAAGCTTGACGATCTTGTAATACGTGTCCGGGAACGGAACGCCGATGGAGCCGACGCGGTTGTAATCCTTCGGCGTTAGGCAGGAGGCCGTCACACACTCGGTCAGGCCGTAGCCCTGCCGCACCTGCACGGAGGCATTATGCGACTTGAGGAAATCGTCGACCTTCTTTTTGAGCTCAATGGACATGCTGTCGCCGCCGGAGAAGACGCCCTTCAGGCAGCTGAGATCGGCATTTTCGAGCTTTTCCGCGCGCAGCAGCGCCTCAAACAGCGTCGGGACGCCCGGGATGATGTTGGGCTGCTTCTTGATGAGAAGCTCTGCGTAGGTATTGACGTTGAACTTCGGGACCAGAATGCAGCACGCGCCGCCGATGAGCGCCGTATGGATGCCGATGCCGAGGCCGAAGCCATGAAACACGGGCATGACGGAGAGCATCTTCATGCCGTCGATGGGCGCAAAGCCGGAGGCGGCAATGGTCTGCAGGCCGAGAGCGTTGAAGTTCATGTTGGACAGGAGAATACCCTTGGTCGTGCCGGTCGTACCGCCGGAATAGAGGATGGAAGCGCCGTCGGAAGCCTTGCCGAACTCCTTCGGGAGCGGCAGATTGCGCTTTTTGCCCACGCGAAGGAACTCAGACCACCAGATGTAATTGCCGTTTTTCGGGGGCTTGGGATATTTGCGGCCGGCCGTGAGCGCGTAGCCGATGGCCAGATGCGGGAACAGCTCGTCCTCGATTTTAGCAACGAGCAGCTTGCAGTCCGGGTCGTCCAGCTCCGGCATGATGGGCGCGACCTTGGCATAGAACTGGTCAAGCGTCAGGATGCACTTGGAGTGGGAGAAGTTGAGATAGAATTTGATCTCGCCCGCTGCGGACAGGGGATGGATCATGTTCGAAACAGCGCCGATGCGGTTCAGACCGTAGAACGCGTGCAGCGCCTGCGGGCAGTTCGGCATGCAGATGGTCACGTGGTCGCCCTTCTGGATGCCCATGGCGAGGAACGCCTGCGCGGCGGCATCGATCTTCTGCATGAACTGTGTAAAGGTCGTTTTCTTGCCCATGAACTCATAGGCGTACAGCTTCGGGCTGCGGTCAGCTGTGGCCTGCACCATCTGGTAGATGGTCTTCTGCGGATACGTCAGGTGATGGGGCACATCACCGTAATACTTTAACCAGGGAGCGGAAGCGGAAAGTCCCATTTTTTTCATCCTTTCAGTTATCGATTTTACACACCTGCCTGCCGCTTTCCACACACCAAAAACGACAAACATAAAAATTATACGTCACCTGCCACTAAATAGCAAGGACTGATTCTGAAAAACCGGTCAGATTCCGGAATTTGCGGCAGATTCAGCGCTCCAGCAGCCGCATCAGCGGGTTCCGGCCGACCTGCATGGCGCCCTTCGGACAGAACTCCTGACAGCAGAAGCAGCGGATGCATTTGCTGCGGTCAATGACCGGCTTTTTGCGCTGCATGCTGATCGCGTGCGCCGGACAGATCTTTGCACATTTCGAGCAGCCGATGCAATCGGCGGCGTGCAGCTTCGGTTTCGGGGTCAGAATGCCGTGCAGCGCGGACTGGATCGCCCGGCCGACCGCGCCGGAGCCGCCGTAGCGGAACTGGACACTGGACTGGGACGGGACCGTCTTATAATCGCTGACAATGAACGCCGCCGGATCAGCGGAAACGGACAGCGCAGCAGGGGAAGCAGGACACAGCCCACGGCGGATGGCCGCCTGCAGCGTCGGCACATCGTCCGGCTGCAGACCGATGAGCGTACACGCGGCCAGATCCAGCCTGTGCGCGTCCTGCGCGGCTAGGATGCAGCCGATCTGGCGCGGCTGGCCCTGCGTCGGGCCGTTGCCCTCCATGCCGACCACAGCGTCGCAGACGCACAGGCGCGGCTTCCAGTATTCGCAGAGATCGACGATCATGTCGGAGAAATCTTCAATCTTTGGATATTTATAGTGATATTCCGGCTTTATGGTACCCGGAATGGTACCGAAAAAGTTCTTGACGGCGTTGGACATGCCCATCATGCCGTGCGTCTTGAGCTTGCAGACGTCAATGACGGCGTCGGCCTTCCGAAGATATGCGGTCGCGGTAAACTGTCGGGCCTGTACGGCCTCCGGGAACGAGACATCCTCCACGGAAAAATCCTGATTCAGCTCCGCACCAAGCGCCTGCGCCGCACGGAGGCCGGTCACGTCATAGACGCGCTGTAGATGCGCGGCGGTGTAGAGTCCACCGGGGCTGTCACCGAGGATCACGTGTGCGCCGCGCGCCGTCAGCATGCGGGTCAGCGCGCAGACGACTGCGGGGTGGACCGTCGCAGCCTGCTCCGGCTTCATGGCGGAGACGAGGTTGAGCTTCAGCGCAACGCGCATGCCGGGCGTGACCCAGTCAAGACCGCCGGCCTGTCCGATGGCCTGCTCCAGCGCAGCGGAGACCTCCTGTTCTTCATAGCTCCGGCAGGCGGCGAGCGCCACATCATAGTTCATGCGCATATCCTCCGTTTCTGAAAATCGCTATCAGTTTATCATGGAACGGCGCAGTTTGCAACGCACATGGCGGGCAGTATTTACTTTTTGGTGAATATATGTTACAATATCATATCGAATTGGAAACTTTCTTTCCACCAGCCGGTCCGGTTGGGCGGAAAATGGAAGGAGACATCGTATGGAAGACCGCAATCAGACCCAGTTTCCGCAGAACGCGGCACAGACGCCGGAGCAGCCGGATTCTGTTGATGCCTTGCTGGAAGACGTCAAATCCCTGCTTGGGGAGTCCGATGAAATGATCGCGGAGCAGGAACCGGAAGAAGCCTCCGCACCGACAGAGGAGCCGATGACGGCGGACGACGTGCAGATCGACTACGGAAAGTTCTACGGAGAACCGGCCGGGCAGCCGCAGACGCCGCTGACGTATTATGAGCAGTCCAAGCCCGCCTACCAGCGTGCACGCCGCGCGGAATACGAACGCGTCCGCGAGCAGGAGCGCATGGCCAGAGCCGCGCGCCAGCAGGAGCTGGAGCGGAAGGACGAAGCGATCGCCCGGCAGAAGCGTCACGGAAAGCATCAGCCCAAGCCGCGCCGGAGCGCGGCGGAATACGCCGAATGGCTCTACAGTCAGGGCCTGAGCGACGAAGAGGAACATGCGCGCACCGAGCAGGAGATGAAGCTCGCGCAGCCGGAAAAAAAGCAGCGGAGGTCCAAAACGGAGAAGCCGCGCCGCCGCGGCCCGTGGCGGGTGATCCTTGTGCTGGTGCTGCTGCTTGCGATCGGCGCGGCGGCGTTCCACTTTATCCTTGCCCGGCAGCCGGAGGCGGGCACAGCGCTCTCCGCGCGGAAGCCGAATTGCGCAACGATCCTCGTCGCCGGTACGGATGAGGGCGGCTACCGCACCGACTCCATGATGCTCGTCAACGTCAACCGCGAGACGAAGGCCATCAGTCTGGTCTCCATTCCACGTGATACGCTGATCTACTGCGAATACTCCGTCCCGAAGATCAACTCCGCCTACGGCTGGGCCGGCGGCGGCGAGAGCGGCATGCAGGAGCTGCTGCTGCGGGTGTCGGAGATCATCGGCTTCGAGCCGGACGGCTACGTGGTCGTCGATCTGAATGTCTTCGAGCAGCTGGTCGATCTCATGGGCGGCATCACGTTTGAGGTGCCGGTCGATATGCACTATAATGATCCTACGCAGGGCCTGAGCATCGATCTGCAGGCCGGCAAGCAGCACCTGAACGGCGATCAGGCCATGCAGGTGGCGCGCTTCCGCTCCGGCTATGCGACGGCTGACCTTGGCCGCATCGAGGTGCAGCGGAATCTGGTCTCGGCTGCGCTGCGGCAGTGGGTCTCGCCCAAGGGACTGCTGCATCTGCCGAAGGCAGTAAAGCTGATCGAGGGATCGTCGAACACAAATCTGACCAGATCCAATCTTTTGTGGCTGGCCGAGAGCTTTCTGCTCTGCAGCCGCAGCAGCATCCAGACGGCGACACTGCCCGGAGCCGCAGCGAACTTCTCCAGCGGCTCGTACTATGTCCTCGACGCGTCCGGCGTTGCGGAGATGGTCAACGAATATCTGAACCCGTATGAGAAAGGAGTGCAGGCGGATCAGCTGTATATCCGCGCTGGCTGAAGAATATGTACGTCAATCCTGTAAAATTCGAAGGACGGCCGGAGGATATGACCGGCAGGCTCGAAAAGGAGCAGCGCTGCTATGCGCTGCTGGACAGCCTGCAGATCCCGTACAGCCGTGTTGACCACGACTTTGCCGATACCATTGAGGCCTGCGAGGCTGTCGAGCTGGTGCTGGGCGAGAAGATCTGCAAGAACCTGTTCCTCTGCAACCGGCAGAAAACACAGTTTTATCTTCTCATGCTGGAAGGGGAGAAGGTCTTCAAGACCAAGGATCTTTCCAAGCAGCTCGGCGTGGCGCGGCTGTCCTTTGCCGCGCCGGAGGATATGGAACGGTATCTGGACATCACGCCCGGCTCCGTTAGCGTGCTTGGCCTTATGAACGACATGGAGAACGCCGTGCAGCTTGTCATCGACCAGCCGATCGCGGAATCCGAACGGATCGGCTGCCACCCGTGCATCAACTCCTCCACGCTTTCTATTGCCACGCAGGACATCCTGACAAAATTCCTTCCGGCTGTCCATCACACGCCGATCATCGTATCGCTTCCCGACCCGGAATAACACAAGCCGTCTTCTCATAATTTGGGAAGACGGTTTTTCTTTGGCTGTGCTGCAGACCAGATGCTGTTACTCTTCTGAAACTGCTTTGAAATCCATTTGAAATCCTTTCCGATGCGATACAATTCAAGGTTTACATAAATTAATTAAGATTTCTTAAAAATTCGGGTTTCGCCGGGAAAACAGGGAAAAGTGCAGAAACCATCTATTGCGTTCTGGAAAGCACTGTGCTACGATATATATGGATAAAAGACAGTTCCGGCTCTATGAAGGAGGCCGGAGCTGCCAACCGGAGCGCACACGGCCTTCCGCGTGCGTCCTATGGGATACCGGCGCAACCCACCGCCGGAGAACGAATCAAGGAGGAAGATTTATGAAAAAACGTTTCTTGGCTCTGATCCTGTGCCTTGTCATGGTGATCGGACTTGTGCCGACGGTTTTTGCGGCTGCGGGGGACCTAATCACGGTTTACTTTGCTGCAAATCTCAGCATGAAACCCGACGAACTCACCGGCCTGTATGGACCGGTCGTGGAAAAGCAATTTGTGCAGGGCGCTGAATCCAAGACGGAGGATGCTATCCCTGTACCGAGCGGTAAGGCAGGTTATCATTTTGTCGGATGGTCCCGCGTCAATAAAGACAAAACTGCACTGTTCACGTTTGGCACCGATAAGTACCCGACTGAAGATACTCTGACGCTGTATGCAATCTGGGAGCTGGATTCTGTCGAGACCGATACCTTCACTGTTACCTATCGCACCCCGGATTCTGTATTCTCCACCTCGTCTCAGGTCAATAAGGGCGACAGAATCACCGTGCAGGGCTGCGACTGGCCTGCGCCGGAAGGTATGACCTTTGGCGGCTGGCAGGCGCAGGACGGCAAAACCTACAAGCAGGGTGACGTGATCTACAATGTACAGTCCGACTGGACATTTGTGGCTGTCTTCACGCAGAAGTCGGAATCAGCGCTGGTTCGCTTCCACGACTATGACAAGGACGGCGCATACACGCGGCTGACCGCAGCCGTCGACGCCAACATCAAGCTGTATCTGAACGGCGGCAGCTACCTTGGCACGGCTGACGTTATATACGGCGATGAGGCCTATGTCACTGTCACCGGCAACGAAAATGTTCAGACGATCGCGGACGCAGAAAAGTCCGGCGTGACGTTCGCGGGCTGGAAGCTGTCCGAGGAGGACGGCATGATCGCACTGACGGCCATGTGGAAGGATACGTCTGCGATTAAGTACAAGATCTATTTTGACGATTATGACGATGCCTGCAAGTATCTGGAGTTGGAGAAGGACAGCACATTCATTGTTGACCCGAACGGCGGCTCGGTCAAATTTGAAGGGGAGACCTTCAGCATCGTAAAGGCCTATACAGTCTCCAAGAATTATACGCTGGCAGACGCGGCGCGCGACGATTACCGGTTCCTCGGCTGGGATGTCACGAACTACGGCACGAAGACGATCTTTACCGCCATGTGGGCGAAAATCAGCTCCACAACGTATACCATCAAGTATTGGGATTACGATACCAATAAATACGCCTACGAGACGGTCACGTCCGGCGACAGCATCATCATCGATCCGAACGGCGGCAGCGTGAAGTGGTACGGCACGACGATCTCTTCCAAGAAGACGATCACCTCCATCCGCTCCGACCGAATCCTTGACGATGCCACCAGAACCGTCTATACCTTCTACGGCTGGGATCTGACCTACTCGGGCGGCAAGCCGGTCTTTACGGCCATGTGGTCGAAGCGCATCGACACTGTCCCGTATATGCTCAACGGTGTTGACCACTACGCGTACATCAAGGGCTATCCGAACGGCAAGTTCAAGCCCGATGCAACCATCACCCGTGCTGAGGTCGCCACGATCTTCTACCGCCTGCTGACGGATTCGACCCGCAAGGCCTATACCACCAGCTACAACACCTTCAAGGATGTTCCGGCGAACGCATGGTACAACACCGCTGTGTCCACCATGGCGAAGCTCGGCATCATCACCGGCGGCAGCGACGGCTATTTCCGCCCGAATGATCCCATTACAAGAGCAGAAATGGCGGCTATGATCGCCCGCTGCGACGGCGGCTATTACGGCAGCACGTACTCCGGCTTCACGGATACCTATGGCCACTGGGCATCCAGCTACATCGCAAGAGCCTATGAGCTCGGCTGGATCACCGGCTACGGCTCCACCTACGCGCCGGACCGCAACCTCTCCCGTGCAGAGTCTGTCGCGATCCTGAACCGCGTTCTGAACCGCGCACCGCAGTACACCTCTGATCTGCTGAAGAACATGACCACGTTCTCCGACGTCGGCACGAACGCATGGTACTATCTGGATGTTCAGGAAGCTGCCAACAGCCACACCTACACCAGAAGAACCAACGGCTACGAATCCTGGAATAAACTCACCACCGATCCCAGCTGGATGTAAGCAAATATCAAAAGAGGAGGGGCAGCTTAGCTGCCCCTCTCTTGTCTATAAAAATGTCCTCGCTCGTTGAGCGAGGACATTTTTATAAATTTACTTCTCCAGCTGTTTCTTTACAACCTGGACGATCCGCGCGATGGCGGCGCTCAGGACGGCGTTGACACAGAACTCTACGAGGAAATTGACGCCGATGAAGGCGACAAAAAGGAAATAAACGACGTTTGTGCCGCCTGCGTAGCTCTGCAGGACTGGCTTGAAGACGGTCAGCATGCCGATCGCGAAAACGCCGGTATTGACGATCGGGGCGATCAGCGCCGCGCAGATGCAGGAAAGCGTCTGCTTTTTCTGCAGTGCCTTTGCCACAAGACCGGCGCACAGGCCGCATAGAATGGCCTTGCCGACGCAGACGACAACGAGCCAGAACGGGCTTGCAATCCACAGCGTATATGTGAACTTGTCAGCACCGCTGATACCGGCAATCAGGCAGACAATGCCGAACACTGCGCCAAGTCCCGCGCCTGCGGCAGGCCCAAACAGAATTGCGCCGACGACGATCGGGACAAGCGTCAGGGAGATGGGAACTGGCCCAATCCGGATACCGCTTGCTACGGTCTGCAGCACAACGACCAGCGCAGCCAGCAAGGCCAGCGAAGTCAGACGAACGACGGATGCATGATTTTTGCTTTTCATAAGTTCCTCCTGCTGTCGCTCCGGGTATCCCGGATGCAACGCAAATATTTTACCACGGGCTTTGCCCGATGATAACAAAACAGATTACACAGATTACGGGATTTCCTCCTCGACCGGAGGATTGGGGACGGCGGTGCCGTCCTTCATGGCCTGCCACTGCTCGCGCGAAAGAAGAAGCTGCCGCGGCTTGGAGCCTTCAAACGGGCCGACGATGCCGCGCTCTTCCATCTCGTCCATGATGCGCGCCGCGCGTGCATAGCCGAGTTTCAGACGGCGCTGGAGCATGGAGACGGACGCCTGCCCAGTCTCCATAATGACGTCGACCGCCGCCGGGAGCATTTCGTCGCCGTCAGAGCTGTCTGTCTCTGCGGCTGCGCTGCTGCCGGAGCTGCCGGAACCGGATTTCCCGCTCTCTGCGGCTTTTTTATCGATCTCGGCCATGACGGTGTCGGAATAATCCGCTTCGCTGGACGATTTGATGAACGTGACGATGTCCTGCACCTCGCCGTCAGTGATGAAGCAGCCCTGCACACGCTTGGGCTTGCCCTGACCGAGCGGTGCGTAGAGCATATCGCCCTTGCCAACGAGCTTTTCTGCACCCATGGTGTCCAGAATGATGCGCGAATCCGTCGAAGATGCGACAGCGAACGCGATACGAGAGGGAATATTGGCCTTCATCAGGCCGGTAATGACTTTCACGGACGGACGCTGCGTGGCAATGACCAGATGGATACCGGATGCACGGCCCATCTGTGCAATGCGGCAGATCGATTCCTCGACCTCTTTTGCTGCGACCAGCATGAGGTCTGCCAGCTCATCGATCACGACAACGATCTGCGGCATCGGCTCGAGGTCGTCATCTGTGGACGCCTGGGCCTGCTTGTTGTACGATTCCAGATCGCGCACGCCGGCATCTGCCATCATGCGATAGCGGCGCATCATCTCTGTGACAGCCCACTGCAGGCTGCCTGCGGCCTTTTTGGGGTCTGTGACGACAGGGATGAGCAGGTGCGGGATACCGTTGTAAATGCCAAGCTCGACCATCTTCGGGTCGATCATGATGAGCCTGACCTCATCGGGCGTTGACCTGTACAGAAGCGAGATGATCAGGCTGTTCATGCAGACCGATTTACCGGAGCCGGTCGTACCGGCGATCAGCAGGTGCGGGAGCTTATTGATATCACAGATAATCCGGTTGCCGCCGATATCCTTACCGACAGCAAAAGCAACCTTTGATTTGTTTCTTGTAAACTCCGGCGAGTCGATAACATCGCGTGCAAAAACGGTCGAAACAATGCGATTCGGCACCTCAATGCCAACAACAGAGATTTTCTCCGGAATGGCCGCAATACGCACGCCGGAAGCACCGAGTGCAAGCGCAATATCGTCTGCGAGACTTGTTACTTTGGATAATTTAACACCGCGGTCAAGCTCCAGCTCATACCGCGTGACCGACGGACCGCGTGTGACATTGATGATATGTGCTTCAATGCCGAACGACTGCAGGGTATCGCTCAGCCGCTCAGCGTTCTGGCGCATTTCTTCCGTCCCGTCGTGTGTCTGGCCGCTCCCTGCTTTCAAGAGATCCAGCGGCGGGAACTGATACTCGGGCTTCTGCGGCTCCTGCTGGCCGATCTCCTGCGCGATCTGTGCGGCTTCAAGCTGCACGTCCTCTTTTTTGATCGTTTCGGGCTGCTCCGGGATCTGAAGCGGAGGCAGCTCTTTTTCGACAGGCTCCGGCTCGGGGTTTGAAACCGGCTTCGGCGCGTCATAGTGCTCGATAATGAGCGGCGGCATCTGCTTTGGGCGGGTCATGGGAATGACATTGACGGCCGGAGCCTCCGGGCTTTCCGGTTCCTCCGGTGCGGCCGCTGCAGGCTCTTCCGGCTGTTCCGGCTTTTCTGCGATCAGTGCGTCAAACTGCGATTTGTAATCCGTATGCACCGGTTCCTGCGGCGCTTCCTGCGCTGCGGGCGGTTCTTCGGCGGCAGGCTGCGGAGCAGCCTTTGCCTGTTTGCGGCTGTTTTCGACGAATACGTCAGGCCGCATAGGGGAAGAACGTTTCCCGGAGGGCTTTTTTTCTGCCTGCTCCGGCAGGGGAGGATCGTCGACCGGCAGGTCAAACTCCTGCATGCGGGAGGCGCGGCGCTGCTCGGCGCGCTGGGTATGCTCGATGTGTCGGGTAGCGACGGAATCAACGATCACCTGCGCGGTGTCCTTATGCTCGCGCTGCGGTTCGGCATATTCCGCGCGAGGCCTGTTTTTGATGGCGGTGACGATGCTGGCGACGGTCATATTGAGGCTCGTGATGAGGCTAAGCAGCATGCCGATGATGATGACGATGACTGCGCCGACACGGCTGATGAGCAGAGACAGAACGCTTGCCAGTCCGCCGGAGAGTACGCCGCCTGCCGTTCCGCCGATACCGCCGTCCCAGAGCGCCGTGATCAGGCTCCAGTCCCAGTCTGCCTCAAACTTTCCGCCGACCAGATGCACAAGGCTTCCGATCAGCGCAGCCGTCAGGAACGTACACGTGACACGGAGCGCGACCGGGCGGCCGTCGTGCAGGATGAGGATCAAAAAGCTCATCACGAAGGAGAACGGCAGAATGTAGAAGCCCGCGCCGATCAGCCCCTTGAACAGAGCGGTCAGCAGGTTCAGGATGGCCGCGTTGATGCGGAAGCAGCACAGGATGGTCAGCAGCGCCAGCACAAGACAGACGCACGCGCCGACCTCACGCCGGATGGGCGTGCGGCTCTGCTTTTGCGGCGTTTTTTTCCGGCTGCGGGAGCCGGTGGATTTTCTTTTGTTCGTGGTAGCCATGGAATCGATACACCTCACGAGATCAGGGACAGGATGATCGTCAGAAGCCCTGCGCCCCAGCAGTAATAGCAGAATCCGCCGAATTTTCCGCGCTGGACGATGCGGTTCAGCGCAAAGATGGCGAGATAGCCGAACACAAACGCGGCGGCCACGCCACAGAGATACATGGGTACCTCAGACCAGATAATGCCGGCCGAGATTGCCTTGACAAGGGAAAGAAGATTTGCACCCAGCACAGCGGGGATCGAGAGGAAGAAGGAGAAGCGGACGGCAAAGCTCCGATCCAGTCCGCGCAGCATCCCGACGGAGATCGTCGTCCCGGAGCGCGACAGACCCGGAACGACCGCGATCATCTGTGCAAGGCCGACGATCAGCGCGTCGGCAAGCGTCATGGCGCGCTCCGATTTGTTGCCGTGGCCGTAGCGGTCAGCCGCAAGCAGGAGAAAGCCCGTGGCGATCAGTGCGAAGCCGATAAAAAACGTGTCATAGAACAGGGGGTCCAGCAGATCGCTGAGGAAGGCCGCCGGGATCAGCGGAAGCGTCGCGATGATGAGAAACAGGATCAGGCGCCGTCTGGCCGGATCCGGCTTTTCCCGGCGATTCGGCTTTTTGAGGTGCAGCATCAGAAGCCCCTCGCGGCACAGCCCCTTCAGCTGTGTCCGGTAGGCCAGAATGACGGCCCCAAGCGTCCCCAAGTGCAGCAGTACGTCAAAGAGCATCTGGTTTTCCAAATCGCCGATGCGCAGAAAATTCTGCAGAATTGCCAGATGGCCTGAGCTGGAGATCGGCAGAAACTCTGCCAGGCCCTGTATGATACCAAGTAGAATGGCGGTCCAATAGGTCATACCATGCCTCCGTCCGGAAAGTCGCACCCGGCAGGCCGGATGCACATACATATTTATATTAGCACAAACCGAAGAATATTTCCACTGAACGTTCGAAAAAAAGCTCCGCGGGATTTTTCCCGCGGAGCAGGCTGGGTAAACTGAGCTTATTTGATGAAAAAACAGCTCAGATCGTCTCGACTTTGATGAGATTCGTGTTGCCGGAGGTGCCGTTCGGCGTGCCGCCGGTCATGACGACGCTGTCGCCCGGTGCCAGATGCATGGCCGCTTTTGCCGCCCGCAGCGCATTATAGAACAGCACGTCGGCAGACTGGAAGGTCTCCTCGCAGAGGATCGGCTGGACGCCCCACGAGAGCGCCAGACGGTACCAGACGCGTGCGTTGGCCGCCATACCTACGATATCGACCGGAACGCGGAACCGCGACACCATGCGGACCGTGACGCCGGACAGGGAGCTGACAACGATTGCTTTGGCTCCGATATCGCAGGCCATGCAGCACGTTGCGTGGGAGATGGCGTCGACCATGTTTTTGATCTGGAAATCCTCTTTCCGGAACAGATTCTCATACTCGATGTGCTTTTCCGTTTCCTCGACGATCTCAGACATGGTCTGGACAGTCTTGACCGGGTATTTGCCTGCGGCAGATTCACCGGAAAGCATGACAGCGCTCGTTCCGTCATAGACGGCATTGGCCACGTCGGAGATCTCAGCGCGGGTCGGGCGGGGATTATGGATCATGGATTCCAGCATTTCCGTTGCCGTGATCACGCGTTTGCCGAGCAGGCGGCATTTGGTGATCAGATATTTCTGAATTGCGGGCAGTTCGGCGAACGGGACCTCGACGCCGAGATCGCCGCGGCCGATCATGATGCCGGAACATGCTTCACAGATCTCCTCCACGTTGTCAATGCCGGTCCGATTTTCGATTTTTGCGATGATCTCAATGTCCTGCCCGCCGTTTGCGTCAAGGAAGTGCCGGACATCAAGCACGTCCTGCTTACGGGAAACAAAAGACGCCGCAACAAAGTCCACACCGTTGCGGATGCCGAACAGCAGGTCGGATTTGTCCTGCTCGCTGAGATAGCCCTGCTCAAGGACCTTATGCGGGAAGGACATGCTCTTGCAGTCGGACAACTCGCCGCCGACAACGACACGACAGTGGATCTCCGTTCCTTCAATGGATTCGACCTCAAAGATCACAAGACCGTTGTTGACCAGCACCGTATCGCCGACGGACAGATCCTTTGCAAGACCGGGATAGCTGACGCCGACGATGGTTTCGTCGCCCTCGACCTTGCGGGTGGTAAAGGTGAAGGAATCTCCGTCCTTCAGGACGATGCGCTTGTTTTTGAAGGTACGGATCCGGTATTCGGGGCCTTTGGTATCGAGCATGGTCGCGATCGGGAGATTCAGCTCCGCGCGGACCTTGCGGATCATGTCAAATTTCTGCTGATGCTCCTCATGCGTGCCGTGGGAGAAGTTCAGGCGCGCGACGTTCAGACCGGCACGGCACATTTCGGCGAAGACCTCCGGGGAGCTGCTTGCAGGGCCGATGGTACAGACAATTTTCGTTTTTCTCATACTGGATCCTTCCTTCCGAAAAATGGATATTGCAAAACAATGACTTAATATATCATAAATGAGATACGACGGCCAAAATAAAAAATTCCACCGTGCCGGGCAGGCATGGATGGAATCTGAACTGCGCACGTAATTCTGCACAGCAAAAAGGCAGAACCACATGGTTCTGCCGAAAGCTGCTGCATGCGCTCCGATACGAATAGGACGCCGAAAAGCGCCTATGACAGACTCCACCGCTCGTATCGGCTACATTCTAACATATCCGGATTCTGTTGTCAATCCACGCCAGACAGGGCGATGGCATTACTCACGAAAAGCTGCACAAATGCAGATAATCATGCGGTCAATGCTTTGCTATCTGTGAATAAATCCGGAAAACGTATCACTTTTCCCGCTTTTTCTGCCGGTCAATCTGCCGGTGCAAAAGACCCAGCGCATCCGAGAGGCTTCCAAGCCCGTCCATGAGACCCGAGCTGACGGCTTCCTCGCCATAGAGGACCGTCCCGACGTCGGTAGCGATCTCGTCCGTCGCCATCATATAGCGGAGGAACTCGTCCCGGGAAATGTGCGAGTTCCGCGTGACAAAGCTGACGATCTGGTTCTGGATCTGGTTAAAATACTGATATGTCTGCGGCGCGCCGACGACGAGCCCCGTCATGCGCACCGGATGCACCGTCATGCTGGCTGTGGGGACGATCAGACTTTTCTTCGCCGAGACCGCCAGCGGGATGCCGATGGAGTGTCCGCCGCCGAGGACGAGCGACACAGTCGGCTTTTTCATCCCCGCAATCAACTCTGCGATAGCAAGCCCTGCCTCGATATCGCCGCCCACGGTATTGAGAAGCAGCAGCAGGCCGTCGATTTCCTCGCTCTCCTCCACTGCGGCGAGCAGGGGAATGACGTGCTCATATTTGGTGGTTTTGACGGTCTCCGGTAGGACCTGATGCCCTTCAATCTGGCCGATGATGGTCAGGGTGTAAATCGTTCCGCGCGCCGTTCTGGTCGTGGCGGAGCCGAGATCGATCAGCCCCTGCCGCGCCTGTGCTTCCTTTTTCGTTTCACTCATTGTGTACACTCCTATTGCTGGCTGTAAGATATGCATAGTTTGAACGATTTTTCCGGAAACATACGCCGGACATTCTGCGCAGCTGCCATCTTGCGCGGAATGCAAAAATCCTGTATAATACGCGTGGAAACAAGGAGGGATCGTCATGACGAAGACAAACGTGATGCGCCTTCTCGACGCAGCAAAAATTCCTTACCGCGCGGCGGAGTATGCCTTTGACGAAAATGATCTGAACGGCATGCACGCAGCCGAAGGGATCGGCATGCCGCCGGAGCAGATCTTCAAGACGCTTGTCGCAAAGGGCGAGCGCCGCGGATTTATGGTCTTCTGCATTCCGGTCTGCTGTGAGCTGGATCTGAAAAAAGCGGCAAAGGCGGCGGGGGATAAGAAGATCGAGCTGCTGCACGTGAAAGATCTTCTCGGCACGACCGGCTATATCCGCGGCGGCTGCAGCCCCATCGGTATGAAGAAGCAGTTTCCGACGTATCTCGATGAAACGGCGCAGCTGTATGATGAGATCGGGATCTCTGCCGGCTGCCGCGGCTGTCAGGTTCTTCTGGACCCGGAACAGCTTGCTGATTATGTAAACGCATCGCTCTGCGATCTGACAGAATAACGAAAGGAGACTATCATGCATTTTACCTATCGGACAAAGGGCACCTGCTCGCAGGAGATCCTGTTTGACGTGGAGGACGGGAAGCTGCACAACATTGAATTTATCGGCGGCTGCAACGGCAATCTGCAGGGCATTTCCAAGCTGGTCGACGGCATGCCAATCGACGAGGTGATCGCGCGACTGGATGGGATCCACTGCGGAATGAAGCAGACCTCCTGTCCAGACCAGCTGGCCAACGCGCTCAAGCAGGCCAAGCAGAAGCTGGCGGAATCCAACTGACGCAAAAAGGCTCCGGTTCTCCGGAGCCTTTTTCTTATGCAATTATACGAGTCTGACGACGGGTTTAATGAGGTCTCCGGGCTTGTCCTTCATGAGCTGCAGTGCCTGCGGCAGACTGTCCCAGCCGTCAAAGACATGCGTGATGAGCGGCCTGATGTCCAGACGGCCATATGTCAGAAGCGCAGCAAGCCGCTCCATCTGCAGCCGTCCGCCCGGCATCAGTCCGCCGTTTATCTGTTTGTGCCCCATGCCGACGCCCCAGTCTGTGCGCGGAATGCGGACATAGTCGCCGCTGCCGAGATAATTGACATTGCCGATCCTGCCGCCGGGCTTCAGGGCGCGCACGACGGGGATAAACGTGTCGGTATCGCCGCCCGCGACGATGGCGCAGTCCACGCCTCTTCCGTGTGTCAGCTCCAGCACCTGCTCGTCGATCGGACCGTTTTTGTAGCTGATAAAATCGCTCGCGCCGTAGTTTCTTGCCGCTTCGACGCAGACCGGACGCGTACCCACGGCTAAAATTCTTGCCGCACCGCGGAGCGCTGCGCCCGCGACGGCCATCAGCCCGACCGGCCCGATACCGACGACGAGTACCGTATCGCCAAACCGCACATCCGCAAGCTCCGCGCCGTGGAAGCCGGTCGGTACCATGTCGGAGAGCATGCAGGCCTCCAATACGTCCATTCCGTCCGGCAGGTGCGCCAGATTGCCGTCTGCGTCGTTGACGTGGAAATACTCCGCGAACACACCGTCTTTGATATTGGAAAATTTCCATCCGGCCAGCATGCCGCCGGAGTGCATGGCGTAGCCCGCCTGCGCCTCCAGTGAGTTCCAATCCGGCGTGATGGCCGGGACGAGCACGCGGTCACCGGGACGGAAATCCCGTACCAGCGCGCCAACCTCCGTGACCTCTGCGCAGCACTCATGCCCGAGGATCAGATTCTTTCGCTCGCCGACCGCGCCTTCCCAGACGGTATGCACGTCGGACGTACACACAGCGGCGGCCAGCGGGCGGCAGATCGCGTCCATCGGCCCGCAGACCGGCTTCGGCTTTTCGATCCAGCCGACCTCACCGATCCGCAGCATTGCAAATCCCTTCATACGATCCCTGCTTTCCTGTAAAATCGGGATAGTATGTGCGTCTGTCACAAAAATTATGTCAACCGTATATTCCAACGTAGGTGAAATTCTGCTTTGCCTCCGGCGTGGGGATCTCCGTCTGGACAATGGTCATGTTTTCGGCTATCTTTTCCGTGACGTCCCAGTCTCCGCCCAGGAATACCACGCAGAGCTTTTCTGCGTCATAGAGCAGCAGAAAATGGTGTGTGACATCCGAACCGCGGTCCGTGTCATATGTTTCGATCCAGCAGGCGTACAGGTCGTTCAGCATGCCCTCCTTGACGATCGTCGGGTCGTTCCCAGGCACGAGAAGGTCGCAGCCCGCAACCTCGTTGGCAGACAGGCAGCTGAATGTGAAGCGTACCTGCGCCGTGCTGTCGGTGGAGTAAACGCAGTTTTTTGCCAGCTCGATCTGGGCGTCCGGGATGCCGTCCAGCTGCTCCGGGCTGCGCACGGCAATGACGTCATACAGATACGCGGTGTTGTCCGGGATCAGCGCGGTCGGTGTCCAGCCAAACTGCACGCCGCAGTAGGTGCCGGATGTGCGGCCCTCCGTGTCGACGCGGATGATCGCGTCTCTGGAAAAATCGTAGGAAAACGGCTCCAGCGTGCCGTCCGGCAAAATGGTTGCCCCATCGGCGTGATAGGCGGTTTTCTCGTTGGAAACGGATGTGTAATGCAGCACCTCCGCCGCACCGCACAGCACAGCGATGGCCGCGGCTGCAGCAATTATAATGCGGATCACGCGCCTGCGGCTGTGTGTTTTTGCATCCTGCCGCGCCAGAAGGAGCGTTTTGTTCATAATCCGTGTCTGCCGATCCTCCGGCAGCGTATCGACCGGCACGTCCGGCAGCTGCGATGTCTGAAAAATCGTATCAATGTGATTCATATGCAAACCCTCCCTTGCATAACTCGTTTTTGATGGTCTCGCGGCTGCGCACCAGCCGCATGCGTACTGCTGCTGGTGTAAGCCCCAAAGCTGCGGCGATCTCCGGCGCCGGTTGACATAAATCATAGAACCGACAGATGATCTCGCGGTCCAGCTCCGGCAGCTGCGCGACGGCGCTGCGGAGCTGCTGCGCCTGTTCCTTTTTCGCGGCTTCTTCGAGAAGAAAGTCTTCGCTTCCGGCTGTTTCCTCGTCCAGCGACACCTCCATGCGCGCTTTCCGCAGCCGGTCGACGGTTTTATTTCGGGCCACGCTCCCAAGCCACGCGCGAAGATGTCCGGCCTTCACCGTCCGGCAGGACTGCCAGAGCGCGAAGAAGACGGTCGACGTCAGCTCGTCCTCGTCTTCCGGCGTGAGCAGGCCGCGGCTGCGATTGTGGACAACGGTCACGACATAGGCGCTGTACTGCGCGATTACCGCTGCCAGTGCCTGCTCGTCCTTGCGGCGCAGCCGGGAAAGCAGTTGATGTTCCTCCATGCGGGTTCCTCCAAGCTTTTGTATTGTCAGCTGACACCTATATAGTCGGCAGACAGGGGAGAAGTGTAACAAAAAGCCCGGCGCATTCAATGCGCCGGGTCTGCTGATTCATTTTTTGACGCCATAGGTCTGCACTTCTGCGATGAGCCGGTCAAGAAGTCCGGGATCGACCGGATGCCAGACCTGAAATCCGCGGCTGTTCGGCCCGGCTACGACCACCTGTGAGCCCGAGAAGGTCAGACTGCAGCATTCATCCTCAACCGATCCCCACGCGAACATCAGATTGACAGTCCGGCTGTCATAGTCTTTATCGCTGCCAACGGAAGTCAGGCCGCCCGGCAGAAGATTTCTGAGATCCTGCCGGTAAGATCCGGAACTTAAAACGGACGAAACCGCTTCATATGCTGTGCTTCCGGCGGAACAGTACGGTAGGTCCCAGATGTCAAACGAAGGACTGCCGTTTTCAAACTTGGCAGCAGTGACGACGGCGGCCATGTTCAGCTCTGGATGATCCGCCGGGATCCCGGTCATTTCCGCAAAGGAATGCGGCCAGAGCAGCCAAACGGCGAAACATAAAACGATGATCGCGAGGGTCAGAAGGATGCATTTCTTTCTCCCGGCCTGCATAAGCGTGTCCTCCATTTCTTTTGAATGAAGCAATTATAGCAGAATCCGGGAAAACTGTCCAGCTTCTCAGAAGAACAGCAGCTTTTCCCTGCGGAAGGAGAGGGAAATGCTCTGCCCGGCTGCGGCCATAGTGGAAGCGGGGCACTCCGCGCGCAGGATCGGAGCGTCTGCGTCTGCGCTTTCCAGCCGCAGGAGCAGGATCTCGTGTCCGGCATCGGGAATGACGCGCAGAACGGAAAATTGGTAGTCCGTGCCGTCAAAATCCAGCGCGGACTGCGGGACGGCGAGCGTCGCCGCACTGCGGTTATCCGTGAAGGGCGGCAGGTTCCAGCCTCTGACGCAGCCCTCCTGTCTGACGCGGACGCAGGTGTTCCGCCGCTCGAGCATATTGACCGCCAGCAGCACGATCGCCGAGATAGCAATGTTGATCAGCACCCACTTGAACGCTTCTGCATCCTGATCGGTACGCCAGAGCTGGTAGACCGTGGTGGAGATCGTCGCGGTCTTTCCGGGCGTGTAGCCCGCGATCATGCTGGTCGCGCCGTATTCGCCGAGCGCGCGGGCAAAGGCAAGGACCGTCCCAGCCAGAATACCCTGCCGGCAGTACGGCATGCGGACGTGCCAGAAGATATAGGCGTTCGAAAGGCCGGGCGTTTTGCCGGCGTAGCTGAGCGTCTCGTCGAATGATTCAAACGCGCCGCGCACGGTCCGGTACATCAGCGGGAAAATGACCACGATGGTCGCGAAAATGGCCGACCACCACGTCATGACCATCTTGAAGCCGAACACACGCAGGACCCACGCGCCGATGACGCGCTTCGGGCCAAGCACGCGCAGCAGCAGATAGCCGACGACCGTCGGCGGCAGGACAAGCGATAGCGTCAGAATAACGTCCAGAATGCCTTTGAGGATCTGCGGCAGCTTTGCGATATAATAGGCGGCAAAGATCCCCACGAAGAAGATCACGAAGGTCGAGATCGCGGCGATGCGCAGGGAATAGAGAAGGGGATACCATTCCATTACGTCCTCCCGGAAAATAAGATACCTCTTTTTATATCGTACTACATTCCCGCACAAAAGGGAAGCGTCTTGAGACCATCAAAAATTGCGCAAAGCGTCGCATCGTACCGAAAAGACTTTTTCGGCGCGCTGCGCTTTATCGGCAAAACATCCAAAAACCTTCCACAAAAAACAACGCAATCAGGCATTCAAAACAGGGATTTGTCGTTGACATCCCGCATATGATGCGCTACAATAAAGTAAATTCAATACAAATCAACATAATCCCATTTTCACGAGCGTGAGACGCGAAGCAATTTGCAGAAAGGAATGGAACTATGAAAACGAAAGCTGTCCGCATTCATGGCAAGATGGATCTGCGCCTGGAGGAGATTGAGCTGCCGCAGGTCGGCCCCGATGACGTACAGGTCAAGATCATCTCGGATTCGATCTGTATGTCGACCTACAAGGCCGCTGTGGAGGGAGAAGAGCACAAGCGCGTTCCCGATGACGTAGCGGAGCATCCGACCATTGTCGGCCATGAGTTCTGCGGCGTGATCACCGAGGTCGGTGAAAACTGGAAGAGCAAATACCATCCCGGTCAGGGCTTTGCCATTCAGCCGGCCCACTTCTACAAAGGCTCCCTGATGGCGCCCGGCTATTCCTATCCGTATTGCGGCGGCGACAGCCAGTATTCCAATATTCCCATTGAGACCCTGCTGACCGACAATCTGCTGCCGTATAATTCCGACACCTATTTCTATGGCTCTCTGGCTGAGCCGATGAGCTGCATCATCGGCACGTTCCACGCCATGTACCATACGAAGCCCGGCTCCTATGAGCATTCCATGGGCATCGTCGAGGGCGGCAAGATGGCCATGCTGGCCTCCGTCGGCCCGATGGGCCTCGGCGCGATCGACTATGCCTTGCACTGCGACCGCCGCCCGAGCCTGCTGGTCGTGACCGATATCGACGACGCCAGACTGGCAAGAGCTGAGAGCATCTACACGGTCGAGCACGCGAAGGAGCAGGGCGTGGATCTGCATTATGTTAACACCGCAAAGCCCGGCTGCGATACCAATTATCTGCGTGAGCTGTCCGGCGGCACCGGCTATGACGACGTCATCTGCTTTGCACCGGTCCGTCCCGTGGTCGAGCAGGCCAGCGATATCCTCGGCGCCGACGGCTGCCTGAACTTCTTCGCCGGCCCGACCAACACGCAGTTCAAGGCCGAATTTAACTGGTACAATGTCCATTATCTGTCCACGCACGTCGTCGGCACTTCCGGCGGCAACACGAGCGACATGAAGGAAGCCATCGAGATGATGACCTCCGGCAGGATCAATCCCGCTGCGATGGTCACGCATATCGGCGGCTTGAACGCCGTCGTCGACACGGTTCTGAACCTGCCGAAGATCCCCGGCGGCAAAAAGCTGATTTACACGCAGATCGAACTTCCGCTGACCGCCATCACCGACTTTGCCAAGCTCGGCGAGACCGACCCGCTGTTTGCAAAGCTGGCAGAGATCACCAGCCGCCACAACGGCCTGTGGAGCGCGGAAGCCGAAAAGTACCTGCTTGCAAATAAATAATGAAGAAATAGGAGTGAAACAAGTTATGGCAGAAGGCGTATTGATGCCCAAAGCTGGCATTACGGTCGAATCTTGCATCATCGGCGAATGGAAGAAAAACGTCGGTGACGCGGTCAATGTCGGCGATATCCTCTTTACCTATGAGACGGATAAGGCTGAATTTGAATGTGAATCCACCGCAGCAGGCACGCTGCTGGAAAAGTTTTATGAGGACGGCGACGAGGTCCCGTGCCTGGTCAATGTCTGCGCCGTCGGCACGCCCGGTGAGGACGTTTCCGCGCTGAAGAACGCGCCCGCCGCAGCAGAAGCGCCTGCAGCTCCCGCAGCTGAGGCTCCGAAGGCCGCAGCGCCCGCTGCAGCCGCTGCACCGGCCGGTCCGTGCGCGCAGGCTGTCATCATGCCGAAGGAAGGCATCACGGTCGAGTCCTGCATCATCGGCGAGTGGAAGAAGAATGTCGGCGATGCAGTCAATGTCGGTGATATCCTCTTCACCTACGAGACGGACAAGGCCGAGTTTGAATGCGAATCCACCGCAGCCGGTACGCTGCTTGCCAAGTTCTACGAGGACGGCGACGAGGTCCCGTGCCTGTCCAATGTCTGCGCCGTCGGCAATCCCGGCGATGCGTATGAGTTCCTGAAGCCCGGCGCAGAGGTCCCGGCTCCTGCCGCAGCACCTGCAGCGGAAGAAGCGGCTCCCGCAGCTGCACCTGCCGCACCGGCTGCCGCTGCGGCGTTCAAGGCAATCTCTCCGCGCGCCATGGCCAAGGCTGTCGCCAACAACGTCAATCCGGCACTTGCAACCGGCACCGGCCCCAACGGCCGCATCATCGAGCGCGATATCGACAAGCTGATCGCGTCCGGCACGGCCTGCGCATATGCCGCTGCATCCGCAGTTCCGGCCGCCGAGTTTGAAGACGTCAAGTGGGGTCCCGTGCGCAAGGCGACGGCCAAGTCCATGACCAAGAGCCTCAGCACCATGGCGCAGCTGACGCAGCAGTATTCCTTCGACGCGACCCAGATCCAGGCCTACCGCGCCATGCTCAAGCCGCTGGACGCGCCCATGGGCAAGGTCAGCCTCAACGACATGGTCATGTTCGCTGTGGCCAAGACCATCAAGTCTTGCCCGGATCTGAACGCCAACGTCCTCGAAGAGAACGTCGTCCGTCACTTCAATACCGTCAACCTCGGCTTTGCCTGCGATACGCCGCGCGGCCTGATCGTCCCGACGATCTTTAACGCCGACCAGATGACGCTCCTTGAGCTGTCGATGGAAGCCAAGCGCCTTGCCGCAGAAGCCAGAGACGGCAAGCTCAGCCCCGATTACATGACCGGCGCGACCTTTACGATCTCGAATATCGGCTCGTTCGGCTGCGAAGCCTTTACGCCCGTCATCAATCCGCCGCAGACCGGCATCCTCGGCGTCTGCAATATCCAGACGAAGATCAAGTCCGCCAAGGACGGCGTCATCGAGACGTATCCGGCCATGGGCCTGTCGCTGACCTTCGATCACAGAGTCATCGACGGAGCGCCCGCCGCGCGGTACATGAGCGAGCTTTGCAAGAGCCTTGAAAACTTCATGACTCTGCTTGCCAAGTAAGAGAAAGGAAGGACACAATTATGCCGAAATGCCTGAATATTGATCCCGTAGCTGTCCGCCAGCCCGGTTATATCCATTTTGAAGACATCCCTGTCTGCCAGTATAATAAGACCATCAAGCAGGAGCTGGAAGAGGGCAATTATACCAAGGAAGACCTCATCCGCATCTACCGCGACATGGCCATCTGCCGTGAGTTTGAGCATATGCTCACTCTCATCAAGACGCAGGCCAACTACAACGGCGTCGAGACGACCTATCCCGGCCCGGCGCACCTGTCCCTCGGTCAGGAAGCGTCCTGTGTCGGCGAAGCGTACCTTCTGACGAAGGACGATATCACCTTCGGTTCCCACAGAAGCCACTCCGAGATCCTCTCCAAGGGCCTCAGCTGCATCAATAAGCTCTCCGATGAAGAACTTATGTCCACCATGGAAAGCTTCCTCGGCGGCAAGACACTGGCTGCTGTCCGCAAGTTCGCCGATACCAGCGACGTCAAGGAGCTGGCCATCCGCTTCCTGCTCTATGGCACCGTCGCCGAGATCTTCGCCCGTGAAAACGGCTTCCATCACGGCATGGGCGGTTCCATGCACGCGTTCTTCCTGCCGTTCGGCATCTACCCCAATAACGCCATCGTCGGCGGCTCTGCACCGATCGCAACAGGCGCTGCACTCTACCAGAAGAACAACGACAAGAAGGGCGTCGTCGTCTGCAACATCGGCGATGCGTCCCTCGGCTGCGGCCCGGTCTTTGAAGCGCTGAACTTCTCCGCTATGGATCAGTTCAAGACGCTCTGGGAGGAAGGCCGCAAGGGCGGACTGCCCATCATCTTCAACGTCTTTGATAACTTCTACGGCATGGGCGGTCAGACCATGGGCGAGACCATGGCCTACAACATGCCCGCCCGTCTGGGCGCAGGCATCACGCCGAGCCAGATGCATGCAGAGCGTGTCGACGGCTGGAACCCGCTGGCTGTCATCGACGCGTACAAGCGCAAGCTCGAGCTGATCCGCAATAATGAGGGCCCGGTCATGCTGGACGTTGTGACCTACCGTCTGGTCGGTCACTCCACCTCTGACCAGAACGCGTACCGCAGCAAGGAAGAGATCGAAGCATGGCGCAGCCACGACCCGATCGTCAAGTTCCGTGAGGCGCTTGTTGAAGCCGGTGTCGAGTCTGACGAGTTCTTTGCAAAGCTCCTGCAGGATACGGCCGACCGCATGACGATGATCTGCCGTGCCGCTGACGACAAGGATATCTCTCCGTACGCCGACTTTGACAAGAACCCGGATTATCTGGCGAACCTCATGTTCTCCAACCAGACGGTCCGCTCCATGGGCGCGCCCGACCAGAAGCTGAATGTCACCGGCCCGAAGGAGAGCTGCAAGCGCTACGCAGACCTTGCCAAGAAGGAGCATTATGCGTTCGACAAGGACGGCAACAAGTTCTCCGACATGAAGGTCTACAACATCCGCGACGCCATCTTTGAGCCGCTCATCAACAAGTATTATGAAGACCCGACGCTCGTCGCCTATGGCGAAGACGTGCGTGACTGGGGCGGCGCATACGCCGTTTACCGCGGCCTGATGGACGTCATCCCTCACTCCAGACTGTTCAACTCTCCGATCTCTGAAGCTGCCATCGTCGGCACCGCCGTCGGCTACTGCATGTGCGGCGGCCGCGCAGTCGTCGAGCTGATGTACTGCGACTTCCTTGGCCGTGCAGGCGACGAGGTCTTCAACCAGATGTCCAAGTGGCAGGCCATGTCCGCCGGTATCCTGAAGATGCCGATGATCCTGCGTATGTCCGTCGGCGCGAAGTACGGTGCGCAGCATTCTCAGGACTGGGTCGCGATCGTGTCCCATATCCCCGGCCTGAAGGTCTTCTTCCCGGCCACGCCGTATGAGGCCAAGGGCATCATGCAGGCAGCTCTGAACGGCACCGACCCCTGCGTCATCTTCGAGTCCCAGCGTATCTACGGCAAGGGCGAAGAGTTCCACGAGGGCGGCGTCCCGGCAGAGGAGTACGAATGGCCCGTCGGCGCGGTCAACAAGGTTCGCGACGGCAAGGATCTGACCATCCTCACCATCGGCGCGACGCTGTATCGCGCAATGGACGCGGCCAAGACGCTCTCCGAGAAATACGGCGTCGAAGCGGACGTCATCAACATGCCGTCGCTTGTCCCGCTGGATTACACCGATCTGATCGCCTCCGTCAAGAAGACCGGCCGTGTGCTGCTGGCTTCCGACGCCTGCGCAAGAGGCACGTTCCTCAACGAGATCGCGGAGAACCTGTCCACGATGTGCTTCGACTATCTGGATGCGCCTCCCGTCGTCATCGGCGCGCGCAACTGGATCACCCCGCCGCACGAGTTCGACAAATATTTCTTCCCGTACGCTGAGTGGATCGTTGACGCTGTCAACGCCCGCCTGATCCCGCTGGATGGCTACACCTCCACCACGACGCCGGATGACGCAGAGATCATCCGCCGCTGCAAGATGGGCGTCTGAGTTCCCATTCGTTCCATACAAAACCCCTCCGACCGCACCGGCCGGAGGGGTTTTGTCTCCAAATACGGTTATTCCAGATTTGCGTGCCGGGCAAACATCTGCTCGGCGGTGATCTGCGTTTTTTCCATCAGGATCAGAATGATATAGTCCAGACAGATCAGCAGCGACTGCTCAAACAGGCTCCCCATCGGCTGAACAGAGCGGAAGCCAGTATCGATGTCTGATTTGGAGGTCGGCGCGTGGATCACCACGGCCGGCTCGGACAGCGCGCCGATGGTGGAGGCCGGGTAAATGGTGACGGAAGCCACCGCCGCACCGAGTTGCTTCGCCTTTTTTGCCATGCCGGCGAGCGAAGCCGTCTCGCCGGAGCCGCTGGCGATCAGCAGAAGATCACCGGCAGCAATACCGGGCGTCACGACCTCGCCGACCATGTAGGCCTGCAGGCCCATGTGCATGAGCCGCATGACGAAACAGCGCGCCATCATGCCGCTTCGTCCCGCACCGGCTACAAAAACGCGCTTTGCTTTCAGAATCGCCTCTGCCAGCTGCTCCATCTGGGCAGGGGAGATGGCGGTCAGGGTGCGGCTCAGCTCACCGCTGACAGCGGAAATCGTGGGGATCATGCTGTCACGCTCCTTTCTGCCTCTCGGATCGCGGACTTGAAGAAAGCCGCGGCTTCTGCGTAGCTGTCCGCGCCTGTAATGCCTTCGCCGACGATGATAACATCCGGGTGGATGGATGCGAATTTCTCGACGGAGCTTCGATTGATGCCGCCCGCGAGCGCAAGCTTTGCACGGTTAACATAATTTTCAAGCAGTGCAAACGACTTCGCGGCGTCCGGGTTCAGGCGCTGCAGATCCTTGCTGGTGTGCAGGCAGATATAATCCGCGCCCATCGCGTCGACCTGTGCCAGCCGCGCCGGGAGCTCCGGCACTGCCAGCATATCCACCATGACCGCGCGTCCATACGCTCTGGACGCGGCGACTGCACCGGTGATCGTCGCATCGTCCGCAACGCCCAGAACCGTCACAATGTCGGCTCCATGCCGGAACGCGGAGGCTGCCTCATAATACCCGGCGTCTGCAATTTTCAGGTCGGCAAGGATCATTTTCTCCGAGAAAGCTGCCTTCAGTTCCCGCACGGCCGAAAGGCCGTATTCCAGCACGAACGGCGTGCCGACCTCAACGATATCCAGACTGTCTCCGGCCTCGGAAACCAGCTTTTTTGCCAGCGTCACATCAAAAACAGTCAGCTCCGGGACAGACGGTTCCGGCTTACTGACCGAAGCCTTGTGGTTATAGTCCAATGCAGCCTGCAATTGCATCCTGTGTGTCCTCCTTCATCTGCATATTGTATTTGCGATTTTATTGCGATTCATTTGCGAATCCGACTTATCAGATTTTATCCGCTTTGTCAATCCCGAAAACAGAATTTGCAGAAAATCCATGGTTCTATCGAGAGAAACGCTTACAGACACGCGGATTTGCTGCTATGATCATAAATAGAATACCAACATTTGATTTTGTGAATTTGATTGCGAAACCGGGGGGGATCACAAATGACCGCAGAGGAACGAAGACAGGAGATCCTGAATGCCATCCGTGCAGAGGGGAGTGTCCGCGCAAGCGAGCTGGCCGAGCGGCTGCATGTCACGACGGAGACCATCCGCAAGGGTCTGATCTTCCTGAGTGATCAGCACCTGCTGCGAAAGGGGCATGGCGTTGCGCAGGCCATCAATGAATTTACCGAGCGTTCGCTCGATATCCGCTCGCAGGAGCATGCGCAGGCCAAGCAGGCCATTGCCGGCTGCGCCGTCAGGAAGATCCCGGACGGTTCGGTCGTATTTGTGGACGCGGGGTCCACTATGCTGGCCCTTGCGCGGCAGCTGCAGCAGCGCAGCGGGCTGGCCGTCACCACCAACAATCTTTCCGTGATCCCGGCGCTGCTGGCCAGTGAGAACGCCGTCTATTTCCTCGGCGGCGAGGTCAGCGCAGTCACGCAGTCGACCGGCGGGATCTGGGCCTCCAATGCGCTGCAGTCCATCAAGATCGACATCGCGTTTCTCGGCAGCAGCGGCTTTCAGTCGCATACCGGCCCCTGCACAAAGCTGTTTTCCGACGCGCAGCTGAAGCGCGAGGTGATCGGCAGCGCCAACAGAACGATCGTGCTGGCGGATCACTCCAAATTCTCAACGAACGCCATCATGCAGTACCTGTCTTTCTAGTGTATAACATTCATATTTTATCGATTTCCAGCCTTGCTTTCAATCCGCAAAACGCAAAGGAATCCGCCCCGCAGCGGGACGGATTCCACATAGAATGACCGAATACGGACAAAACCCGCGCATGATCACTTATGATCATGCGCGGGTTTTCCGTATCAGGCTGTTTTTCCGCAGCGCTTTTTTGCAGGAAACTGCATAAAAAACCGCCACAACGGGAGCAGATACAGATAGAAGCTCGTCAGAAGCGACAGCATCGGTGCGCCGACGGTTGCCAGCGGCACCGCGCCTGCGATCGACCACGGGACCAGCGGCGCAAGCACGACTGCCGTATCCTCCAGATCCGACGCCATCTGCACCGGGTCATGCTCCACATCCTGACAGAGTTCGCAGGTCAGCATGATCGTCAGCGTCTGATTGCAGGCGATGAGCGCGGACAAAGAAGCGGTGAGCAGGATGCAGCCGAACGGCGTGACCTTCCGGCTCAATGCTGACAGCGACGACCGGACGCCGTTCAGAAGCCCCGTTCCGTTGAACATGCCGGAATAGCAGGAGGAAATGCAGACGATCAGAATGACGCGCGCCATGGAGACGATCCCACCGCCGGAAAGAAGGGTGGCAACCTCAGCATTTTCCGGATGATAGCCCATAACAGCCATCTCAAGCAGCGCAGCCGGAGACATGTTCTGCAGGACGATTGCGAGGACAACGGCACAAAGGATGCTGACGCTCATCGTGATCCTGACATTGATCCTGCACAATGACAGTACAATGATAACGATCGCCGGGATTAGAACCGCGGGATGCAGCACAAAATTAGAGGAAAACAGCGTCTGCATCCCGGAACCATCCGCCTGCATGTCGAATCCCCGTCCAAGAAGCGCATAGATTCCGCACGTGAGCAGAAAGGGAACGACTGAGGTTTTGATCATGACTGCGATGTTATGAAACAGATCTGTCTTTGTCAGCGTGCTGACCAGCAGCGCACTGGTCGACATCGGGGAGCAGCGGTCGCCAAAGTAGGAGCCGGCCAGCACTGCGCCGCCGATATACACGCTCGGGATGCCCATGCTGCCTGCCATGGTCGCGCAGATCACGCCCATCGTGGCCGCAGCTCCGAACGCCGTGCCGGTCAGACAGGAGACGAGGCAGCAGAGGAGAAACGTAACAAGGATCATGCTGTGCGGGCTCAGAACCTTCGTTGCGTAAGAAACGATATAAGCGATCGTCCCGTCGGCGCGCCAGACTGCCGTGATCACCCCGATCAGCACAAACGTGACCAGAATGTTCCCGACCGTCCGGATCCCGGACCATACGAACCGCAGCATCTGCCGCACGGAATGGCGTCTCCACAGTCCATAGCCGAAAAACAGGAAAAACCCGAACACAAGTGCGATCAGGACGGACAAATTCAGCCCGACACAGAGAAATAATGACGCGGCAAATGCCGCACGGACAAGAAGTTCCGTCATTGATACCGGTCTCCGCTTCATTTTTTCTACATCATAGCGCGCCGGATAACAACTTGCAAACTGATAGTTTTCTGTATATAATACAGCAAAAATACTGTATTACTTTTGGAGGCTTTTATGAATCTTCTGCCGATGCGCTATTTTATTACGATTGCGGAGCAGCGCAGCATCTCGCGCGCTGCAGCCGAGCTGCATGTCACACAGCAGACACTGAGCGCGCACATCGCCGCCATAGAGCAGGAGCTGTCCTGCTGTCTGTTTCAGCGGCGGCCCAGCTTCCGGCTGACCTATGCCGGAGAGGTTTTTCTGCGCTATTGCAGGCAGTTTGATACGCTGATGAATGCCATGCAGGAGGAATTTTCCGATATTTCAGCCAGACGCAGCGGCGTTCTGCGCATCGGTATCACGCAGACGCGCGGGAAGATCCTCATGCCTGGCGTCATCCGCGAATACCGCGCGCGCTGCCCGGATATGCAGGTCGAAATCAAAGAAGGCAGCAACGAAGAACTGATCTCGATGCTGCTGGCCGATGAGATCGATCTGATGATCGGCAGCATTGCGCCGGACACACCCGAGTTTATCGCGCAGCCGCTCTTTGAGGAAACGCTCTGCATCTTCTATTCGCCGCAGCTCCTGCGGGAAGACGATCATGCGGAAAAGCAGCAGTTGGCCGACTTTGCAGCCTATCCGTTTCTCCTGTGCGAAGAGGCCGATATTCTGGGCCGCTGGGCAAAGCTGCTGCTGGAGAGCGCGCATATCGTCCCGCGGATCGCGTCCAGATCGCGCAATATCGAAACGCTTCTGAGACTGTGCGTGGCCGGCTGCGGCGTGTGTATCTGCACGGATTATTTTGCAGACAACGTCCTTTCTGCGGACGAGCGCGGCAGTCTCTGTATCGTGCCGACCGGGAAAAGCTATCCGATCAGCGTGATCCGCAAGGACAGGCCATATGTCAGCCAGACGATCACGGCGTTTACGGATGTTCTGCGCAGGCACTTATGACATGCTTACCGCAGACTGTTTAGCGTGTATGGCGCGGCAGGGAACTGGTGGCGGGTGTTTTCCTGTATGATAAGCTTTGCGTTCAGATCTGCCCGGCGAGCCTCGGCAGAGAGCTGCTCCGCCATGGGGCGGCAGTCTTCGTCCTCGGAGCCGCAGAGGATCCGAATCGCAATGTCTTTTTGCCGGAGCGCCTGAAGAAGGATGTCTGCATGCTCCTGCAGGACCGGAAGCCACGGGCTTTGCAGGATCAGCATGTCGCAGCGCACAGGGGTGAACGCGACTGCGCGCAGAAGCGCGTCACAGCCGGCAGAAAATCCGCCGCATACAATGCGCTGATACCCCTCATTTTGAACTTTTTCGATCGCATTCACCACAGGTACATAGGAGACCATGTCATAGCTCCACCGATACGTCCCGTATCCGTCCGGCTCTGCGCTCTGGATGGTCTCCAGCTGCCACCGGTCATTTCCGAGCAGTATCGGCGACCAATCCTCCCGCGCCGTCTGCCCGTTCTGCGTGTTTCCGTGGACGGCCAGAAACAGACGCTCAGCGGTCTTGCGTTCCCATGAAAACTGCGCCTCTGCCTGAGAGACCGCGTCTGCATAACGCATATCGGAACATGCTTTCAGGGACCAAAACTCCGCATTGCCGTTCAGCTGTGCAAGGTCGTCGTCCTCCAGCACCTCCGGGCGGTACCACCAGCCGCGATCCGCGATCGCCGTCCGCAGCCATCCCAGCGCCGCCTCCGGCCGCTCCGCGCCGCCCACCAGACAGGCGAGGAAATACAGCGTCTGCGGCCCATAGGCTTCCGGCGCCTGTTCATAAGCGTCCAGCAAAAACCGGTATGCTTCCGCGTATCCGTTCTCAGCGATGGACAAGGTCTTTTCCAGAATGTCGTTTTCTTTTTTCAATTCCAAATGTGTATCCTCTTTTCAAAACGATATATAACATTCGATGTATAACGATTATACTACAAAATACGCTTCATGTCTACTATACTTTGAACCGAGGATTAGTAAAAGAGACGGCCGAACATAGATTCTGCAGTACATAAACCCTTGGCTCTCCCTCTGGGAGAGCTGTCGCCGAAGGCGGCTGAGAGGGCACTTCGCTCTTCTGTTTACCCTCTCCGTCTTCGCTTCGCTCAGCCAGCTCTCCCAATGGGAGCGGCAAGGGATGTTTACTTTATGCAGCCGCCTGTGCGGCGGAGAATTTGCGGTACTGCTTCTGATTGCTGCGGAAAAAGCCGCGGATGGTCAACAGGATCGTGAGAACAGGAGAGTATGTGACGGCGGAAAACTCCAAGAGCAGAATCATGACTCAATTCTGGAACCAGCTCCACACGTGCCAGAACTGGACGCTTCCGGTGGACAGTGCGCAGGCCACGTAGCCAAGCACAAAGCAAACCGCAAACAGGAGCAGGGAGACCAGCGCTGCCGTGCGCAGCTGCCGCTTCGCCTTCGGCGTAAACTGCGGCACGATCGGAAGACCGGGCAAGGAAGCACCGCCGCGGCTTTGCGCCAGCGCGTTCTGGTGAAACCGGCCATAGGAGTGGAAGATCTGACGGCAGAATGCAAAGTACCAGATGCAGCCGATGACGGACAGCACGCACAGCGCCAGCAGGCTGAGGCCAAGGATCGCGCCGCACCAATACGGAATCGAAGGCAGCATGACAAACGGAAGCTTTCCGAGATTTCCAACCAGACACACACCGATCACGCCGAAGCTCACCACACATGCCGCCAGCACGACGCCGAAGGAGAGCAGCAGCACCGAGAAGATCCCGAAAAACAGATCAGCCCAGACAAGCCACAGCCACGTCAGCACGGACGAATGCTTTGCGCCTGCCTGCGGCGCGGATTCAAACTGTGCGGCAAGCTCTTCCGGGTTTCCCAGCTTTGCAGCGATCTCTTCTTCGGAGTATCCGTCAACCAGCTTGAATGCGAAATGCTGTTCGTATTCCTCTACGATATCGGCGCTGTCGGCGACGTTTCTCTTATGCAGCTCATTTGTGAGCCGCGTCATAAATTCATGCTTTGTCATTGCTCTCGTCCTCCAATAACGTTCTGACAGCCTGTGCGAAGTTCAGATATTCCACACGGTCGTTCCGGTATGTTTCCCGGCCAAGCTCCGTGAGCCTGTAATACTTGCGCGGTGGACCGCCGCTTTCCTCCTGCAGGTAGGTGGTCAGCAATCCGTCCGATTTCAGCTTCCGCAGGATCGGGTAGACCGTACCGTCCGCAATGTCAATGTGCTGCGAGAGAAAATCGGAGATCTCATATCCATAGCAGTCGCGCCTGTGCAGCAGCGACAGCACACACAGCTCCAGCACACCCTTTTTGTATTGCGTATTCATGGGCAGCTCCTTTCATATCTCGTCCTTACACTAGTGTATTATATTCACTAGTCAGAAAATGTCAATACTAAATTTGAAAAAATTATGTGCAGGAGAGTGCAACCACCTCTCCAATCGGATGACAAAAAAGAACTGCCTGACTTCCTTCGAAATCAGACAGTTCTTTCGAATCTGCTTTATGCGCCGAAGCAGGACAGATACAGATCTTCCATGTTGGGCGCTTCCGGTATGGCAGAAGGGCAGGGCCTGCTATCTGCGAGCAGGCGGACGGTGCTGTTTCCGTCGGCGTGCATGACGTTGCTGCAGGCGTACTGCTTTGTGAGTGCCGTCTCGCTCTCCACGGGTACAGTAACGATCCAGACCCGGCCGTTCAGCCGCGCCAGCAGCTCGGAGGGCTTTTTCATTTCAAGGACAACACCCTTTCGAAGCAGGATGATTTCGTTTGCGACTGCTTCGAGGTCGGAGACAATATGCGTTGACAGCAGGACAATTTTTTGCTGGGATAGATTACTGAGGATCCCGCGGAACCGGATCCGTTCCTCAGGGTCAAGCCCTGCCGTCGGCTCGTCCAGCACCAGAATTTCGGGATCTCCAAGCAGTGCCTGCGCGATTCCCACACGCTGCCGCTGTCCGCCGGAGAAACCTTTCAGCTTTTTCTGCTTTTTGTCCTCCAGACCGACCATATGCAGAAGATCGTCTGTCTGCCGCTTGGCCTCAAATTTTGACAAGCCCTTTAATCTGGCGATATAGAGCAGAAACTGCTCCGCTGTGAAATTCGGATAAACGCCGAAATCCTGCGGCAGATAGCCGAGCTTTTTCCGGAACGCAGCACCCATGACCGCAATGTCCTGCCCATCCAGCAAGACACGTCCGGTCGATGGGGCGAGCAGATCCGTCATGATCCGCATCAGCGTCGTTTTCCCGGCTCCGTTTGGACCGAGCAAGCCATAGACGCCTGACCCCAGCGTCAGGTCGATCTGCTGCAGCGCGGCTGTATCGCCGTAGAGCTTGCTGATATGTTCGAAGGAAAGCTTCATAATTCCTTGCGCTCCTTTCTTTGATGGAGGGCGGCCAATAGTAACCCACCCAATAACAGCGCGTACCAGACACCCCAGACTCCCGGGGTTACACCGATTCTCCGTCCACGCATCCATTCTGCAAAAAATCCATACCGAACAAACCAGAAGAATTCAAACTTTTTCAGTACAGCGACATTGATAAAATAGCTGAACGCAAACGGAACTCCGCAGATGCACATGGCCGCCGGCTGATTCTTCAGACTGTCACATACAAATGCTGCAAAGAGGAAAAATCCAATTGTTCCGATGAGAACGATCGCCGTGCTGCGGAACCATGCATGATTCCAACCATCCGGTTGGGGAAGCCTGCCGGAAATGAGAATTGACAGCGCATGATTTCCGGCTGCTAACAGCACGGCACCAGCCGAAGCGGCAATGCTCCCGGCAATCAACCGGTTCCGGAACAGCGTGATTCGACCATAGGCGGTGCTGTTGATGACGGGAAAGACTCCTGTTTCACGATCCGCGGAAAACAGACGGATTAGAACGAGCAGAACCAGAAAACCGAGTGTTACGGAGCCTATCTTATTCCAGAATTCTGCGGATAAGGACCAGAACGCATCGCTGCGGGTCTGGAAATCGAAATAGGCGAGGACGACCCGAACGGATAGCCCAGCACCCAAAACGAGCCAGTAGAGTGGATTCCGGAAACAGCGGATCAAATCATCTTTCATGCTTTCATTTTCCTCCTCCATATCCTCCAGAAGAGGAAAAACTCCAGAAGGATCATGCCAATCCCCAGCAGGACCGGTTTCCATACGTCCGACCACAAATATGGAAAGACCCACGAATAGCTCTCCTGCAGCAGATACCCACCGAAGCCGAACCGATAGAGCGCGTCAAGCGGCACGCGAAGGAACTTCGGCAGCTGAAACCCGACAGCGGAATACGCAAAAAACAGCAAATAGCTGCCGCCGCAGAGGAACAGACTGAGCGCCGTCCGCCGCGTCAGCGCAGCGACGATCAGAATAAACCCGGCGAAATATAACGCGCCCAGAAACAGAAAGCCATACTGGATCGCACAGTACGCAAGATTGGACATCGGCGGCAGCGCCGTATCCGCAAAATATATGCATCTGGCAACAGGGGAGAGGGCGCCTTCGAACCCGAACGCGCCGCCGTTTACCAGCAGACTGGCTGCGCCGATGATGAAAACAACGGCCGCGCAATAGAGGACTGTAAACGCCGTTTTCGCTCTCCATGTGCACCGGCGGCCAAGCGCTGCCGTCCCGACCAGATCGTCCGTCCGGTATTCCCTTTCACAGCAGACCAGCCGAGGCAATCCGACCGCAAGCAGAAACGCCGTCAGCGTCGCGCCATAGGAGCGGATATTCTGCTGAACAAACCACCACTTTTGCTGTGCATCATAGAGCGCGCTGTAATTCTGTTCCGAGATTTCTGTGTATAGCCCCAGCAGCAGATACAACCCGCCAAGGAGATACGCGACCCAGACCTCGCGGAACGCCCGGTGCTTTCTGGCTTCATCCGATATGAGCCATGTCATACAAACCCCTCCTTTGTTGAATATTGCACACAAGAATGCCGTATAAAATCAGCCCGATGACCGCCAGAGCTGCGTAGGCGGCAGTGGAGCAGAGCTGCAAAAGCCGGTCAAACGGAAGCACCGTCACGAGGAAGCAGAGCGCTGCCCAGAAGACGAGCGCAAGCAGGGATAGCCCTTCTGGATTACGGAGTCTGGCAGACAGAAACAGCAGCAGCGTGCATAAATAGATGCCCGGTACCGCGCCGCAGAGCGCCAGCCGCAGAAGATCCTCCCCCGCAGAAACGTGCAGCGTCACGGAAAGCAGCAGCAGCGCACCGAACATGCAGCATGAGATCACGACGGACCGCGCAGCTAACATTTCCGGATAGGAATACGGAAACGTAGCTTCCAATTCGCGCATACGCTCGCTGCAGGCGAGCACGTACCGATGAAACAGCAGGAGCATCGGCATGGGTGCGGTACAGAAAATCGTCAGCATCGGCATGGACAAAGCCCTGACGCTGAGCAGACCGAAAATCAATGCACCCGCGAAAAGCCCAAGCAGCAGGCCCGCGTTTATTTCACCTGCGGCGATCCGCAGCAGCGTGAAGGCCGGCGTCTGCCTGTCCCTCGGCTCCGGCATGGACGCTTGCAGCCGCAAAATGGTGCGGCGGATTTCCTGTTCCATTCGATCGTTCATTCGAAGTCCTCCCGCAGTTTATCTGAGAGTGTATTTCTGGCGGCACGAAGCCGTGATTTGACCGTCGGCAGCGGTGTGTTCGTCATTCGCGCGATCTCGCTTGCGGTAAATTGGTGGAAATAATGTAAGATTACTGCCTCCCGCTGTGCGGCAGGCAGCTTCTCCAGCGCGGCTTTTACGGACAGGGAGACCGCTGCCATATCTTCAAGCGAGGCAGCCGGATCGGGCCGGTCGAACATGGTGTCTTCCGCCTGAACGATTTTCTGTCGAAAGCGAAAGTAGTCCATGCACTTGTTATGCGCGATCGTAAACAGCCAGCTGTCAAATTTCCTCCACGGCGTATAGCTGCCGATGCTCTGCATCATTGCGATAAAAACATCCTGCGTCAAGTCATAAGCGTCCTGCTCATGCCCGGTCAATTTGAAAACATATCCGTAAATTCGCGGATACCAGCGGCGAACCAAAAGCTCCAGTGCGCTCTGATCTCCGCCTTTGATCCCGCGCACCAATTCATGATCTCCGTATTCCATCGGCTCACCGCCTTTTCTGTCAGTATAACGAACGAGCGCATCAAAAAGGATGAAGCGTATAAACCTTTTTTCATTATAACAGATCCGCGCCGCAAAAAAACCGCCCCGCTGAACGCCATGTCAGCAGGACGGTTTTCTGTTAATCAGGTACGTGCAAACACTCGAAGAATACAAAAATCTGCGTGGTAAGCCAGATTCTCTGCGCTCCGATTATTTAACGAAATAACGGTAGAGGAACGTTACAATCTGCGCGCGGGTGCAGAGGCCGTCCGGCGAGAACGTTGTGCCGTCGCCGGTGCCTTTTGTGATACCGTTTTCGTCTGCCCAGATCACGGCGTTAACGTAGTAAGCATCGCTCTTTACGTCGTCAAAGGTCGGGCGATTGCCGCTTGTCTTACTGCCCGCAAGGCGGAAGAGGAAAGTTGTCATCTGCGCACGCGTGCAGGCGGCATTCGGCGAGAACATTGTGCCGTCGCCGGTACCCTTCGTTATGCCGTTTTCAACTGCCCAAGCGACAGCCTTTGCATAATAGGCATCTTCCGGAACGTCAGAGAAACCGCCAGCGTTCTTCGGCTCGGGCTGATCGGCTGCGCGCCACAGGAACACTGCCATCTCGGCCCGAGTGCAGAACGCATTCGGCGAGAACGTCGTACCATTGCCGGTACCTCTGGTAATGTCGTTCTGGACCGCCCATTTGACAGCTGCTGCATAAAATGCGCCGCTCGGAACGTCGGAGAAGGGAAGCGCATCCGTGTCATCCGGTTTTTTGTCGACCTTCGCACCGGGCGTCGTACCAGCGGTATTGCTCTGCGAGGGCTTTACGGTCAGTTCATAGCTGGCGTACGCTTCGGGGTAGACGTCCGTCTTAGAAGCGGTGGCGGTAATTGTCGTTTTGCCTGCCTTATGGATGATCACAAGGCCGCTTGTCGGGTCGACGCTTGCAACGGACGGATCGCTGCTCTCATAGCTTACGGTGCTGCCCGGCGCGCTGCCGCGTGCCGTCAGCGTAAATTTCCCGCTGTTCGTGTACTTGGTCAGTGCATCCGTATCGAAGCTGAAACTGTACGAAACGAGCGCAAAATCACTGAAGCTGCTGACAATGAATACAGCGTGGCTGCGATTGTCCGTTTCATTGAGGTAGATCTTCGGACGGATCTGCTCGATCTCGCCGCTCGAGAGCTTATGGAGAACGACAAGAAAATCAGGATTGATGCGCTCGGGTACCGGCATATCGATAACAATGGGAACGATGAGCTGCTGGCCGTTTTCTTTATCGCCGTCACGGTCAACTGCGCCGCTGAGCTTCATAGAGAACTGAACGGCGTTGTGCTGCTGCTCATCGATAACAATGCCTGTTTCCGGCGCACTGAAGACAAGCTTGACAGAAGGCTTTTCGGTGGATGCGCCATCCGTATCGGCAGCGTTGAGCACAGCGCCGACCATCGTAACGCCGTCCGTAATATCTTTGATCGCCTTGGGTGCATCTTCTGCTGCCTCGACGTGCGAGGTGACCGCGTCAGAGACCGCGTTTTCAAGCTCGCCGACCTTTTCGAGCGTGCCGGAAGACGGGCCGCCGGAGCTTTCAAGATCTGCTGCCATAGCGGTATGGAGCTCCTCGGTATCGTTGATGAGGGCATCCTGAATCTGCTTGACGGTATTGATATCGCCGCCGGAGGGAGGCAGTTCGCGGATGGCCGCGTCCAGCTTGTCGTTCACGGAGGCCGTGAATTGATTGACGTCGAAGGCCTCGCTGTAATCGGAATATTCGCTGACGCGGTATTGCGTGATATCCGTCGGGATCGCGCGGACACGGAAATAGATGTTGGTATTTCCGATCTCCTGCAGAAGATTATCCTGCAGATCTTCCGTAAATATGCCGTCGACCGTATCGTCGGCAAGAATATCGAAGTTGCCGTTCTCCTGACGCTTCTGCCCCTGCTCATCGTCGATGTACCAGTTGATCTCGTAGTAACCTGCGGCGCTTTCACCAGTGGGTTCCCATGCGGAAGCATAACGGCCGAACTGCTTTACCCAGCTGAAAGCGTCTGCGTTCGGCGCTTTCAGACGCTGAGACGGGCGTGTGTAGGTCCATTCTTCGGACAGCTCGCTCCAGACACTGTCAGAGTAATTGATGCCGTCGCCGAGTGCGCGGACGCGGAATCGATACGTGCCGCTCGGAAGGTCTGCATAAATAAAGTTGGTAACTGAGAGCTTCGTCAAGCGATCCATATCGCCAAAATCCCATCTTGAATCCAAAATGGGTGTGCTGTAGGAGTCGGCAGCGGAGTAGACCTCAACAGCAAACCAGTTTTGCGTCGTCTCACCGGGCACAAAGCTCATGGCGCCCATGCGTTCATAGGAGGCTTCACTGATCCCGGTTTCCTCGTCGTAGACCATACGGTACTCTGTATGCCACGAAAGCCCCGAGGGGGTCGTCAATGCAGGAATGTCGGTACGGATGAGCGTAAACTCGATTACGCCGCCAAATTCGCTGTTCGAGAGAAAGAGAGTATAATCGCCGCCCATCGGCAGAGCATCGGCCTTCGGCGAGATCGCAGCGTATGTGCCATTGTCGGAATAGGTGATGTTAAAATCTCCGATGCATCGTGGCTGCCTGACGTGCCGTCGAAGTGGATCTCTGTGATCTCGAAGTTTTCGAAACCGTCGGCTTCAACGATGTAGAACGTATCGTCTGCACTGCCGATGCGGATCTCGCTGCCCAAATAGGCCGCAGCGCTTGCTTCCTTGCTGCTGTAAAGACCGAAGCACGGCTGTGTAACGGTTATGCTGAGAGACGCGGAAACGCCGTCCTTTTGATATGTCACAGTGCCTATGCCCTCATAGGCAAAAATATCAAGCATCACCGCGCCGTTCTCCTCATAGCCGCGGAGCACACCGCCGGTGAAGCTGAGGTCACTGAAGTCTGCGAGCGTGAAGCTGTCCTCTGTTCCGTAGCAGAACATGAACTGATATCTCTCACCGCTCAAGAGGGTGAGGGAGTCCGAAAAAAAGCAGTTGTCGGGGACATACCATCTTCCCTGCGCATCGTCCCATTCGGGATAGAGTACCATCAGCTTCGGATTGCCGTCTACGATGGTCAGGCCGCGCCCATATCCCATGGTATCACCGCCGGACAGGCTTACGGTCACGCGGAAATGATAACTGCCCTCGGCGGCAGGCTCCGTGATATCAATGACCGCGTATCTGCCGTCGTCGGAAACTGTGACATCCGCGACAGTCGTGATGCTGGGATTCCTGATCTCCGTGTCGGGATCGTCCAGAACTTCGGTCATCTGATAGCCTTGTTTGACCAGTTCGGGGGAAAGCGCGATATAGAACTTCGTGTTCGAGGCGGTCAGAGAGATATCCTCTGTAAGATTTTCCTCAATGAAATCTGTGGCTGTATAAATGCCAAGATCAGGGATCCGGACGGTGACCGGCAGACTGCAGGTCACGTTGTTCTCTGCATCTGTGTAGGTAATGTTGCCGGAGCCGGTGTGTGCAGCGAAAATGAGACACATCCCGTTGTCAGAGGTGTTCTCCCATGTGATAAAATCCGGAAGCGTCAGCTTGTCCGGAGATACAGCCTCTAAACTGTTGTCTCCCTTGTCAAGGAAGAAGCTCAGCTCAACATGGTCGTACATGCTGATATCGATAGAATCATGTATATCTTCGGACCAGGAATAAACTGCCTTCAGCGTCGGATTTGAAACGGCGGACACGGAAGCGGGCAGGATGGTCAAAATCATCACGATCGCAAGGACAAGACTGATAACTCGCTTTTCACGGATATATCTCCTTACCTGAATATAATCATTATAAATAAATTATAGCGTCGCTTGACAAGGGCACGCATGCCTGCAGGACGCTCCGGCACGCCTTTCGCCGCGTTATCGTCCTTGACTTGCGCCAGCA